>Ga0123353_10002854_pt1 | contig 21604 bp, 4 predicted proteins | sample TergutLab28metaG_3_FD_92763 | JGI IMG/M metagenome (GOLD analysis project Ga0123353, IMG submission 92763) | Labiotermes labralis P3 segment gut microbial communities from Petit-Saut dam, French Guiana - Lab288 P3 | ecosystem: Host-associated > Arthropoda: Insects > Digestive system > Gut ... | reverse complement strand
ATCATCATCATCATCATCATCATTGTAAGATTCATTCTTGAATTTTAATTCATGTGCTACCATTATTCTATCCCACTGTCTGATTTTTTTTTTTAATTTTGTACGAGTATTTTGGTTCTCCTCATACAAAAATTGCCAGGAGAAGAACAGAAGAAAGGCCAAAACTGTGTATAGTTTATTGTTGCTGGATAGTACTGTTCATAATTACAAGTTGTACTCTTTAAGATTGCACATTTTGTATATGTGGGGTGGTCGGTTTAGTACGGAAAGTTGGATCCGACAGGTTGTTTCAAAACAGCAGACTGGCAGATAGTAACAGCAATTTGTTTTCCAATTTGAATGAAGTCATCCCATTGTGTTATCTGAATATTTACTTTATTACACTATGTTACCGTCAACATGACTAACATTTAAAGTATAACATTACTGCGACATGTTTCGACTTGTGACAGTCATCATCAGGCTGATCTAAGAACCGTTTAACATTTTACAGGTTTTATTTTGTGTATTTGGGATCCCATGTGCCTTACACCGTATAATATTTGAGGTAACTTATCTACAATGCTGTGGTATGTAATATAAAGCACGTGGTCTGAACTAATCACTGCGCAGATTCTTCTGTTAATTCTAGAAGCAGCAGTGGCAATTATCCAATCATATGTATTTGCAGTCCTAAGAACTTTATATTCTAGAGAAGTCAGTTAATGTCAATACACGAAAACCACCCATTCCACTAGTAAATAAAAGACCATGACCCTTCACAGGAGCTATCGGAGCAATAGTTACTTTAATAGGACTAATTAAATGATTCCAATACGACGACAGATTATTGGGAATCGGAGCAATTATTACTGTACTAACCATAATTCAATGATGACGAGATGTAACCCGGGAAGGAACATATCAAGGACCACACACAAAAATAGTAACAAAAAGATTTCGCTTCACTCACACCACATGCTTTATATTACAGTAGCATTGTAGATAAGTTACCTAATAATATTATATGGTGTAAGGCATATGGGATCCCAAATGCACAAAACAAAACCTGTAAATTGTTAAATGGTTCTTAGATCAGCCTGATGATGACTGTCACAAGTCGAAACATGTCGCAGTAATGTTATACTTCAAATGTTAGTTGTGTTGACGGAAACACAGTGTAATAAAGTAAATTTGTTTTCCTTTCATAGAATGCCTGTGTTTAGTTCGACAGTGGTAAATAACTTACCCTGCGCCCATCAACTTTGTAAATGAACGCAGCATGTAACTAACTTCACTGTAAGGACTGTACCATGTATCAAACATTACAGACTGAATAATTTTCATTTCCTTTGCATGTAAAAACTTAAGTGAGTTACTGAAAATCACACTGTTTTAAACCCTAAACTCTTCGATAATATTATTTGTATATTCTTATATGAAATCATCATCGTGTTTTTAAGTTACTATCCAACATCGTTAATAAAAAAGACAATACATTTCTTGGATGTGCTGTATATAGCACTGCTGTCATACAGACATGCCATATATTCTAACATTTTCAGTGCAAGGGACAGACATTTCAGTCATGCTTTTAATGTGATAAACCAATGTCCAAGCTGATAGCAGAAGACACACACACACACACACAGAATAGGTGCAGAAGAGTACTCCAACTGTGAGATTTGAGGTTCTGGTGTTGTTTACAATCCCATTCTTGTAGTGGGATGTGGTGCCATATTGTCAGGTGAGCAGTTCTTGGTGTTTCAAAGGATATTGGTGCCTTCATCTTCAAAATCATTCAGGCCCAACATTGCAAATAATCATGGTTGTTGGGCACTACTTGTGTAAAAACACACTGTCACATCCTGAGAGAGTAGAGACTTGATCAGATGTCTCAATTTTAACACCTATTTATGTAGGGTCGCCTGTGTTCAATAGCTGTTGTCCTGGTAAATGCTATTACGTGAATGTCTTTGTTTAATTTGACATGTCTCATCTGACCTCGATGGTTGACATTACTGTTTTTACAGTCTTCTTCTGACTGGAAGCAAATATTCAGAATTGTGTTTTGCATTTGGAATTCTGTACAATATCAGTTATTTGTAACTGTTTCTGTGTGGTAATGTCTTGATGTGTGCTACAGTCCTTACTGAAACCTGAAACTGACTTCGTGTAGCCCTAACACTGTGACTGCCCACCTCAAAAAAAAACTTGCTGTTATTCTACCCACCAGGGCCAGACCAAGGGATTGGCCAGCCGGGCAGCTGCCCAGGGTGCCTACATGTCTCACACTGGCCCTGGTACCCACATAGGTTTGGGGTGTGTGTATTGACAGTGATATGAATTATCAGAAATTTCATAGCTGGGATTTGGTTTGTAGGTAAGTGTCAGCACTCTGCTGATTTCAGATGGCATATTCTTCATGTTACTCAGCTGGTGTAGTGTTGTATAAGTTTAAAAATCAATTAAACAAGTGTACATAATCAGTACAAATTATGATAATCAGTTTCTTCACCAGTGAATAATACTGTGTTAAGGTTATGGTCTCCTCCAATGCAGTACTGTGTATGTTGAAAGAGAGGTACCAACGTGCAGGGAATCACGCTGCCTCCGTTTTCAGGGTAGAAGTGTGGGAGTGATTCTTCTGTCCTGAGGACAGAGGCAGCAGATTCCTGAAAAGCAGTGATCCATCTACTAAACTGCACAGTCTCATGTACCAGAAGACCATAATTTTATAAACACAAGCATCTGATTTTGTCACATTTTTAGGGCAGGCATCGAGCAAGATATGTTGGGATACGTTAGGGTCCATAAGAGCTTTACTTGCGTAAAGCTTGTATGGACCCTAATGTTCAGGCATGTTACAATTATGAAAGATAGTGTTTCAAATTTTATGGTGTATTGTTGGTTGTCATCACAAAGGATCGGTCTGTATGCTGTCATACTTGAAGTGAGTATGACGAAAGGGTAGGAAAGAATGTCCACATGGTGATGGCGGTATGTTTTGCTTCTCTGTCTGTGAAATTATTCATTTTTGTTTTGTACAATAAACTGTCTAAAAAGAACAGTTTATGTTGAATTTGTATAATATTTTATGTGTAACAATTAGACATTATCACGATTGTCTTTCATGCCGTAAGTCACTAATTAGCACTGCGCAGTGTTCCAAATCGACCAGCCTTAGTTGTAGCAAACATTCTTCTGTTTGAGATGCTGTACTTGGAAGTGGTACAAAGGTTTAAAATCTGTCTGCATCGCATAAGTCCTACACTGGAGTGATTTCAGTAGAGAATACCTGTGTGTTGTCATCAGATTGTAAGAGTTTTGGTTTAAAGTTTAGTTTTACAGCATACTCTATTGGAGGGATCACACAAAGAAGCTTTTGGAATCAGAAATAAAGGCTAGCCTGTAATAAATGTGTCAGATTAACAAGTGTATACTTTTCTGAAACAGAGAGACAGTGTGCTGTGCCAGTGATTCTTTATTGTTGTCTTTTCAGTTAGTAACACTAAAATACTGTTGCTCCAACTTAGTTAATTAATTTTGTTTGTTGTGCAACTGTTTAAATGTGCTGGGGGGGGGGTTTAAATTCAAACTGCTGCCCAGGATTGAGGAGTTTTAAAATCTAAATTACTGTAACATACATGAACACTGTACTGTGTATGGCAGTCAGTGATGAAGGGTTAATTGAAGGCGGCAGTTTCCTTTTATGTGCATTAAGTAAAGGTTGGTTCACATGTTATATTTTGAGTGCAGTACCAGGTCACATTTTCAGGCTAGTCACAGGTAGTGTTGATCTGCCCAAGCATTAAAAAGGCCACAGTGACATGGCATCATTAAAATTATTTTAGTTCATGCAAGCTCTTAATTACTAATACTTCTGTAGTCTCCTGTTCATATCAATACGTGTATCTGTTGTATAAATTAGACTGCCTTATTTTGAGACTGAATTGTCAGCAGTTTCTTTGTCATAATTTCCTGTTTATGTAGTTTACTTAAAGTCACACACAAACTTAGTGTCTGTTGAATATTTTCATGTATGCTGAGCTGGATTATTTTTTAGTGTGGAGTTCTGTTGGTAGATTATCATATTGCCCGTCGTCTTGTTACGATACCCCCGATACCGTAACAAGACAGTGATAACTGGGAAGTGTTTTTAGAAGCTGAGTGACGTAAACTACAGTACTGTGCCTTGTGCCACAAATCGACACCTCTGGTCTAATACATAATCATTTTTTTTTTCTCCTCTGGTGCAAGGCGTGATAAATTGCCTTGAAACTTTGTAATTTATAACCAAGAGAAGTGGACTTAAACAATAAAACTTGATGCGTTGTGTGAGTTATGTGCAGTGATGGTGATTTATTCTTTCGTGAAAGAAGAAAAGAACTGTGAGAAATGAATCTGCTAATGGAAGTGGAAAGTGATGTGAATATTGGTAGGAGAAGATCACATTCCTCTACAAGTACAACCAATATAGTCTGGTCAGTATATTTTGACAAGTGGGTGGGTTAGTCCTTCTTTACTTGGCATGTTGCTGACAGGATGTTTGACTGGCATTTGGTTATTCTTCTCATTTGGTGGAAATAGTTTCAATAAAATGAAGGGTCGCTTAACCAGAGTTCGATATGATTATTGTGCTGTAGTATAGAAAGTACTGCATCTTTCAGCTCTCCATTATCCAACCAGCGTCCTTCTTTTTGGATGACCCACTAAAGTGTCCTAGTCTGCCTTCTCGTCAAACTCTGTGATTGTTGTCAAATAGCTATGTAATTATGAGTAACTTTGATATTATTCCTGTATATATGGGTTGTCCCAGAACATGACAGCTGTCACAGGATGTCCTGGCAGATGCAGGCTCTCTGTGCAATAGACCTGCCTTGCTCAGGGATGTATGTATTTATCACAAAACTGGGAAAACTGCATCCACTAAGATAGGATACTTACCTATACATATGTTGGCATCAGTGATGGAGCTCTCTTCACTCCATTCTCATACGTGGTTGAATGTAATACATGGCATCCACGAAATTGAAAATATTTGACATAATATTACCACTGTTGTATTGTAATGCTTGTACTGTGTACAAAAATTAATCCTTTAGACACTGAGTTAAATCCCACCTGCCATTTTGTTAGCATTATTAGGAGCTCACCATATTCTCCACGCTAGCAGGATAAGGGTTAATGTTACTGGCGCACGTGCTTACGTAGCCGAGCAGTCAGTGTGTTCTGACTGCTCGGCTACGTAAGCATGTGTGCCAGTAACATTAACCCTTATCCTGCTAGCGTGGAGAATATTATTAATTATACAGCTTCATTACATTTACCAGCAGGCTGTCAGCACTTCATAACCATTCACCACTCGTACATGTTCCACCTCTATTCGTGCTGTTGTTGGCAAGTGTCTGTTTTCCCTTTTTTTAACTTCTGATAGTCAATGTTATATTTAGATTATTAGTTTTTTCCCTTTTTTTAGCCTTGTTATTGTCTTTATTTATGGGAATTATTTTTTAAATTTAGTTTTGGAAGTAAGTGCTCTGTTGTTACATTGCACTTCCTCACTCATACTCGTAACAGTCGTGAGAACTGAGTATTATATTGATGAATAGCACTTACCGCAATTGGAATGTAGTTTGCATTTGTTATCACCTAACTAGCAGTACACAGGATATAGGGTGTGCCACGATAATTAACTTTTTCAAATGAGAATTCAGTGAAAAGAGCTACATTGGTGACCCGTTCCTGTATGTGAACGGATCTTGTAGCAGGAAGTCGTGTACATAAGCATCTGGTGTGGATATTACAGTAAATGTACACCAAATAACAGTCCCTTCTAAGGTATAACGTTGACATTTAGTATGTTTGTCTTTTCTTCCTCGTAGCAGCGACGGACAGACCTACAGTTCACCATTTTTAAGCACGTTTCTTTGCACGTTTGTTAGCTGAATGAAGTGTGATTGCTGTAATTGTAAGAACTGTGTGATGCAATTTGATTGCTTTGTAAGGAAAGATGGAAACCCTGGAAAACAAATTGAGGATTTTCAGTTAACATGTATTGAAGATTTTTCAGGCATCAGCAGCATACAGTTTCTCATTGTAACCATCTATGATACAAGTATCAGCATGGCAGTTATGCAAAATTCTCAAGTGGGAGCAACATTAACCCCATTTATGTATAGTCCTGAAATTTTTGAAGGTGAATTGATCCTCGATACATACGTGTATTTTATTTCGATCATTTTTCTGTATAATGTAAACCGGTGGCATGGCAGCTGTAAACAAATCTGTATGTAGCTAATATGGCAGTGAAAACTAGTGCAGTGTTAGAGCTGGGTAGTATGTGAAATTTTGTATGGAGCTACATCATATACAGACCTACAAATTGTATATTTGTGATTATGTTGGAAAAATTTAAAATAGCTGGAATTCGTACTTGTGGAAGTTATACACAAAAACAGATAATTAAATAGTATTTGTTACTTCATAATTCCCGCTATCTGTATCATAGAGATTGAAGCATGAGAGGGAATTTGTGGGTTTCTTTCAGAGCTTGTTTCTTAAGACAACAGTCAGAGCAGGTGTGGAGTGGTCACGTTAACTGTGTTAGCCAGGGTAACACCGTTAACACACACTTATAAAACGAACCTGGTTCTGGTATTTCTGTGGTAAAATATGGGAACCTGGTTTACTTTTTAAGTTTGTTTTATGATTCTGCCCCATGTCCGAGACGTAGGCTGTGATTTCTGAACCTGATTGTAAAAACTTTTGTATTACATGCGGAAAAATTTTTTAAACTGCGTAAGGAAATGAATAAGTCTTCCACTTAAATGCAGGCAAACTCTTAGGTAAAACAGGAGTGGAATTTTATTTCTTGTTCTGTTCAAGTTTATTTTTTGGCATATCTCAACAATAGACCACCTGTTAGATCACTGTGCTACCTGTGTGTTTTCCCATCTCCTTCGATGTTTGAATGAGATGACCTATTTGCCTGAAAATTAGAATGAATCCCAGTCTGTTGGAGGCCACTGGAACCACATACTTTTTAATTTCCTGCATTCGGTAAAGACAGCTTGGCAGGTGAAGAAACTTGTGAGGTGGGAATGTAGGTTTGTTGCAGTTTCTGGAAATTATATGATGGTGGATCTGCAAAAAGTATGCAGTATTTTGTGTTTGAATGTGAAGTGACAGGTTGGCAGCCACACAAGATGTTGACTTAATGGTAGTAACAAATGTTTTGGAGCTAGGCACGTGAAATTTTGTATGGAGACAGACTGTGTAAACATGCCGTAAGTAACGTATTAAACATTGCTTGATGGTGAAGAGTTACAGAAGTGGTGGTGGTATGAATGTCAGAGCTTGTATCTGACATTTAATGGTGGGAGAATGTATACCTAAGTAATGAGTTCTTCATTGAAAGAAATTATTATAATAACTTGGTGTAACATATCTAGAGTTGCTTGCTTGCCTGGAAAATTCTAAATTCTCAGTGAAATTCTGCACAGAAGCCTGAAAGACAGTCTTGTAAGCTAAATTGAATTTCATTGTTGGATTGGAAACTGCCATTTCAAAGAGTTAGCATGCAACCTGTATAAGGAATAGCTGTAGCCAAGAAATCTGAAGCTGCCCTCCACATTTTACCATCAAAAAAGCACCGTGTTTGTGTGTATGTATGTATGTATGTGTGTATGTGTTGTGTTGATTTCGCCCCCTGCTTGTCAAAAGTGAGTTTCTGCCAACTTAACAGTGATTTGTGTAAGTAAAAGTGACTGCAAATCCCAAGAGGCAGTCACCTTCATAATGGCTTGCCAATCACACATAAACTAGTCAGAGATATTCAGAATTTCTGTGCACCGAATGAACAAGCAAATATTGATGAGGTCATACATGACTGTAGGGAGCAGAATTGGTTTCAAGTATTTATGAAAAGAATTGCGGATGAGTATGGACTGAGTTGTGTGAAAACAGAGAGCTGGATCTGGGGTTTTTTCAGGTTTTTAACTGTATAAGGGATATAAAGCTGGAGGCCATCTGGAACTTTAGCAAAGGAACAGGGCTCCCCTGAGGTGGTATCAGATTATGGGGCACAAAGGGCCTGTTAATTAAGGCCTATGGGTGCATGGGGATGGTAAGGGCTGGAACCCAAATGCTAATCAATCAATCAAAAGGGATATAAAATGTATGGTGGATGATTTTTTCTTTGTTTCATAGTGAGGATGTGCTAGACACCACTTCTTACTGTAAGGTTTTTCACCATTCTGGTTTTCCAGTTCAAAATTAATGACCAAATTCTGGCAACGAGACAGAAGGTATTCTGGTGTTGATATCATTGTCTAGCACAGAAATGGGCAGTCATCTGAGATGTGTAAGTTCCATCTCCCACCCACCAAGATGAGGTGAAATAGCGAGTATGAGGAGACAAAGCACTTAACAACAAACGCAGAGTTTCTGCCATGTTACTTCCTTTACTAGTGTCAGGTTTAAATGGTGGAATTGGCAGTTTAGATCTCATACTGCTGAATGCAGAGAATCCTGCAAAAATTTGCCCTTGTCAGTACACTGACAGTGCTCTTAAGGAACAGAACTTACTGTCAGACCTGACTGTGGTGACATTTTGCAGGAAGGAGACTGTCTGTTAAGGAAACCCCATCTGCTTTTCATTCCTGGCGTAGGATGTAGTGGCCAGCACTGTATTCAGTGAACCACAAAAAAATACAGCACTTCTGTTGCAAAAAGATCACAGTTGTTTACCACAGAAAGTGAATTGAAGAATGCGGAAGATGCTTGGAATTCCGCAAATAGGAAATGTTTTAACTGTGATGCCTTGTTTCTAAAAACTGTAGTGAAGAAAGTAAGTGTATAAAAATTTGAATAAGAAGTAAAATTGAAGTGTGAGATTTGGCTTCCATGATAACTGAATGGACAGCTGCAGATTTTTGTAATCACTGAAATGAGACAGGCTACAAACATACCCTGCCTAGAACAGAATACAAAAGGGCGGGCACCGAGTGACCCACGCACTTTGATCTTTCGTGCAGCCCTTGAGCTCGTTCATTTAGCAGGTCTGCATCTTGAGCAAAGTGCAGTATCTTGCTGACAGAGATGTAGCATACCCTGCATATACTGCATTGTGGAGTCTGGCACAGGTAAGTATTAACTCTACTAGACATGCAGAAACTCTCAAGGTGAATGTGAAAAATCAAAGAATTCATTAGTACAGAATGTAAATACCCGTTTGATGACAGGAAATTTTCAGATTATATTCTCTCTTAAATCCACAAAAACATGGCTAAATATTCAACAGCTTCAGAAAAAAATGCCATGAAATTTCTGACTTGATTTACCCACTTTTTCTAGAATTATTATGAATCACTGAAACAAAAATTGCACCATGTGAAATCTGGGGTTCTCAGAGCCATTTGATGAAGATCCAGGTCTTCTGTGATGTTATGCCTTGTCATATTATAAACAACTGCTCATGTTGTAGAGGAATCATAGTGCTGTCATCTTCATGGTCTAGCAAGTCCTCTTTTTTTTGGACTACTGGACCATGAAGATGTGATGGCACTGTGATCTCTTGAAACGTCAGTAACTGTTTACCATTTAATACAACATAACATCCCAGAAGACTTGAATGTTCCAAATCAGACAAGTTTTACACTTTACTTTAAAAATGGCCTGACAGTGTGTTCAAAAAACTGGAGTGATATTAAAGTGTTTAATGAATAACTTAAAACATGCAGGCATGTAAACAGTGTGAGCTACAATGAGGTAGTTTTATTATGCTCTCTGTCACTTGCCACCTGTGTAGTTTTCATTGGCTTCATCACATTCTTTTAAATTCCAGCGTTTTATGCGATACATTAAATCTTGTTTCCTACAAATCTTCAAAAGCTTCAAGCTGGAAGCTTCTTTTAGGTGTTGAATTCGCCAGTAAAAAAAAGCAGTCCCATCACAGGCCTGGAGTGGCACAGAGGGTTCCAGGAAGTTAAGGTTCCCAGATTTCGTGACAACGGCACAGGATGGTGGTAGGTTGTCGGCCTTATGCACCGGCCACATTTACCCCCAGGAAATGCTCCTGGTACTCATTTCTGTTAGAGGCTGAGTCAACCCCAGGGCCATAGTGCGATCGGAAGGATTTTATGTCAATGAAAAATCCAATGATACCAGCTGGGATCGAACCAGTGACCTTCCGATTTGTAGCACAGCACCTTAACCAACTGTGCTACTGCGGTCCCTGAATTTGCCAGTACATATGTAATTTTCTCAAATTACGGTGTATTTTCGTAAACACAGCAGCCACGGTTAATAGTTACAAATATTCCATTGTTTACACCATGCTTGTTAGTCCAGCTTTCTGAGAGTAAAGCTTTGTATTATTCATTCAGTTGCTAACATTATGGTAGGTGAATTAATGCTTATGGTATGTTGGTGGAATCATGTGGATGGGGGTAAACCTAAGTACTTGGAGAAAATGCTTGTCCCAGGAATCTTGGTCGGCCACAAATCGCACCGTGAACGGACTGGGATGAAAACCGGGCCTCCACAGTGAGAGACTAGTGAATGTGACAACTCAAGAATTGGTGAACAGGTTTTGTTTGACTGAAGTTTGTTAGCATATTACAATTGTGGTTCGAATTGGAAAAAATAAGAATTTTAAATTGAAAAAAATAATGGATACTAAATGGAAACCTTCACATACTAGTTGAAGAATAAAAGACCAACTTGATGTCACTTGCTATTTTATTTCATTTCTTATATGCTCAACATGTTTCAGACATTAATATATCCATCATCAGGAGCTTGCAACTTTTTCTGTTGAATTCAACAGAAAAAGTTGCAAGCTCCTGATGATGGATATATTAATGTCTGAAACATGTTGAGCATATAAGAAATGAAATAAAATAGCAAGTGACATCAAGTTGGTCTTTTATTCTTCAACTAGTATGTGAAGGTTTCCATTTAGTATCCATTATTTTTTTCAATTTAAAATTCTTATTTTTTCCAATTCGAACCACAATTGTAATATGCTAACAAACTTCAGTCAAACAAAACCTGTTCACCAATTCTTGAGTTGTCACATTCACTAGTCTCTCACTGTGGAGGCCCGGTTTTCATCCCAGTCCGTTCACGGTGCGATTTGTGGCCGACCAAGATTCCTGGGACAAGCATTTTCTCCAAGTACTTAGGTTTACCCCCATCCACATGATTCCACCAACATACCATAAGCATTAATTCACCTACCATAATGTTAGCAACTGAATGAATAATACAAAGCTTTACTCTCAGAAAGCTGGACTAACAAGCATGGTGTAAACAATGGAATATTTGTAACTATTAACCGTGGCTGCTGTGTTTACGAAAATACACCGTAATTTGAGAAAATTACATATGTACTGGCAAATTCAGGGACCGCAGTAGCACAGTTGGTTAAGGTGCTGTGCTACAAATCGGAAGGTCACTGGTTCGATCCCAGCTGGTATCATTGGATTTTTCATTGACATAAAATCCTTCCGATCGCACTATGGCCCTGGGGTTGACTCAGCCTCTAACAGAAATGAGTACCAGGAGCATTTCCTGGGGGTAAATGTGGCCGGTGCATAAGGCCGACAACCTACCACCATCCTGTGCCGTTGTCACGAAATCTGGGAACCTTAACTTCCTGGAACCCTCTGTGCCACTCCAGGCCTGTGATGGGACTGCTTTTTTTTACTGGCGAATTCAACACCTAAAAGAAGCTTCCAGCTTGAAGCTTTTGAAGATTTGTAGGAAACAAGATTTAATGTATCGCATAAAACGCTGGAATTTAAAAGAATGTGATGAAGCCAATGAAAACTACACAGGTGGCAAGTGACAGAGAGCATAATAAAACTACCTCATTGTAGCTCACACTGTTTACATGCCTGCATGTTTTAAGTTATTCATTAAACACTTTAATATCACTCCAGTTTTTTGAACACACTGTCAGGCCATTTTTAAAGTAAAGTGTAAAACTTGTCTGATTTGGAACATTCAAGTCTTCTGGGATGTTATGTTGTATTAAATGGTAAACAGTTACTGACGTTTCAAGAGATCACAGTGCCATCACATCTTCATGGTCCAGTAGTCCAAAAAAAAGAGGACTTGCTAGACCATGAAGATGACAGCACTATGATTCCTCTACAACATGAGCAGTTGTTTATAATATGACAAGGCATAACATCACAGAAGACCTGGATCTTCATCAAATGGCTCTGAGAACCCCAGATTTCACATGGTGCAATTTTTGTTTCAGTGATTCATAATAATTCTAGAAAAAGTGGGTAAATCAAGTCAGAAATTTCATGGCATTTTTTTCTGAAGCTGTTGAATATTTAGCCATGTTTTTGTGGATTTAAGAGAGAATATAATCTGAAAATTTCCTGTCATCAAACGGGTATTTACATTCTGTACTAATGAATTCTTTGATTTTTCACATTCACCTTGAGAGTTTCTGCATGTCTAGTAGAGTTAATACTTACCTGTGCCAGACTCCACAATGCAGTATATGCAGGGTATGCTACATCTCTGTCAGCAAGATACTGCACTTTGCTCAAGATGCAGACCTGCTAAATGAACGAGCTCAAGGGCTGCACGAAAGATCAAAGTGCGTGGGTCACTCGGTGCCCGCCCTTTTGTATTCTGTTCTAGGCAGGGTATGTTTGTAGCCTGTCTCATTTCAGTGATTACAAAAATCTGCAGCTGTCCATTCAGTTATCATGGAAGCCAAATCTCACACTTCAATTTTACTTCTTATTCAAATTTTTATACACTTACTTTCTTCACTACAGTTTTTAGAAACAAGGCATCACAGTTAAAACATTTCCTATTTGCGGAATTCCAAGCATCTTCCGCATTCTTCAATTCACTTTCTGTGGTAAACAACTGTGATCTTTTTGCAACAGAAGTGCTGTATTTTTTTGTGGTTCACTGAATACAGTGCTGGCCACTACATCCTACGCCAGGAATGAAAAGCAGATGGGGTTTCCTTAACAGACAGTCTCCTTCCTGCAAAATGTCACCACAGTCAGGTCTGACAGTAAGTTCTGTTCCTTAAGAGCACTGTCAGTGTACTGACAAGGGCAAATTTTTGCAGGATTCTCTGCATTCAGCAGTATGAGATCTAAACTGCCAATTCCACCATTTAAACCTGACACTAGTAAAGGAAGTAACATGGCAGAAACTCTGCGTTTGTTGTTAAGTGCTTTGTCTCCTCATACTCGCTATTTCACCTCATCTTGGTGGGTGGGAGATGGAACTTACACATCTCAGATGACTGCCCATTTCTGTGCTAGACAATGATATCAACACCAGAATACCTTCTGTCTCGTTGCCAGAATTTGGTCATTAATTTTGAACTGGAAAACCAGAATGGTGAAAAACCTTACAGTAAGAAGTGGTGTCTAGCACATCCTCACTATGAAACAAAGAAAAAATCATCCACCATACATTTTATATCCCTTTTGATTGATTGATTAGCATTTGGGTTCCAGCCCTTACCATCCCCATGCACCCATAGGCCTTAATTAACAGGCCCTTTGTGCCCCATAATCTGATACCACCTCAGGGGAGCCCTGTTCCTTTGCTAAAGTTCCAGATGGCCTCCAGCTTTATATCCCTTATACAGTTAAAAACCTGAAAAAACCCCAGATCCAGCTCTCTGTTTTCACACAACTCAGTCCATACTCATCCGCAATTCTTTTCATAAATACTTGAAACCAATTCTGCTCCCTACAGTCATGTATGACCTCATCAATATTTGCTTGTTCATTCGGTGCACAGAAATTCTGAATATCTCTGACTAGTTTATGTGTGATTGGCAAGCCATTATGAAGGTGACTGCCTCTTGGGATTTGCAGTCACTTTTACTTACACAAATCACTGTTAAGTTGGCAGAAACTCACTTTTGACAAGCAGGGGGCGAAATCAACACAACACATACACACATACATACATACATACACACAAACACGGTGCTTTTTTGATGGTAAAATGTGGAGGGCAGCTTCAGATTTCTTGGCTACAGCTATTCCTTATACAGGTTGCATGCTAACTCTTTGAAATGGCAGTTTCCAATCCAACAATGAAATTCAATTTAGCTTACAAGACTGTCTTTCAGGCTTCTGTGCAGAATTTCACTGAGAATTTAGAATTTTCCAGGCAAGCAAGCAACTCTAGATATGTTACACCAAGTTATTATAATAATTTCTTTCAATGAAGAACTCATTACTTAGGTATACATTCTCCCACCATTAAATGTCAGATACAAGCTCTGACATTCATACCACCACCACTTCTGTAACTCTTCACCATCAAGCAATGTTTAATACGTTACTTACGGCATGTTTACACAGTCTGTCTCCATACAAAATTTCACGTGCCTAGCTCCAAAACATTTGTTACTACCATTAAGTCAACATCTTGTGTGGCTGCCAACCTGTCACTTCACATTCAAACACAAAATACTGCATACTTTTTGCAGATCCACCATCATATAATTTCCAGAAACTGCAACAAACCTACATTCCCACCTCACAAGTTTCTTCACCTGCCAAGCTGTCTTTACCGAATGCAGGAAATTAAAAAGTATGTGGTTCCAGTGGCCTCCAACAGACTGGGATTCATTCTAATTTTCAGGCAAATAGGTCATCTCATTCAAACATCGAAGGAGATGGGAAAACACACAGGTAGCACAGTGATCTAACAGGTGGTCTATTGTTGAGATATGCCAAAAAATAAACTTGAACAGAACAAGAAATAAAATTCCACTCCTGTTTTACCTAAGAGTTTGCCTGCATTTAAGTGGAAGACTTATTCATTTCCTTACGCAGTTTAAAAAATTTTTCCGCATGTAATACAAAAGTTTTTACAATCAGGTTCAGAAATCACAGCCTACGTCTCGGACATGGGGCAGAATCATAAAACAAACTTAAAAAGTAAACCAGGTTCCCATATTTTACCACAGAAATACCAGAACCAGGTTCGTTTTATAAGTGTGTGTTAACGGTGTTACCCTGGCTAACACAGTTAACGTGACCACTCCACACCTGCTCTGACTGTTGTCTTAAGAAACAAGCTCTGAAAGAAACCCACAAATTCCCTCTCATGCTTCAATCTCTATGATACAGATAGCGGGAATTATGAAGTAACAAATACTATTTAATTATCTGTTTTTGTGTATAACTTCCACAAGTACGAATTCCAGCTATTTTAAATTTTTCCAACATAATCACAAATATACAATTTGTAGGTCTGTATATGATGTAGCTCCATACAAAATTTCACATACTACCCAGCTCTAACACTGCACTAGTTTTCACTGCCATATTAGCTACATACAGATTTGTTTACAGCTGCCATGCCACCGGTTTACATTATACAGAAAAATGATCGAAATAAAATACACGTATGTATCGAGGATCAATTCACCTTCAAAAATTTCAGGACTATACATAAATGGGGTTAATGTTGCTCCCACTTGAGAATTTTGCATAACTGCCATGCTGATACTTGTATCATAGATGGTTACAATGAGAAACTGTATGCTGCTGATGCCTGAAAAATCTTCAATACATGTTAACTGAAAATCCTCAATTTGTTTTCCAGGGTTTCCATCTTTCCTTACAAAGCAATCAAATTGCATCACACAGTTCTTACAATTACAGCAATCACACTTCATTCAGCTAACAAACGTGCAAAGAAACGTGCTTAAAAATGGTGAACTGTAGGTCTGTCCGTCGCTGCTACGAGGAAGAAAAGACAAACATACTAAATGTCAACGTTATACCTTAGAAGGGACTGTTATTTGGTGTACATTTACTGTAATATCCACACCAGATGCTTATGTACACGACTTCCTGCTACAAGATCCGTTCACATACAGGAACGGGTCACCAATGTAGCTCTTTTCACTGAATTCTCATTTGAAAAAGTTAATTATCGTGGCACACCCTATATCCTGTGTACTGCTAGTTAGGTGATAACAAATGCAAACTACATTCCAATTGCGGTAAGTGCTATTCATCAATATAATACTCAGTTCTCACGACTGTTACGAGTATGAGTGAGGAAGTGCAATGTAACAACAGAGCACTTACTTCCAAAACTAAATTTAAAAAATAATTCCCATAAATAAAGACAATAACAAGGCTAAAAAAAGGGAAAAAACTAATAATCTAAATATAACATTGACTATCAGAAGTTAAAAAAAGGGAAAACAGACACTTGCCAACAACAGCACGAATAGAGGTGGAACATGTACGAGTGGTGAATGGTTATGAAGTGCTGACAGCCTGCTGGTAAATGTAATGAAGCTGTATAATTAATAATATTCTCCACGCTAGCAGGATAAGGGTTAATGTTACTGGCACACATGCTTACGTAGCCGAGCAGTCAGAACACACTGACTGCTCGGCTACGTAAGCACGTGCGCCAGTAACATTAACCCTTATCCTGCTAGCGTGGAGAATATGGTGAGCTCCTAATAATGCTAACAAAATGGCAGGTGGGATTTAACTCAGTGTCTAAAGGATTAATTTTTGTACACAGTACAAGCATTACAATACAACAGTGGTAATATTATGTCAAATATTTTCAATTTCGTGGATGCCATGTATTACATTCAACCACGTATGAGAATGGAGTGAAGAGAGCTCCATCACTGATGCCAACATATGTATAGGTAAGTATCCTATCTTAGTGGATGCAGTTTTCCCAGTTTTGTGATAAATACATACATCCCTGAGCAAGGCAGGTCTATTGCACAGAGAGCCTGCATCTGCCAGGACATCCTGTGACAGCTGTCATGTTCTGGGACAACCCATATATACAGGAATAATATCAAAGTTACTCATAATTACATAGCTATTTGACAACAATCACAGAGTTTGACGAGAAGGCAGACTAGGACACTTTAGTGGGTCATCCAAAAAGAAGGACGCTGGTTGGATAATGGAGAGCTGAAAGATGCAGTACTTTCTATACTACAGCACAATAATCATATCGAACTCTGGTTAAGCGACCCTTCATTTTATTGAAACTATTTCCACCAAATGAGAAGAATAACCAAATGCCAGTCAAACATCCTGTCAGCAACATGCCAAGTAAAGAAGGACTAACCCACCCACTTGTCAAAATATACTGACCAGACTATATTGGTTGTACTTGTAGAGGAATGTGATCTTCTCCTACCAATATTCACATCACTTTCCACTTCCATTAGCAGATTCATTTCTCACAGTTCTTTTCTTCTTTCACGAAAGAATAAATCACCATCACTGCACATAACTCACACAACGCATCAAGTTTTATTGTTTAAGTCCACTTCTCTTGGTTATAAATTACAAAGTTTCAAGGCAATTTATCACGCCTTGCACCAGAGGAGAAAAAAAAAATGATTATGTATTAGACCAGAGGTGTCGATTTGTGGCACAAGGCACAGTACTGTAGTTTACGTCACTCAGCTTCTAAAAACACTTCCCAGTTATCACTGTCTTGTTACGGTATCGGGGGTATCGTAACAAGACGACGGGCAATATGATAATCTACCAACAGAACTCCACACTAAAAAATAATCCAGCTCAGCATACATGAAAATATTCAACAGACACTAAGTTTGTGTGTGACTTTAAGTAAACTACATAAACAGGAAATTATGACAAAGAAACTGCTGACAATTCAGTCTCAAAATAAGGCAGTCTAATTTATACAACAGATACACGTATTGATATGAACAGGAGACTACAGAAGTATTAGTAATTAAGAGCTTGCATGAACTAAAATAATTTTAATGATGCCATGTCACTGTGGCCTTTTTAATGCTTGGGCAGATCAACACTACCTGTGACTAGCCTGAAAATGTGACCTGGTACTGCACTCAAAATATAACATGTGAACCAACCTTTACTTAATGCACATAAAAGGAAACTGCCGCCTTCAATTAACCCTTCATCACTGACTGCCATACACAGTACAGTGTTCATGTATGTTACAGTAATTTAGATTTTAAAACTCCTCAATCCTGGGCAGCAGTTTGAATTTAAACCCCCCCCCCAGCACATTTAAACAGTTGCACAACAAACAAAATTAATTAACTAAGTTGGAGCAACAGTATTTTAGTGTTACTAACTGAAAAGACAACAATAAAGAATCACTGGCACAGCACACTGTCTCTCTGTTTCAGAAAAGTATACACTTGTTAATCTGACACATTTATTACAGGCTAGCCTTTATTTCTGATTCCAAAAGCTTCTTTGTGTGATCCCTCCAATAGAGTATGCTGTAAAACTAAACTTTAAACCAAAACTCTTACAATCTGATGACAACACACAGGTATTCTCTACTGAAATCACTCCAGTGTAGGACTTATGCGATGCAGACAGATTTTAAACCTTTGTACCACTTCCAAGTACAGCATCTCAAACAGAAGAATGTTTGCTACAACTAAGGCTGGTCGATTTGGAACACTGCGCAGTGCTAATTAGTGACTTACGGCATGAAAGACAATCGTGATAATGTCTAATTGTTACACATAAAATATTATACAAATTCAACATAAACTGTTCTTTTTAGACAGTTTATTGTACAAAACAAAAATGAATAATTTCACAGACAGAGAAGCAAAACATACCGCCATCACCATGTGGACATTCTTTCCTACCCTTTCGTCATACTCACTTCAAGTATGACAGCATACAGACCGATCCTTTGTGATGACAACCAACAATACACCATAAAATTTGAAACACTATCTTTCATAATTGTAACATGCCTGAACATTAGGGTCCATACAAGCTTTACGCAAGTAAAGCTCTTATGGACCCTAACGTATCCCAACATATCTTGCTCGATGCCTGCCCTAAAAATGTGACAAAATCAGATGCTTGTGTTTATAAAATTATGGTCTTCTGGTACATGAGACTGTGCAGTTTAGTAGATGGATCACTGCTTTTCAGGAATCTGCTGCCTCTGTCCTCAGGACAGAAGAATCACTCCCACACTTCTACCCTGAAAACGGAGGCAGCGTGATTCCCTGCACGTTGGTACCTCTCTTTCAACATACACAGTACTGCATTGGAGGAGACCATAACCTTAACACAGTATTATTCACTGGTGAAGAAACTGATTATCATAATTTGTACTGATTATGTACACTTGTTTAATTGATTTTTAAACTTATACAACACTACACCAGCTGAGTAACATGAAGAATATGCCATCTGAAATCAGCAGAGTGCTGACACTTACCTACAAACCAAATCCCAGCTATGAAATTTCTGATAATTCATATCACTGTCAATACACACACCCCAAACCTATGTGGGTACCAGGGCCAGTGTGAGACATGTAGGCACCCTGGGCAGCTGCCCGGCTGGCCAATCCCTTGGTCTGGCCCTGGTGGGTAGAATAACAGCAAGTTTTTTTTTGAGGTGGGCAGTCACAGTGTTAGGGCTACACGAAGTCAGTTTCAGGTTTCAGTAAGGACTGTAGCACACATCAAGACATTACCACACAGAAACAGTTACAAATAACTGATATTGTACAGAATTCCAAATGCAAAACACAATTCTGAATATTTGCTTCCAGTCAGAAGAAGACTGTAAAAACAGTAATGTCAACCATCGAGGTCAGATGAGACATGTCAAATTAAACAAAGACATTCACGTAATAGCATTTACCAGGACAACAGCTATTGAACACAGGCGACCCTACATAAATAGGTGTTAAAATTGAGACATCTGATCAAGTCTCTACTCTCTCAGGATGTGACAGTGTGTTTTTACACAAGTAGTGCCCAACAACCATGATTATTTGCAATGTTGGGCCTGAATGATTTTGAAGATGAAGGCACCAATATCCTTTGAAACACCAAGAACTGCTCACCTGACAATATGGCACCACATCCCACTACAAGAATGGGATTGTAAACAACACCAGAACCTCAAATCTCACAGTTGGAGTACTCTTCTGCACCTATTCTGTGTGTGTGTGTGTGTGTCTTCTGCTATCAGCTTGGACATTGGTTTATCACATTAAAAGCATGACTGAAATGTCTGTCCCTTGCACTGAAAATGTTAGAATATATGGCATGTCTGTATGACAGCAGTGCTATATACAGCACATCCAAGAAATGTATTGTCTTTTTTATTAACGATGTTGGATAGTAACTTAAAAACACGATGATGATTTCATATAAGAATATACAAATAATATTATCGAAGAGTTTAGGGTTTAAAACAGTGTGATTTTCAGTAACTCACTTAAGTTTTTACATGCAAAGGAAATGAAAATTATTCAGTCTGTAATGTTTGATACATGGTACAGTCCTTACAGTGAAGTTAGTTACATGCTGCGTTCATTTACAAAGTTGATGGGCGCAGGGTAAGTTATTTACCACTGTCGAACTAAACACAGGCATTCTATGAAAGGAAAACAAATTTACTTTATTACACTGTGTTTCCGTCAACACAACTAACATTTGAAGTATAACATTACTGCGACATGTTTCGACTTGTGACAGTCATCATCAGGCTGATCTAAGAACCATTTAACAATTTACAGGTTTTGTTTTGTGCATTTGGGATCCCATATGCCTTACACCATATAATATTATTAGGTAACTTATCTACAATGCTACTGTAATATAAAGCATGTGGTGTGAGTGAAGCGAAATCTTTTTGTTACTATTTTTGTGTGTGGTCCTTGATATGTTCCTTCCCGGGTTACATCTCGTCATCATTGAATTATGGTTAGTACAGTAATAATTGCTCCGATTCCCAATAATCTGTCGTCGTATTGGAATCATTTAATTAGTCCTATTAAAGTAACTATTGCTCCGATAGCTCCTGTGAAGGGTCATGGTCTTTTATTTACTAGTGGAATGGGTGGTTTTCGTGTATTGACATTAACTGACTTCTCTAGAATATAAAGTTCTTAGGACTGCAAATACATATGATTGGATAATTGCCACTGCTGCTTCTAGAATTAACAGAAGAATCTGCGCAGTGATTAGTTCAGACCACGTGCTTTATATTACATACCACAGCATTGTAGATAAGTTACCTCAAATATTATACGGTGTAAGGCACATGGGATCCCAAATACACAAAATAAAACCTGTAAAATGTTAAACGGTTCTTAGATCAGCCTGATGATGACTGTCACAAGTCGAAACATGTCGCAGTAATGTTATACTTTAAATGTTAGTCATGTTGACGGTAACATAGTGTAATAAAGTAAATATTCAGATAACACAATGGGATGACTTCATTCAAATTGGAAAACAAATTGCTGTTACTATCTGCCAGTCTGCTGTTTTGAAACAACCTGTCGGATCCAACTTTCCGTACTAAACCGACCACCCCACATATACAAAATGTGCAATCTTAAAGAGTACAACTTGTAATTATGAACAGTACTATCCAGCAACAATAAACTATACACAGTTTTGGCCTTTCTTCTGTTCTTCTCCTGGCAATTTTTGTATGAGGAGAACCAAAATACTCGTACAAAATTAAAAAAAAAAATCAGACAGTGGGATAGAATAATGGTAGCACATGAATTAAAATTCAAGAATGAATCTTACAATGATGATGATGATGATGATGAT
>Ga0123353_10002853_pt1 | contig 21604 bp, 18 predicted proteins | sample TergutLab28metaG_3_FD_92763 | JGI IMG/M metagenome (GOLD analysis project Ga0123353, IMG submission 92763) | Labiotermes labralis P3 segment gut microbial communities from Petit-Saut dam, French Guiana - Lab288 P3 | ecosystem: Host-associated > Arthropoda: Insects > Digestive system > Gut ... | reverse complement strand
CCATAGAAAGTCAAGTCCGCCGGGAACTCGAACAAGTGTTGAGTTGACCGCTTGACATTGTCCACTTGACATTGTCCACTTGACATTGTCCACTTGACATTGTCCACTTGACATGGGGAAACCCATCTGGTAGCATAGTCGCACGTTTTACAGTTTTGCCGTTTTTTTGAGGTTTATCATGACACGAGTTCTCGTTGCCGACGATTCCAGTACGATGCGCAAGATCATTCTGCGATCACTGCAAGCCGTTGGTGTGAAGGATGTTGCCGAAGCCGCCGACGGTGCCGAGGCTATTGCCCTCTTTGCTCCCGGTAAGTTCGATCTGGTCTTGACCGATTGGAATATGCCCGGTATGACCGGACTGGAACTGCTCAAAGCGATCCGCGCCCAAGATACCCAAATTCCCATTATCATGGTAACGACCGAAGCCGAAAAGTCTCGAATTTTGGAGGCGATTCAAGCGGGTGTTACCGATTACCTTGTCAAACCGTTTCAGCCGGATACGCTTCGGGAAAAACTCGAAAAGCACGGCTGTTGATCATTTTAGTTTCCCTTTGTCCCCCTCCCTCTAACATTATTTTGAAAGGAGTCCAAGATGCAAAATAGGTGTCAATCTTTTGGTTCACACGGGCTGTTTTTCTGTGCAGTGATGTTCGTGTTCGCAGGAGCCGGTTTCCTGTTTGCCCAGCAACAAAATCAGAACCAAAATCAGAACCAAAACCAGAATCAGAATCAGAATAACCAGAATCAGAACAATCAAAACCAAAATAACCAGAATCAGAACAATCAGAACCAGAATCAAACGCAAGACCGACCGGGCGGCGGGGTATTCATTGATCCTGATGGCGTGTTAACACGGCATACTGCGTTGGATGTTGATAACGTATCGCGCCGACAAATAAATGCCGCCAGAGCGTCGCATGTGCTTTCCGTCGATGTCTCCGCGAAAAGCCCGATGCGCTGCATCAGCCTGAACCGGCTTGAAAAATCCATTGTTGCGGCAGACGGAAACATCTCCGAAGAAATGATGTATCTCGCCGGAATCCAGCGTGTGACTCACGTTTTCTATTTTCCCGAATCCAAAGACATCGTGGTCGCAGGTCCCGCCGAAGGTTGGTTTCCGGGATACGAAGGGGCAATGATCGGCAGGACAACGTCGCAACCTGTCTGCGAATTACAGGATTTGGTCGTCGCCCTTCGAGCATTTCCTCCAAATGGCAAAGAGGGCAACATTATCGGTTGTTCTATTGACCCCACCGCAGAAGGGATTGATCAGTTGCAACAGTTTATTACGAGATTTCGCAATGGTCCCAACAATCGGCAGGCTTTTGTCCATGGAATTCGCCAAGCCCTTGGAAAACAAACGATTCGGGTGGACGGCATTCCCGCCACGACAAATGCCGCTCGAATGATGGTTGCCGCCGATTACAGAATGAAACTTATCGGACTCGGAATCGATGGTAAACCGGTACGTCGAATGGATACATTCATCGAACGCACCGTACCCAATGTTACGAATACTCTTTTCCGTTGGTATTTCACGCCGGATTACGATTCTGTTCTTCTTACAGAGGATCGCACTGGTATGGAACTTGTCGGTAGTGGCGTGAAACTGGTCGGCGAAAACGAAATCATCGGGGAAGATGCCCCGGTGGTCGGCGAATTAGACCCCGGCAGCAAAGCCTATACCCGAAGTTTTACAAACTATTATCCGCAAATTGCGGAGAAGGCGTTGGTATTCGCTCAACTCCGAAATTGGATTGACATGCTGATCTGTGCGGCGCACATTCAGCGGGAAGATTTTTACGGCAAGTCCGGTTGGACTATGGAGTTTTTCGCCAGTGAAGACAAGTATTCACTGGAAAGATACACCGTTCCCAAAGAAGTTGAACCGGTGGTTGGGGGACGAGCAGTGGGTCTTGTCTATCTCGCTCCGGTGGGCGGCGGAGTCGTTATTGACGCAGAACGAGCGTTGGAAGAAGCGAAGAAGAACAATAAAATCGCCGATGTGCAAAAAGGGATTGCCTTAAATCTCCCCCAAGGCGTTTGGTGGTGGGATGTCCGCTAGAAGGATAAAGGAGTTAGAAATGGGACTGAGGCTTCCGTCTGAAAATTCGCTGTACCCGAAGGTCGGTTGTTGCCTATTCCGAATCACTGATGTCCAATCATAAGTCGAGCAGTGTCAACTGCCTAGGATTATGCCTGTATGAGAAGTGTCATTATCACCCGCAAACAGCGTAAAAACAGTGATACACGAAATCTCATGCTTGCACACCTCGGTATGGTCTTTCCTGCCGTGGACTGTTTCACTATTCCAACATGAACCCTTTGAAGAAATACCCATTTTCCTCTGTTACACCATAAATGCCCACCTTACCGAAATAGTGTTGAATTTTTTCAAATTCCGGTAACGTCGAACCATTAAGCAACTGACGACGAGTTCCCGGCTCCTCGCCCGGCGACAATATCATATTCAACACCTTTCCCAGCAACGCCTGCGACTGTGCCATTTGTCCCTGTCGCACCATTTCGTATGCGGGGCGCATGGTCTCACGTGTTTTTGCGAAAAACTGGAAAAAATGCGGCTTGTTCGTCAAACCCATCCCCGCAAAAATTTTGTCCACTTCCTTATACTCCGTCTCGTTTCGAATCGTTGTCCGCGCCGACTCCGCCGCAGCATCCAAGCGGTCCAAAATGACCTTCAAATACTCGACATCCGACGCAACAAAGAGATGCCCCTTCGCCACCACCGCTCCCCCCTCCGGAAAGAATGGCGGGCGATCCTCCTCATCGTCTGCCTGAGCCCTTATCGTATAGACAGGATCATCCACAAGCCCCCCACCCGGTATCTCGATGACAGGCGGCTCATAGACTGCATCCTCTATCGGAATACGATGCCAAATCTTGTACGAGTTATGTTTCGTTGCCATTGTTTCGGGATCAGTTCCGAAGAGTTTTTCTACTCCTGCCAGCATTGCTGATTCTCTACCCGGCTTCAATTCCACTGCGAGGACAATACTTTCACTCTTGATCGTTATCGGTTTTTCATACCGGGACATGCCCAGCACACGAGCCCCCAAATTGACGATCATTTCGTCGCGGACATCAATTTTGGGACCGAGAGGGTCTGTTTTGAGTCCCTCCAAAATATCCTTCCAAACTCCCTGTTCCCCCATAAAGGCATCGAACAACACGCCGACGTTATCGAAAATTGCTACGGGATCAACATAAACCATCGTGCACCGCGCCAGATCACTGGGCATCCAATCGGGCGGCACGAAATTGGTATTATCAGGGACATTGAGCATCCGCATCGCCCGTTGATATGGTTTTTTCGTGTGGACAAACGTTCGATAAACGGACTCTTGGGCATCGGTTTTGATGTTCACTACCCCGCCCATCCCGCGAAGCCCATCAAAACCTTGTTGCTTCAATATCGAAAAAATGGAGGGCTTCTCTCGTCGATTCTGTGCAACCGAATTCCGCATTAACACGCGAACAGACTCGCCGTAGTCCAGCGGTTCGATGTACCAGCGGACATCAGGAAACGTTGCCTGGGGTATATCGCCGATACAACGCTTCATGACAACCTGATAACCTTCGACATTTGCCAGTGATTTACCGGCTTGATCAGTAATGCGGTCGGCAATCAATTTGAGAAGGTTCAACTGATCCGCCGCAATGAGAACATCTTGAAAGAACATGTAATACACCCGGCGTTCGACGGGGTCGAACGTAATTTCGCCTCTTCGGGTGGGCAATACAGGCGGCTTTTCCGTGGGCGGAAAAATCAGAACGGTTATCTGTTGCCCCTTATATGTTTCGGTACCTTTTGAGACTCCGACGTTAATGAGTTTTTGGGTCAAATTGTTGAGGTACTCATTGGTTTCGGAACGTTTACCTGCGACATCCATAGTGAGAACGTAGCCGGGAACTTGATTGGGTATGGCAATCATGCCGAAGGCAACTTCGCCGGAAGGAAGCGAATAGATGTCATCGAAGGTGAGTCCAAAAGTCTTTTGCGAGCGTTCAGTCAACTGTTTTTGGAGTTCATTTTTGAAGTCTTGCATGAGAGGATCATCCAAAAAACGTCCCAGTTGTGTTTTTTTCCATTGTTCGCTAAAGTCATGGAGATTTCGAATGGAGAAGAAGCCTTTCGTGGAGTCAGGAAATATCTGATCGGCAGGTGGGGACGTAGCAGAGACACAAAACGAGGAGCAGAACATTGCGGCGGCGAGTAGCGGAGCAAAGCAAAGTCGTGACATGGGTAATTCCTTAATGAGAGAGGTCTTCCTTGATAGGTTATGCGGGATTTTATCATATTTCCGGCGATTCGGCAAGCCGTCCATCTGTGAGGCTCGCAGGAAATCACCTTACGACGCGATTTATGACAGATTCTCTGTGTACCAGTTAATCGCTCGCTCCAAACCTTCGTCAAAATAGACGAGCGGTGCGAAGCCGATCATCTTTTGAGCAAGCGACACGTCGGCAAGCGAATGTTTAATATCGCCGACTCGCGGCGGCAAATAGTCGGCTTGAATGTCGCTCCTCATGAGCGATTTCAACTTGCCGAGAATCTGATTGAGCGACACGGCAGCATTACAAGCAATGTTGATCGGTGAACCGTTGCAGTGGTCCGCAGGTGCGTGAGCAGCAAGCCAATTTGCATGGCAAACGTTTTCAATGTAACAGAAATCGCGGGTTTGTTCGCCGTCGCCGAAGACCTGCGGACGCTGTTTCCGAATGATGTTGATCACAAATGCCGGAATCACCGCCGCATAAGCCCCGAAGGGGTCTTGGTATGGACCGAACACGTTAAAATAGCGCAAACTGACGGTTTCCATATTGTAAGCGGCAGCGTAGGCTTGCAAATAGCATTCACCGGCAATTTTATTGGCGGCGTAAGGACTGATCGGCACGGGACACATCGTTTCCAACTTCGGCGAAAGGGGATTGTCGCCGTAGGCGGCACTGGAAGCGGCAAAGACCACTCGCTTGATCCCGGCAGCGCGGGCGGCTTCCAAAACGTTGATGGTGCCGTTGACGTTGACATCGTGAGCGGTAACGGGATCGGCTACGCTGGCGGGAACCGATGCCAATGCGGCTTCGTGAAAAATTGCCGATACACCCTGAACGGCATGGGTGAGAGTTTCCCGATGCCGAATGTCGCCTTCGATCAGCGTAATTTTGTCGAGGATTTCGGTCAGGTTTTCCCGCTTTCCTGTGGAAAAATTATCGAGGACGACGACATCGTGTCCTTTGTCGAGAATGAATCGGGCAAGATTGCACCCGATAAAACCTGCGCCGCCAGTGATGAGGTATTTCATGGTAGGAGTAAGGAGAAAGAAGGCAGGAGAGTTATTATACCCGATTTTCTCCGCATTCGTTCTGTACCAAATGAAGATAACTGTGTCGAATGGGTTCGCTCAATCCCAGTTGAGCGGCGAGTCCGAGAATCAATGACCGGCACACTTCAACCTCCTCTTCGGTTGCCAAGGTTTCTATTTCGAGAAAAAGCCGATTCGACTCCGGTAAGTCCGGCAACATGTCGAGCGTGATTTCCACATGGCGCTGCTCTATGGTCAATTCCAGCCGCCTACGTAACTTTTGAACTGATGCCGACTTGTGAAAACCCAGTGCAACGAGAAGCGTTTCCCAACGTTCCGGCTCCGTAATGAGCATTCCGATTTCTTGGCGCGTTTTCGTCTGGGGATCAATTTTCGGTCCTTTGTACGTCAAAAAGTGTTCGGATGTGCCTTCTGAAATGGTACGTTTCCGCAGGCGGAGGCACTCATCGGTTTCTACGAAGTTCCGGCAAGGATGCTGAAAGAAGGAATCGGACTCCGTAACTGGTTTTCTGAATTCCGAATGACCGAATCGCTGTTGCAATTGGCGTTCGAGTTCCGCTCTATCATTGACCCGAAACTTGATTTCCACTTCAAAGGTACTCATACCGTCGCTTCCTATATTGTACAACGGCTGGTATTGGCAGTCAAGGTGGTCGCCGTAAGTATCACTTCATCGGTTATGTGCAAAACCTCCGTGGTTACTTGATTTGAGCAATACCAAACAGTATAATTATTCTCAAGTAGTCGGGGAAGGTCAATCGTGGGTTTTCCTTCCCGCTTCGGCTTTCCCCCATTCCCAGAAGAGGATCAATCATGTTGTGTCATCATAGCCTTATGAATCGTCGTGAATTTCATTCGCTCGGAGCCCTCGGACTTGCTGGAGCCGTAGTTCTGCCCTCCTTTTTGGCAACCTCCGCCTTGGCAGTTGATCAAAAAAGGATTGAGTGGAATCCCGATGCTCCGCTTATCAATACCGGCAAAGCGATTCGCGTCCAGCCGATCCTTATGTACAGCGAACAGCCGCCAGTTGCAAAAACAAGTTATAAATCGTGGGGAATCGTCCATAGTGCCGAGGAAGCCGCCGAAGAAGCCAAGCGAATTCAAAACGACCTCGCCCGATTGGAAACGCTGACGGAATTTCCCATAGAATTCCTGCCGCTTGCTATCGTTCAAACGCCGGAAGAAGCAAATAACGTCCATAAAAACGACTTCGATGTAGTATTGCTATTTCCCGCAACCGGATGGGGCGACTTGCTCCAGGCGTGTTTCGCTCAACAACCGAATCGGGATACGATTATTTTTGCCCGGCACCGAAATGGACCGCTCTACTATTGGTACGAAGCACTGAGTACACGGTTTCTGAAAAGCCGTACCAACGATGAGGTAGCGCAAAATTCAGCAGCGTCGCACGGTCCTGTTACCGTCTATGATGTCGTCATCGACGAATTAGAAGAAGTTGTTTGGCGACTTCGTGCGTTGTATGGGCTTAAGAATTTCATCGGACGGCGTATCGTTGCTCTCGGCGGTCCGATGGGCAAATACGATGAGAAAGCCCCCGAAGTTTCACGCAACCGGTATGGTATGGAAATCGTCTCCGTTGGTTACGATGATTTTGAACGCCGGATGAAGGAAATGATGAATGACGCGGAATGGCAAGCGAAGGCAAACGCTTGGACCGACCGTTACCTTGCCTTGCCGAAAACGACGTTGGACACGAAACGCCCATTCGTCGTGAACAGTTTCTATCTGTATGTTTATTTCAAGGAATTGCTCCAGAAATTCGATACCGATATGTTCACGATCAACAGTTGTATGGGACAAGCGATACCAATTGCCGACACCACGGCGTGTTTGACGCTTTCGATATTGAACGACGAAGGTTACTTTGCGATGTGCGAGTCGGATTTTGTTCTGGTTCCAGCGGCGATGTTTGTTCGTCAGATTGCGAGCAAACCGGTATTTATGCACAATTCGACGTTTCCCCACAGGGGTATCGTGACCTGTGCCCACTGTACCGGTCCGCGTCGAATGGACGGGGTGCGATACGAACCGGTGCGGATTATGACGCACTACGAATCCGAGTTTGGGGCGGCTCCCAAGGTTGACATGCCGATTGGACAAAAGGTTACATTCCTCAATCCGGAGTTTTCGAACCGGCGTTGGCTGGCGTTCACCGGAACTGTGCAAGCGAATCCGCTTTACGCTTGTTGCCGTTCACAGCAGGATGTTGCCATTGACGGCGATTGGAAGAAACTGCTCCACGAAGTCCGCGACTCGCATTGGGTCATGGTCTATGGCTCCTACGTTGACGAATTGGAGTACGCCTCGAAAAAAATCGGTATGGACTGTGTCCGATTGGATTGATTTCTGCGTTGTGCACTGCGTCGTTGACTCATTTTCACACTAGCCAGCCACGTCGTGTGGTCATGAGGGTCGAATTCTGATAGAATTCGCGGAAACAAAGTTCATAACAAAGAATCAAAATGCGACCCTTCCTTGTTGCGGTAGTTATGTTCGCCGCCGCTCCGCTGTTTGCTCAAACGTTACCGGAGCCTTCCCAAGCAATGCTGGATCAAGTTGCCCGGCTCAAAGCGAAAGAAATTCCTCTGACCGATTATCACATCCACATTCGCGGCGGGATGACTCCCGAAAAGGCATTCGATTGGATGAAGAAAACCGGCATCCGAAGCGGTGTCCTCGAAAACTACGGTAAGAGTTGGCCCCTCTCCGATAATGCCAAACTCAAAGCATTCATCGAGGATACTCAAATTTTTCCCGAATTGTTGATGGGCATTCAAGCCAACGACCGCGATTGGTTCAAGGCGATTGATCCCGCACTTCGAGCGAAGTTGGATTTTATCCTTGCCGACACGATGATTATGGAGGGGCAAAAACTCTGGAATGAATCGGAATATAACATTGACGACGAAAACGCTTGGCTGGAACGTTACTTCGCTCATTGCATGACAGTGATGGAGGAACCGATTACGATTATGGCTAATCCCACGTATCTGCCGGACAGGGTTGCGCATCGGTACGACGATTTCTGGACGGAAGAACGGATGGGCAAGTTGATTGATGCCGCCGTCAAGACCAAGGTCGCATTGGAAATTCAATCCGGCACGAAGTTTCCGAACAAAAAGTTCGTCGAACTTGCCATGAAAAAGGGGGCGAAGATTTCCATTGGACGCAACAATATGGACGACAAGCCGAACGAACTGAAACGTAGCCTCGATTGGCTCGAAGAGCTGAACGTGAAACCGGAAAATATGTTGGATTTGAAAAAAGGAGAGTCGCGAGGGCAAGGGAGCGAAAGATAGACCACGGACTATATCACTTTGCCATCTTTGTGCAGAATCAAACCGAAATCAACATTCCGCGTCTCCTGCTCACGCAAACACCGAGAAACGCGGAGCAGCCAATGACATGACCGATTGAGCCTTGTATGACGAACGGGGGGCAAACTCCGACGAACTCGCCGAGACAAGGATGTTCGATGACTTTTCGGTGTTCTCCGATGCAACCTTGGCGACTTTATCTGCCGATCTCACAACGGAAAATACGGGCACACTCTCTTCGCCGGACTGTTCCGCCTGCCCGGACTGTTCCATCTTCGAACTGGCAAGTTCCGCTCTCGCTTTTGCTTCCGTCTGGCGAGCCGCTGCGGCAACTTTTTGATCCTGACCCGATGGTTTTGCTGGTGCCATTGCCGCCGCTACTACCGTTTGCATTTTTGCTATCGTCGCTTCGGGATCGCCTTCAACCGGACTCGTGTCAATGCCCACCGAACCGGCAGTGGCATAGCCCTTACCATCGGGTCCCACTTCGTAGGTATAGGAAGGTCCGCCGGTTACGAATGCCCCACCCGCTAGGACGTGCGCCATTTCGTGGGTACGAATTTCTTGGTCGATGGCTTTAAGTTTTTCGACCTGCCGCAACTCTTCCGGGGTCAATTCGGCTCCCGACACTAATTTTTCTGACGATTCGGCGGTCAATTCCGCCTTTTCTTTCGGCTTTCCTGTGTCCGATTGGTTCAATTCCAGCGATTTTGAGGGCTGTGATTCTTGGGCTTGGGGGGAAATATCAAGAACATCGCCGGAGGCTGATCGGGGTTTTCCGCGGTCGGGATCGACGATTTTTTCAGTCTGTCTGTCGAGAATCTTGTCGATTTCAGTCCGCGATCGGGTGGTTTCGGGGCTTTCAATCCACCGAACCGGATAACTGGAATATGCCGACCCTATGTAAGTCTGAATCGAAGTCATCGGACTCTCCCCGCAGGGTTACTACCCCACAGTATATATCCAAAATCGGCAAAGTCAAATAAATAATCCAGAATTTTACCACAAAAACGGAACAGCGCGATTTTCGATTGTGGCTCTGATCCCCTAATCACCCTCTACGGCATAGAGGAATCCATCACCGACGACGTAGAGCGTGTTGCCCGAAGCGGCGGCAGGAGCAAAAATGCGATCCGGCATCGTGATCTCTGAAAGAATCTTTGGCACCATCCCTGCTTGCAACGTGTAAAACATCCGTCGGTCTGTACCGATGTAAATTTTACCCTCGGCAATCAGCGGTCTTGCCCAAATGTCTCCGCGAAGGGGCAATTTCCAGTGTTCTTTGCCCGTTGCCGCATCGAAACAATAAAAGTTTCCGTTCCGGTCACCGACATAAACGAAACCATTGTCCGTCGTAACCGAAATGGCACCGCCGTCAATGTTGCCCGTCCCCCAGAGGAGTTTACTAGTCTTGGCATCAATGCATGCCAGCCAACTCCGACAGGGTCGTGCACCATTCCATGCATCATAACCGAAGAGCATAAAAATCCGTCCTTCGTTATCGAGCACAGGCGACGGCAAACAGGTATAAGACGGACTGCCCACCCCCATGACGAACGGCGGAACTTTTCCGCCGGGTTGGTGAGCACGCGGGTCACCTTGAAATTTCCACGCAGTTTCCAGCCGGATAAGCCGCTTGCCATTTGCTTCAAAACGATTCCATAATGCTTGGCGGCTCGGTGCTTCCACGGCATAGAGACAGCCATTGCCGCCGCCGTAAAAAATCATGTCCTTGCCGTCAACCTTGCCGAGGGTTGGTGAACACCATTGCCCATGTGAAATATCGCTACCGATGTCGAAGTTATCTCTTGCAAGTGGAATCCCTTTTTCGGCATCCATAATGAGCAACGACGGTGCTTCTGGATTAGGCACGTGAACATGAGTATGATCCGGTGCGTTTCCCGTGTTGAGAATCAAGAGCCCATCGTGATAAATGATGGTACTGTTGTTCGTGTCGTGCGGTTTGGATTTCAGTTCGCCGAAAACGTCGTAACGCCAAACGATGTCGGCATCGGTTTTCGATAGCGACAACACATTGCTGTCTCGGCGGTGTGTATAGAGTCGGGCTTCGTCAGTATAGGGACCGGTATTACCCTTTTCGAGACCGTTCATGTCGAGACAGAGTATCTCGCCGCGTCCTGTTGCCAGAAAGGCGCGGTCGCCGGTGACTGCCGGTGTCGAGGCGATTCCAACGCAGTACGCATCGAACATGGGGGAAATTCCATAATCCTTCGGCAGGGCAAGTTGCCAGAGAAACTTGCCGGTTTTCTCATCGAAACAGAGCAACACGCTTCGGCTACCGGGACGGCGTTCATCCAGCAGGGCATCGTTGAGCGCACCGACTAGGACTTTACCGTGGGCAATGACGGGCGGCGAATAAACCGGCGACCCGACGCGCGCCGTCCAACGGACGTTGGAACCGGCACCACCGATGTTTCCGGTCAACTGGTCGCGTCGTCCCGGCTCGAACGTCGTCGGCAATTCACCGAGTACCGACGCAGGAAGGGTGAGGAGGAAAAACAGGAAAGGTACACGATATTTCATAATGTCATTATAGGTTCGCGAGCACAGTTCTGCAATGTCTTTGACATTACGTCCCCTTGCGGTTATAATTTCGGCATGACTTCACATTGGATTTCCCAACGTGCCGGTACCTTTGAGGCTTCCGGCATCCGAAAAGTTTTTGATCTCGCCGCTAAATTGACCGATCCGATCAATCTGTCCATCGGACAGCCGGATTTCGATGTTCCCGAAGAGGCGCGCAAAGCCCTCATTGACGCGGTCAATTCCAAGAAGGGAGGTTACACGCCGACGCAAGGACTTGCCGTACTGCGGGATAAACTCCAAAAGCAGATTGACGAAAAATACAAGCATCCCGACCGCTCCATTTTCATAGCAAGCGGAACCAGCGGTGCATTAGCATTGGCAATGCTTGTCACTGTTGATCCGGGCGACGAAGTGATCTTTTTCGACCCGTATTTCGTGATGTACGATGCCACCGTCAAAATGGCTGCCGGAACACCGGTGATTGTCGATACTTATCCCCATTTTCGATTCGATATTCAACGGCTTGCCGATGCGATTACCACGAAAACGAAGGCGATTGTCTTCAATTCTCCTGCCAATCCGACCGGAAATGTGGCGAAGCGGGACGAAGTCAAGGCGATTGCCGAACTTGCCGCCAAACATGACATTTTGCTGATCAGCGACGAAATTTACAGTGCATTTTGCTATCAGGAGTTCGTGTCGCCAGCCGAATACAATCCGCAAACGCTGGTGTTGGACGGGTTTAGCAAAACGTATGGCATGCCGGGCTGGCGGGTGGGTTACGCTCATGGACCAAAGGATTTGATCGAGCAGATGCTCAAATTTCAGCAGTACACGTTCGTTTGTTCGCCGCATGTCGGTCAACTCGGCGCACTGGCAGCGTTGGACGTGGACATGTCCGAACAGATCGAGAGTTACAAAAAACGCCGCGATATGTTATACGATGCGTTAAAAGACGATTACGAAATCAACAAGCCGGAAGGGGCGTTTTATATGTTTCCGAAGGCACCTTGGGGCACAGGAACAGAATTTGTTGAAAAGGCGGTCACAGAGCATTCGATGCTGATCATCCCTGGGAACGTTTTCAGCCGTCAGGACACGCATTTTCGTATTTCATATGCGGCAACGGAGGCAACGATCCAGCGTGGAATTGAAGCGTTTAAGAAGTTGGCAAAAGGGTGATGTTATGAAACAGATTTCAGACACGTTGCCACAAACCGTTGCCATTGTAACAAGAGGACACGTTCCTTCACTCAATTTTTGTGAGCGGAAATGTAGCGAATCGTTGTCTTGTTATTCCTTCGATTTGAGGTAAAATGCACCGGAGTTTTGCTATTCCTTGTGTTCAAACATGTACTGGTCAAAAACGATAATTCCCACTATGAAGGAAACGCCGGAAGGAGCGGAAATTCCTTCGCATGTTCTCATGCTCCGCGCCGGTCTCATCACCCAAATTATGGCGGGGGCTTACGCCTATCTGCCGCTCGGACTGCGTTCTCTTCAAAAAGCGACCCAAATTGTCCGCGAAGAAATGAACAAAGCCGGTGCCGTCGAACTCCTTATGACGGCACTCTGTCCCGCCTCGATGTATGAACAAACGAACCGTATCGACGTTTTCGGCAATGTCCTCATTAAGACGGACTTACACAGAGGGGGAAAAAAAGTTCCCGTCGTATTGTGTCCCACTCACGAAGAAGAAATCACCGACATCGTTGCTCGATTCGTCAGCAGTTACCGACAATTACCCCTCACTCTCTATCAAATTCAAACGAAGTTCCGAAATGAAGAGCGTCCCCGATTTGGCATTCTGCGAACCAGCGAATTCATTATGAAAGACGCTTACAGTTTCCACACGACGGTTGAATCGCTTAACGCAACATATAAAAAAATGTATGATGCGTATCACCGTATCTTCAACCGATGCGGGGTACCATTCCTGGCGGTTGAAGCGGAGTCGGGTCCCATTGGCGGCGATGCTTCCCATGAGTTTATGATTCCTTCGCCGAACGGTGAGGACAAGATCGTCCACTGTAAAGACTGTGGCTATGCGGCGAACACCGAAAGGGCAGCAATCGGCGGCGGCGACAAACCGAGGGATGCCAGCATAACGTTGAAAACCATTTCTGAACTCGTTACGCCGGGAGTGCACACCGTTGAGCAGGTCTGCAAGTTTCTCAAAGTCAAGCCGACCAAGTTGATCAAAACGTTGATATACCTTGCCGATGGAAAACCGGTGGCGGTGTTGATTCGCGGCGATCACGATGCCAACGAAAACAAAATTCGCCGGGTGCTTGGAGTTCAAAAATTGGAACTTGCCGATCCAGCAACGATAGAGCGCGTCACGGGTGCGCCGGTAGGTTTTGCTGGTCCCATCGGGATGAAAGAGCGGATTCCGATCTACACCGACCATACCGTCATGGAATTGGTCAATGCCGTTGCGGGAGCGAATAAGAACGAGAAGCACCTTGTCAATGTTAATCCGTTCCGTGATTTCAAACCTGTGAAAAATGAGGATTTGCGTGATGCCGTTGAAGGTGATGCTTGTCAGCGTTGTGCCGGCAAGTTGACTTTCCGCCAAGCCATCGAAGTCGGACACGTTTTCAAACTTGGCACAAAGTATTCCGATTGTCTCAACGCAAGATTTTTGGATACCGACGAAACGCAGAAGACGATTATCATGGGTTGTTATGGAATCGGCGTGAATCGAATCGTGGCGGGATTGGTGGAAACGTCTCACGACGCAGCGGGAATTATTTTTCCGGTGAATCTTGCGCCGTATGAAGTTGTGATTTGCCCCATGAAGGTTGACGATAAAAAGGCGATGGAACTCGCCCAAACGCTTCACGATGCATTGGAGCGGCAGGGGATCGAATGTATTGTGGACGACCGCGACCAGCGGGCTGGGGTGAAATTCAAAGATGCGGATTTGATCGGCATTCCGTTACGGATCGTCATTGGCGACAAGGGTCTTGCCGAAGATAAACTGGAAATCAAATGGCGCTGGGAATCTACCTCGACGATGTTGCCGATTTCCGATGTAGTAGAATCAGTAGCGGCAATGCTCCACGAAGAACGCAAAACCAGCGAGCGGTTCAAGAGTAGATAATACGGAAAGAGCATGCAGATTTCCCCTTCGATTTACGAACATGCGGCGAAGATCATTGATGAGACCCCTTGGCGGGCTTCCCGTGATGCCACATTGATGTACAAGGCTCATGCCGAGGCGTACAAGGTTTATCGGCATGTGCCCATTATGCCCGGAATCGACATTTATAATCTGGAGCCGGAAGCATACGGTGCCGTTTTGGAAGAGCCGACTTGCTGTACAATTCCGGCAGTTCGGCACCATCCGATTTCTGATGTCGATGACCTGTTGCATCTACGCCCCCTGGATGCCAAAAAGGATGGTCGCATTCCGATGCAAATCGAAGTCGGTCGCCGACTCGGCAAAACGTTTCCAGAGGCGATAGTCCGCGTTCCGATTAGCGGACCGTTTTCGATTGCGAGTAACCTGATGGGCTTTGACCGGCTGATGTTGGCAGTGACGGATAAGCCGGATAAGGTGGCGGCGGCTCTGCTCCATCTGGTTGAAGGTCAACTTTCCTTTGCCCGTGGTGTTAAAGAGGCTGGAGTGGACATTACGTTTTTTGAATCGGCAGCCTGTCCTCCGATGTTATCGCCGAAACAGTTCCGCACCCTCGAATTACCTGCCTTGAAAAAATTGCTCGGTGGAATGAGCGAAATCATGGGTCGTCCGATTCCCTGTGTTATCGGTGGCAACACTGCTCCGATTGTCGAGGCGATGCTCGAAACCGGAACAAATTACCTCATCTGCCCGTTTGAAACGACACAGGAAGCGTTTTTGAAAAAAGTCGAACACCGCTTGGATGTTCAAATTCGGATCAATGCCGACCTACGTATTGTTGCTTCGGGAACGAAGGAACAGATTCGTGCCGAATCAGACCGCGTCTTGGCACTTTGCCGCAAACGACCGAACTCGTGTCTCGGAACCGGCGCACTGCCTTATGAAGCAAGCACGGAGAACGTCCTCTATATGGTGGAATATGTGCAGGCACAGAGCAAGGGGACAGGAGGTTAATGTCAACCACAACACTGGCAATTTGTTCCCATTTGCGGTATATGGCTGTCGCTTAAAAACAACATCTCCAATAAACTTTGACAAAACCAAAACAACCACTCTCTTGACAAACCGCCGCTATCGAGTAGAATGTCCGCTCGATGAGCGTTTCCTTCGTCAATCTCTCTACAAACTTCTGCTGGTGGCAATGGTGTCATGCCGACGCTCCGGTTGATGATGCGCCGAAGGAATACTGACTTCGCAATCGAATCAAGCAAGCCGTGAGCGTCCGACGCTCGCGGCTTTTTTTTCGTGCTTCCACATCTTTCACACCCTAACAATAACTATGATAACCCTAGAAAAATTTATCGAACAGGCACGACTGTACAATGTTGTGCCTGTCGCGGCAAAACTGCTTGCCGACAGGCACACGCCCGTCTCGCTCTTGCAACGCTTTTATAAAGGGCAAGACGGTCAAGAACATGAAGGTGTTTTCCTCCTCGAAAGCGTCGAGGGAGGGGAAAAATGGGGGCGGTACTCCTTTATCGGAATTGATGCTCACGCCTTCATCGAAATCAGGAAAGAAGTCGTTGTCGTTCGGAAATGCAGCGAAACAATCGAGCGGGCAATCGTGCACGACGGCAAGCCGCTCGATGTGCTTCGGGACTTGATGCAAAATTATCAGGCTGCCGAGCAACCGGAACTGCCGCGATTCTTCGGCGGACTCGTCGGGTACTTTGCCTACGAAATAGTGTCGTTCTTTGAAAAGATTCCACATCAGTTGGATGACGAGCCGCTCGGTGCTTTCGTCATTCCGAAAACGATCTTGATTCTCGACAACCTCAAACAGGTCTTGACCGTTTGTGTAACGACCTTTCCCAATCAGTCCGCCAGTCACTCCGCTCCAAAAGATCATGAAAAACTGTACCGCAGTGCCGTCCAAGAAATTGAACGCATCGCTGCCGAACTGGATAAACCGCTTGATGTTGCCCCTCGAACAGTCGATGCGGACTGGTCTTTGTCTCCGATGATGTCCGAGCGGGAATACCGCAAGAAAGTCGAAACGATCAAGGAACACATCCGCGGCGGCGATATTATCCAATGCGTTTTTTCGCAGCCGTTTGTTGCCGACGAATCCCCCGATGCCGTTTCGCTTTATAGGGCATTGCGGTTTTCCAATCCTGCGCCGTATCTGTTTTTCATGCATTTGAGCGGTACGGTTCTTGCCGGTTCCTCGCCGGAAACGATGATTCGGCTCGAAGGACGCACCGCCACGCTTCGCCCTATTGCGGGAACGAGAAAACGCGGGACAACGGAACAACAAGACCGCGAACTCGCCGATGAAATGCTCCGCGATCCGAAAGAAAAAGCGGAACACCTGATGCTCGTCGATCTTGGTCGCAACGATCTTGGTCGCGTTGCCAAGACGGGAACCGTGCAAGTAACGGACTTGATGTTTGTCGAGCGGCATCCGCATGTCATGCACCTTGTTTCCAACGTAACTGCCGAACTTGACGATGGTTACGATGGATTTGATCTATTTCGTGCAACCTTTCCGGCTGGCACGTTGAGCGGTGCACCGAAAGTTCGGGCGATGCAGATCATTGCCGAACAAGAAACCGTGCCGAGGGGACCTTACGGCGGTGCCGCCGGTTACATTGCGTATAGTGGAAACATTGATTTTGCGATCACGATTCGCACGGCAACGATTCGCGACGGGAAACTCACTACCCGCGCAGGAGGTGGAATCGTGTATGACTCGGTGCCTGAAAATGAACGTCTCGAAACCGTCAACAAGGCGATGGGAGTCACCCGCGCCTTGGAAATACTCGGAAAATCTGATATTCAACACGAAGGAGGAATCCAATGATACTTATCATCGACAATTACGACTCGTTTACGTTCAATCTCGTCCAGTATTTCCGAATGCTCGGCGCACAAGTCAACATCGCACGCAACGATGAAATTACCGTCCGGGAAATTAATGTTAGTCTGCCCGAAGCGATTGTGATTTCGCCCGGACCGGGACATCCCTCGGAGGCGGGCGTATCGCTGGACATCATCAAAAACCTTGCGGGGCGCGTTCCGATCCTCGGTGTTTGTCTTGGACACCAAGCGATTGTTCACGTTCACGGCGGGGAAGTCATTCGTGCCTCGAAAATCATGCACGGTAAGACCTCCCGGGTTCGCGGTGACGGCAAAGGACTGTTTCACGGTGTTGAGGGACCGTTTGAGGCAATGCGGTATCATTCGCTTGTTGCTAAGAGGGAAACGTTGCCTGAGGAACTTGTCATTACGGCGGAATCCGAGGACGATCACGAAATTATGGGAGTCCGCCACAAGGAATTGCCGCTCGAAGGCATCCAGTTTCATCCCGAGTCGATTATGACGATCATCGGTAAACGGCTGTTGCGCAATTTTCTTGATGTTACTTGTAAACAAGGGCTTACTCTGAAAGGGTGAGTGGAGTCAAGTCCTTGTAAGAAACCATTTTGGGTGGTTTAACTGTTGCATCAAGCACCGCCTCGGCTCGGTAAAACATCGGCTTGTCTTCAAAGAAGCCCGCCACCTGAATCCGATAAACATCGCCGCCGGTCGTGAGTCGACGCGATAACATTCGCATCATCTCCACGTCCACAATCTCTTCCGCGAGAAGCCAGACTGCATGCCGACGAGTTTCCGGGTTGCCTTCACGACGTTCCAAAATTTCCGTGACTAATTCAGGGGTCAATTCGGGTACAGCCTCGAGCACCGGGCGAGGTGCCTCGTTCACGTTGATCCGTCCCCGCAACACGATGGCTGATTCCGTGGTTGTCTCGTCCAAGAGTCTCAAGAATCGCTCAAGTTTTGCCGGTTCAGAACACGAAAAAGGACTCGAAATGGTTTCTGCATCGACCGTGATTTCGGCACCCAAAAGGTCAAGTACATCGTCAATGTTTCCGTTTACCCTGCGCCACGACATGATGAATTGGACAGACTCGTTGTCGAGTTGGTGCAGGAGAAGTTGCGATTCCAAAAATTCCAAGTTGGAATCATTCAAAAAAATTCTCCCCACGGTTTGCCCTTCGTTCAATGTTGCAGCGACCAACTTTTCGGCACTGTACGGCGTGAGCAGAAATTGCCAAGCCGAAGTACTGATGCCTTGTGAGTTTGACCCCGGTGAATTTGATACATCGAAGTCCGACGGGGACAGTTCGGCGAAAGGATTTGTCGTGTCGAAGGACGTGGTGGATTTGATTCTTAACGTCGATTGTGTTGCTCCAAACGCTAATTGATAATCTTCGCCGAAAAGCAAGGGACGCTTGACTCCACGAATGAGTAATAATTCTTCAAGGGCTATTGGGACGGCATTGCGCGGTGTGTACGTTTTTTGTTGCTGCTTATAGTAAGGCGCTTCCGCTCCTTGTGGTCGCGGATCGTCATCCGCATCGAGCCAATCGAGAATCGAATCACAAATTTCAGGAGTCATTCCGGGCAACTTTTCCAACGCCATCACTCCCTGTCCCGGTAATTCTGTTTCCCAAGCGAGAATCGACTCGAGGCTCAATTTTGCCGATTCTCGCGTTAGTCCGAAACGAACACCACGCACTTGATCCTGCTCACACAGAGGGGAGAAAACGGTAAATCGTCCTGATCCCAGTGCGGTGGAAGTTAATACGGCGGGAACGACTTCGATACTATGAAAGCGTTCGGGATTGTTGACGAGATCGGGACATTGGGGATCATCAATGGCTTGGGCAACGGCTTCAATACCGGAATAGACGATCTGAACCAGTTGTGCGGAACGACCGCTGATAATAACCGTATTGTTTTCAAGAGTCGCTAAACTGACAAGTCCCAACGAAAGGGCTGCGAGAATCGCAACGATCATTGCAATGAATAACAATACCATGTTTTAATAAGTTGTGAAAATGCTTGTTTGCCTTGTTTACGCAGGGGGTTCAGTGGGAGTCACTCCGCCCAAAAAACTTTCGACAAACGGTTTGCAAAGAGCAACCTTTTCATCCACCGTTTTTGCCAGTATGTGTTTTTCCTGAAACGCAAAGAGTTTCATTGGGTCAAACGATGCCGCTCCTTTCGATACCCCTTCCAACGAAAAATGCTCAATAAGGTCTTCCATCAGAAAGAACTCCGCCTTGTCGTCCAGTGCCCAGCCGAGAAGTGCTATGTAATTGACAATCGCCTCCGGTAAATAACCGACCTGCTTGTAAAAATCGACAATCACCGGATTAAATCCCTCCGCCGTTGTTTCCACTCCCATGCGCTTCATAATCGAAGTGCCATGCTCGAAAAGTTTCGCAAAATCCTTGTTTTTCAGGTATTTGTCCAGTTTCCGTTTGCTTAATTTCGTTTTACTGCCCGGCTCGGCAACAAAGGGCAAATGGGCATACTCGGGCAAGCGATAGCCAAGCGATTGAATGACAAAAATCTGTCGTGGCGTGTTGGACAGATGCTCCTCCGCACGAATGACATGCGAAATGTTGAAATCCTCATCGTCCACCACATTGGCAAGGTGATAAATGAACGAACCATCGGCACGTTGAATGACGTGATCCTGTTCGTCTGTCCATGCGAACTCGACATCGCCGCGAATGAGATCGTGAATCACCAATTTTCCTTCTCTCGGCATTTTGAGCCGCACGACACCTTGCCGACCTTCAGATTCAAACCGTTTTGCATCGGCATCGGTCTGTGCCCAATAGCGGCGGCTGTACGTGAAGGTTTTCTTCGCGGTAATGGCGGTCTCTCGTTCGGCTTGGATTTCCTCCGGTGTGGCAAAGTCCCGATAGGCAAAACCGCGACTCAATAACTCCTCGACCGCCGCTTGGTATTTGTCGTTGCGCTGCGATTGGAAATAGGGGGCGTGTGGTCCATCAATGCTTGGTCCTTCGTCCCAGTTGATTCCGAGCCATTGGAGACCATCGAGGATCGGCTGCAAAGCCTCTTCGACGTTGCGTTGCTGGTCAGTATCGTCAATACGGAGTATGAACTGTCCGCCATGTTTTTTGGCAAACAGATAATTAAACAGGGCGGTGCGGACACCGCCGATGTGCAAATAACCAGTGGGACTAGGAGCAAAACGGGTACGAACCATCATGAAGGTCATTATACTGGATTCAGACCAAAAGCGCAAGAGTGGGGTGGTGTTCGCCCTGGGGGAATCGAACCCGTAGAGGATAACGCCGTAAATTGTAGCACGAAACGGCAATCGGAAAAGGAACACGTACAGGAATTTGCACATGTCGTAGCATTCCCTGCCGATTTACAGCGAATCATTGACCACTGGGACACGCTCCCGACAGAAATCAAACAGGCAACGGTGCTTGTCGTCAGAGAGCGTTTGCAACAGAAACGCCCAGAGAACGAAAACGGTATTGTAATACTTGCCGCCGAAGAGACCGTCGTATTTTTCGAAGGTCTTGTCGATGACTTCTTTGGACAACACTCGGGTGAAGGGGAGTGTGGGATCATCAAGAAACGTTTTGGTTACGTTCTCGAAGGGGGACTTGCCGAATGGGGCGGCAAAGGCGATACTGGACATAAGAGCCCTCCTTGGCATGGTAATGTACGCATGACCAAGGAAGGCTAATAATAACCAATCCAAGGAGAATCGGTCAATAGAAGTTCTACAAAACGGCATGTTTTTACCAAATAGAGCATGCCGTGTCAATCGGGGTACGCACCAGAAAATCAGGTACAGTGCCATTCGTCCCACGAACCCTTGGACTTGACCGTTATTCTATAAATTCCGGCATTGGCGTAGGTGTGTGCAATTTTCGTACTTATTTTACGGAGGAGCCATGTTACGAAGTTCCGATCAGTTCCGAAGATATTGTGGTCATCGAGCGCGAACGCTATTATCACCCGCAGCCGCACATTATGATAGCTTAACTGAATATAGTATATGGGAAGATTTGCAAAAAAAGATTTTCACCAAAAATGTTGAGTTTGAAGACCTGTTTTTGAATGAACAAATGCAACATTGGAGTTATTTAGATTTTTTACTTCAAATTGCTCCATACTCTAAACCAACATGAATCATATGCTTGCTCGCGAAGGATTGCCCTACTTCTTCGAGGACGGCGGCTATTGCAACCACATCGTACATCGGCTATACTTGAGACATGAGTGTGCATGGTAAAAGATCATTTTTCAACGAACACTGGCAAGAATTGGAGTCGAAAACGTCGGAAGTTACTACGTATTTCGTCTGGGGAATACGCTATATTGACGATCTCATCCTGCGAGAAAAGGGACAAGAAAAGTTGTACGTTTTGCATGATCCCAATTGG
>Ga0123353_10002852_pt1 | contig 21605 bp, 13 predicted proteins | sample TergutLab28metaG_3_FD_92763 | JGI IMG/M metagenome (GOLD analysis project Ga0123353, IMG submission 92763) | Labiotermes labralis P3 segment gut microbial communities from Petit-Saut dam, French Guiana - Lab288 P3 | ecosystem: Host-associated > Arthropoda: Insects > Digestive system > Gut ... | reverse complement strand
GTCGGGAGCAGAACACGTAGGAGAACGGGAAGGCTACAGCAAAGATTACACACTATACCAGAGGCTGACTGTACAGGAAAAATGAACTGCTGATGATGAGCTTCCCGAAAGCTCGAAACATGTAGAGAATGAATGACGACTACCCATGAAAATAAAGGATAGTCCATAAATAACATCGTGTTGGTTATTTTTTTAAACAATGAATTACTATCTCAACACATATTAATTCAGAAGTGTTAGAATAATTCATGTTCCAGAGCGGGCAGCAAGTAGTCTAAATGCATCACATGCTTGAGGAATTGAAATCTGTCTCCTAATGGTTAATACGTATTATTATAGAAGTCATGTCTGGCACCAACTTCCAGTGTCAGGGTATAGCTGTTACCACATTTGCTTCATAATATAGGTAGTCTAAGGAGCAGATCCCATCTCTGTCACACATCAGTGGCTTGGGTTCGTCATTCCACCTTAAGTCTCTTGCATTCTGGTAACTGTGTGTGCTAAACTGAAGTATTACTTACATATATAAGTCTTGAAGCTTTAGCGGCAACAGAATTCAGTAAAATGTTCTCGGGCAGACAGCCATGTCAAGGTGTGAAAGTTCTCCATTTCAGGGACTGACTCTGCTTCCATCAGCAATACCCTGAAGATGGAGACAAAGTCAGTCTCTGAAATGCTGAAGAATTTTCACACCTTGATGCGGCTGTCTGCACAAGAACATTTTATTGAGTATTTACAACTGCCCTGCAATATTAACCACCTTGTATCCTGATCTCACTTGGCTTGCGAATGTCAGAAATGTCCTGGGGAGATACTTAATAACTCCTTGTTTGAAGAGTAGTGGCAATGAAGGCATTAACAAGGCTTGAAAGAATGAGGTGTTATTTAAATGTTTAAAGCCCTGTGGCAACCACAAATATCACCTGCTGTGATAATAATAAACTACACAGTTTGCTATACAGTGTATTTGTTTTGAGTAATTCTCAAAATAAACACTAATCACTTTCCTAGACAGCATTGCTTGACTGGTACTTACAATGGACATGGACTCTGTTCTCTTGTGGCAGACCCTGAAGTTTTATATATAAATTAGACAAACGTCTGTCTTCAAAGGGTTAGTACAGTGTCTACTGCAGAGATTATGTAGTTTTTAATGACGTATTTTTACCAGATACTTCCAGAAATGACAGCCACATAGCTAGCCAATTATGAGAGTGGAGGAGACCTTGCCATAAATGTGAGCACAACAGACTGGCCACAAAGTCCATAGCCACGGACAAGGTAACTCTTCATACCTACTTCCATTCCTAAGGGCCTGACATTCTCTCCTTGATATTTAATACAGGAATGAATTTCCATGTTGAACCCAAAAAGCATAAGTTTCCACTGAATCTTCATATTACACTGCTAAGCAGGACCTCCTTAAATGCTTTAGTTCATTGTGTGGATCTAGTTAGGGAATTCAATATCAGTTCCCTTCCTTGGAGAACATAAAACAATTTTAAATTTTTGTACAAATCACCATATTCACATATTTATTTCTTCTATAGATCTGACAGAAAAGTGACATGCAATGCTATGTGACCCCAAGCACAAAACTCATTATAGAAGATGAATTGTACTGATTAATAATCATGTTAAAGCACACATCTTTTTGTAATGTTGCAGCTTTCGACAGAACACACTGAAATGGAAATACCACTTTTAGAATTAACATATAAATTAGCTCCATAACATTGTGAAAGGAATAAAGCATTGAGCTGTCACGTCCACTCTTGTAATTTAACATCACTTGTGTTGTACATTATCTATATATGAACTACAAAACAGTTGCAGGAATCACAGGTAAAACCACAACACACCAGTGCTACAAAATATTTTGAAATTTCATCTGTTTGGGAACGATGAAGCTTATAAAGTCAGATTCATGATGAATTTAAAGTATATTTAATAATCCTTTGTAATATCACCAATTTTAGGGCATGAAATGAGTTCTGAAATGAGAATATTAATTAGATGTATAAATGGGGGACAATATTATCATATATTTAATGGTACTATTCAAGCAACTTTCCAGAGTGACTGAAAAAAAGCAGGTAGACCTCACTAATGACAGCTAGTCAACTGGGACACATTTCACAGGTGACCTAAATATGAAGCAGAATTTTAACTTGATGAAGGCCTCTGAGTAGGCCGAAACATGTTGTTTCATTAACACCCTGCTAATAAACTAGTTGTGTTCGACCTACATTATCCTTAACTTATGAAGCAGAAATTTACACTCGAAGCAGAAAAATGCATTGCTTGTAGCAGAACATCTAATATTAACCTTCCAACTTCACAGTTTTCTGTGTAGATTTCCAAGATGTTACTCCCATTGCCAGGTTTTTCCTTGAAGTGCCTCATGGCTACATGATTGATGATAACAAAGCATGAAGTTCTAAAAAACCATTCGAAAATGCCAGACACAGATATGAACGGTAACATTCAGAAAAAGAACAATAGTTTCCTAGTTTCTTCTACTGAGGTCTCTGCCTATATGAATCCTTTGAAATATACAGAATGCAGATGCGATATTCTAATCATGGAGTTTCTTGATTTTTAATATTTCAGTTGTTTTATAAAGCCATATCAGTTTCTAGGATATTTTGATAGCGAAACAAAATATAAACGGGGGGGTGGGGGGTGGGGGGGGGGGTGGAAGCAAAAGTGGTATATGTGACATATTTTGCCTGAAAATTCATAAGACCACAAAGTATCAATCAGAAGAGTTCATGCCCAGCCAGTATAAAAACAGGCACGTCCCAAATGTGAGCAATAGTTCGTTCATGTTATTCAACAGGTGGGCAGCAGCTGGACATACGATCCACTCACTATAAAATGATTCAGCTAATATAGTTTTTATCAACTTTGCTACATGTTTCGGCTTAAAGGAAAGAGCCATCTTCAGGCCTGTACATAAGTTAATACACAGATGTATGCAGTATAAAAACAGCTTATTAATGGCAAGTATTGAGATATTATTTCTTTCTTACAATATATAATATGTATTAACAAGTACTGAAGTCCCTTATGTCATTAATATTTGTATTGTGTTCTATGGGACCGGACTGGTGCCGGATTATCAAATACTCTTACAAAAGAGTACCTGCACTGACCTGAGTTCTTAGGGTAACTTTTTATTACTGCTCCTATACTTGGACTGAACAAGTACTCGTAATTACATTATAAAGGATACAATTCGTCCTACAAGATACTAAGGGCCGAGAGGGAGCAGAGGCATAGGTCTACTCTTTCTTCAACCTTGGCGCTAATCAGAGAAGTAATCAAATTGGATATCTCCTTCAGGTGCTGGTTCAGGGCCCTCAGCGTCCTTATCTATCGTATCTAGAGTCTCTTCAGACGTCCCTTGACACTTCCATTTGATGCCTTAAGGATCGTACAAGGCGCTATCATTAATATTTGACGATCCAATTTTGTATTAAAGTGCTAACCACACTTCGGCTTTCGCCACTTTCAAGCCTCCTAGTTATTTAAACTCTCTGAGGAACCTCTAACGTCACGTGCTTCTTATCAGCAGCACCCTGCTCACGCATCTTGGAATTTACAAGCCATCTTAAAGGCTCGACTGGTTTAATGCAGTCCAGACGGCACAAGCTACAGTCACAGAATTAGTACGCCTACTGGATGTTAACGATGGCAAAACTTCCGGTCTTGGAACTACTTTCCTCAACTGCCGAAAAAATCAATTTCCCGATTGTCAGGTTCCGGACTAAAAGAATTCTCCTGTATTATTTTCATCGTTATTAAGAAAATTTAGGTAATTAGGAAAGTTAATACGCCTGCAAAAACACTTTCACTACACTGATGTTAATGGGACCAAAAGTATTTGTTACATTTCATTAATTTGTGGCAACATAAGAAATATAGAAAAATGATCAGATTCCTACTGAAGGGCATATGTAGGCAGAATAGAAGCCTGAGGTCATCAGGCCACCAACATTGCAACTAAGCAACATTTAACGGGATGCGCCTCACAATAGAAGACGCAAGAAGTACAATAAGCAACAAACAATATACAACACAAGTAGGTACCTTACAGTACTCAATACAAATATTAATAATGCCCGTGTTGCGTAGTTACGGGTTCACAAGATAGCAGAATTTCTATTTTAGTATCAGAACTGAAATATCAAACACCGAAGGTACCAATATTTAAGTTCGGATAAGCTGACTGATACATCTAACAGCGCGCAGGCCAACTCAGTGACCGCGCGACACACATCACAGTTCTACGTGATATGAAATCAGTACCGTAACCCGGCAACAAAGTGGACAAACAAGAAAGAGGTTTTCGATTTTTTGTAGGAGGTTCTCAGACCATGGAGTCTAACCAGCCTCCTAATTGATGTGTAAGGGAGCCGCTTATTCTGGAGGTAAAACTGCCGGAGCGTAAAGCTGACAACTCACCTCTCTCTAGTGCCGATGTTAAGAATGAACGGAGCTACACCGCCACACCTGCGTACGTCTTCATGTTGTCAACAGGGAAAAATATACCTTTCATTTCAATGAATTTTACAGCGTAGCGCAATTATTGGTGGAAAAATTTGTGTCGTACAATACAGTCAAACCTCTAAACATCGCCACTGTTAGTCATATCAGTTCACAGCACTGTATCGAGCGTGGCGGTAAAACGAAATAGTGTACAAAAGGGAATTTCTGTGCAGACATTTTCACGGGCGAAAAGCACGTTTGGCACCGCATCGGGAGGCTCTATGTCGCGGGATTTAAGGTTTTCTGTAATATATTTTAACTTGAAATTTCTGTATTACTCTGCTTGCATACAAACAGTATCCATTTTATGACACCGTGTGTGCCCTACAAAAGCTCTGGACTAGAAAGCAGCGATGGAAGAACGCAGCAACTATACTGACATTCCGTACCATACAGTTAAGGTCCTTTCTCCTGTCACACAAGAAAATTCGGGCGATCGTTGTGAACAAGTCATCATATTTTTGGCCTAATTACAAAATGACTGTTGCTGGTCACAGTTACGAATATGATGTGCGCAGACGTCATCAGCTTCACTGGCACCTGTATTCTACATGATGATTTACCTAGCGCAAAGCCATCCTTGGTCCATTGCACCTGCCCCGCTTGGTTGGTCACCTCACACTCCAACAAGGCCTCTCCTCCCTCGTGCACTTTGACGTCCTTCGGCTGGATTCGGAAGTACTGCTGTTGACCGGACACTGCAACAGCAGTAAACAAAAGCTTTATGCGTGCAGAACTTACAGTCTTCAATCAATGGAAAAGAGCGTTTCAGTTCTGTGTGCTTTATGTGCAAGCAATAGACGGGCAAGGACTGCAATGTGTCCGATTTATGTTCCAGCAAGGATCAGAGATAAGTTCAGACCAGTCCATCTCCAGTACATAAAAAATAATTTTCCATATTGTGGGCTCATTTCTTGACCAAAATAATACAAACGGTCCCACTTCGAGAGCAGATTCTCAGCAAGTATTCAATTTGTGCTCTCTGAGTGGTCGTTCTGATGATGTTACATCATGCTAAAAATTAACTGCTCAGTTTTGGAGCACTGTCCAAGTACGGTACTGAAACGTACAGATCTGACCACAAAGTTACTGAAACTGGGGACTTGTCCGTCGTCGAGTAAAGGAGGGAGAGGAGTCTACTTAGCTGGGCTTGTTAGGTACAGTTATTCCCAGTCAATGGACAAATATGTATCCAAATTTGATAAAAAAAATAGATAAGAGAAGCTTTTAAGTATAAACTTTGGGAGTAGCAGTGAAGGTCTGAAACAAAGACAGATAACGCAGTAGAAATTAATACCACCAAACGAAAACAAGAAACCATCTTACACACCGACATACACTAGACGATGCTTAATGTCCGAAAACTTCTGGTTTTGAATTACGGAATGTTCAATTTTAATATTATATTTATAAAATATACAACAAACAACCACAAACATCACCATAACATTTCCGATTCAATTATTTATTGTTTCTTTTGTAGACCCATTTGTACAGAAGTTGAAAATAGCGAAGATTAACCTTGTCAAGTCCATTCGTCCTTTGTATGCACACAAAAGATAACGGACTTGTGTGTTCATATTTTGGATTTTTATTAAAATTAGTCGCTATGTTCCGGTTTTGGTTAAAATCGGAAAAAATAACAAAACACTTTACATGAAGACCTAAGCACATCTACGCGTACGTAATTTCTGTTTACAATAAGGCAGTGTTCTCTGTGAGGCACAACTGAGGCCTAAGAAAAAACTAACAATAAAAAATCGCACACTGTGCAAGTAGAGAAAATAGGATAGACTATATCGGCCTTCACGAGATAAGTACAGGAAAAACGATATCTCTCAATTTAAGAGAAGTACACGAAATAGGATACCTCGCCGTTCACGGCAGCTGGACAGGAAACAAGGCAGAACCACAGAGACCATCCAAAGAGCTGGCGATCTAAACATGACATTAGCCCACACGAAATACAAAAGAAAAGGGCGATTGCTTTTAAACTGCATTGAAAGTGACAATAACAGAGAGAATGTGCCAAAAGTGTTAACTTGTTACAATGTGTAAGATAGTTTGGAGATTAGTGATGATAAAAAAATAGCACTGAAGTTTACGTAATGAATGGTAATGAGAAGAGGAAATTTTCGGGAAGAGATTCCCATAGGAATTGTTTATGCCTCTATCGGAATATGGACAGACTAAGCCTTCAAGCAAAGGCCGAGGCTTAACGTGCATGTTGTAAGTGGTCCGGGTTTGAGGGTCCTAGAGGCCTGACTTTCTGCACGCATGTAAACGGGAGTCTAGTAAATAACTACGACGAATCTTAGTCTATTATATATATATATATATATATATATATAATATATATATATGCGCGCGTGTGTGTTTGAATATATATATATATATATATATATATATATATATATATTGCATTTTGAAGGCATCTGACAGGTGAAGATGGGCTAATATTCAGCGAACTCGGCAACGCATAGTGCATGAACAGTTGTTCATTATCATATGCACATTTGTCAAAAATTCACTAGCATTGTCAACACCCAATTCGTCTCAAGAATTATTAAATTCCTGCATCTGCATTTTTTTGTGGAACGGCACATGTCCCCACTTCATCACCCTTAACCTTTCCTCTGCTAAATACGTTAATATTTCTTCTATATAATTCAAAAGGAAATGAAGTGGAAGAAGAAAGTTGCAGAGTCAAAGCTCGCAGATTGTGGCTGACATGAAGAAAGAAGTATTTTCTTTCCCTTCTATTCTCCTCCTTTTTTATTTCGGTTCTCTTTCTTTTTATTCCAAGGAGCTGTTTCCATGACAATCAAGCCTCTTTTAACAAGACCAAGGCAACAACACCACTTAGTTATTCGTCTAGTCACCGGGTTACAATCAGCCCACCCCCTCACATATAAAGTTCTGCTGAAGGAGAATAACAGAAAAGCCGGGGTGCTCGAGGAACTAGAGCGCTATTGCAACACATATACCTCAGAAATTCTGAAAGGGTCGAGTGGGAATCAACCCCTTGTAGTCAGTCACGCTGTAGCATTGCTACTACACACCGCCGCACAGCGGGAGACTCCGGTACTGACAATCAGTACCAATCCCACGGCTGGTTCGTAGTACTGCCAGACGAACGTTCCGAAGTCTGCCATGAGGCCCTTGTTCTGTTCAGAGCATCGCGTTGAATTACGGAGCCTCCGAATTCCTGAATAGCGCCACCAGATATCAACTTGGGCAGAATCCAGAATGTTCTCGATACTAATGAAACGCAATCTCGCCGTCCTCTGCGAGGCTGAAGGAAAGACGCTTTGTTACGTTGCATGGGAAGCCTTAAGGCTGAGTGGATGTTGTATGTGTCACTAAGTTTAACAATCAAAAGTCTTGCTGCTATCCTCACAGTGCACACACACACACACGCGCGCGCGCGCGCGCGCGCGCGTGTGTTTTATGTTGATCTCAGAACATTACTACGTCCTTTTACTGCCCTGATGGATATGTTTTTATAACCGCGATGAAGTGTTTCTCTGCGTGGATCGAGCTGAATCCTAACTGTAATTCGGGTTTATATCAGTCGTTAAGGGGTTTAACAGACATAGGCTTCATAGACTGTACGGTGCTTCATCATCTGAACGTCAAATATTACCTATGCAGTTTTGGTCAGTGCTTTAGTAATACGGAGAATCAACAACACTGAAAATGAGTTAGTGCGTGAAGTAGTAAACAGAATCTACCAGGGCGTTCTTTACTTTCCAAACGTCAAAAGTTTTCTTCTGCTACACGAGTGCATGTTATATTTAGTTTCGCCATAAAAAATTATGACCTCCCCTGAGGCGATTTTTACAGAACACACAAGTACTAAACAACATTATGTTGAGATTTCTTATACCAAATTTCACATAAATTGGACTCATAAATGTGGAAGTTACAGGTAGCAATTCCCTTACACTCCTGGGTAAAGTGCCGATTTTGCTGTTGCCGACTTTCCCACAACTCACGCTGCCTCAATAAAGTTTGTAGACATCTCCTGCAGTGAATGTTTAGCAAATCGGATAAAAACTGTACAACATAGGGCATAATGACAGGGACGCGCTTCACAAGTATGCCCTTCTCTGTGCTGATTTTCAGAAAACTCCTGCACATCGACCACTATTCTTAAAGGGAGGTGTATCAAATGCCATGAAAATCCGGCAAACGGTACAGCTGCTGACACCACGCCACGGACCGACGGGCAAACGCAGGCGCAGAGGGGGGTCTCCATACTAGTAAGACGCTCCTTCTTACTTCGAAAATAAGGTCTAAAAGGAATCTGGGAAGATAATATTAAGATGCATCTTGGGGTAAAACGTGAGGATTGAAAATCGATAAACCTGATTCAGGAATGTGTCTAGAGGTGGAATTTGGTATTAGCGACTGTAAATATTCTAATTATGTTATTAGAGACTCTGCCTGAGAGAGCCTACAGACATCCAAGTTACATCTCTAAATTGTCTGTCGCCAAATTATAACGACAGCCCGATTTATGTTGCGATGATCATTTCAGCACACGTCACAGCCTACAGATTAAGGATACGAAATATGACAGGCTTATTATGAACAGTGGCTTGTTACAGATTTCAGAGAGAGACAACTTGGCAAGTTTTAAGTCACTTTATAACAACTCCTGTGCTGTGTGACTGAAGAAAACAAAGTTGATATACTTGACGTGACTGAACAGGAAACCTCTGGTAGTGCTACCCACTGCACCACGATGTTCAGCAGTCAGTGATGGATTACAGCAACTGACAGCTGCTAAGCCCATTAACAGACATCCAGCTTTCATGGATCCCGAAGGATCACCATTATATTGCAAAAAGAAGGAAGCATCTACGAGCGTGGAATTCTAAGACGCATACAAAATTAACCTATTTGCATTTTTAAAACATGTGACTAACGTGTAATGAGAACTGATACCTTCAATGTCACTTTCCAACTAGTGCCGTAGGCCTGCGTTGTACTTTGACATTCGATTGAGCTATAAAAACTAAAAGAAAATAAGAGACCGAACTAACGCCTTGCTTTAAAGCGAATCGTTTCGAAAAAAAATGACTGCTGTGCGATATGTCATAACCCTTGTTTCTCAGCAGAGTTTAGAACCCAAAGCCGCAGCTTTATCAAAACCCAGTTTTTTTTCGCTCCAACTTACTAGTCAACTCGAGGGGGCATAGCACTGCAAATATTGCTAAATATTTTAAAACAGCAAATTCGGTTAGAGACATTACGTCTCCCTCTCTGTGTGGCAAAAACCATCATCAAAAGAATGCCAAGTAGGCCTAGAAGCCTAATTCTGTATTCATCTCCTGCAAGAAAGAGGCTTCCGTTCGGATGTTGAAAAATGTGCACAAAACACACATGTAGTATCAAGGAGCCTTTCTAGATCTATTCCCACGCTTCCAATAACGTGTCATTAAGTCGGAAGTTAGGTCCTGTGAATATTTCTGCAAATTACCTTGTAACATGTTTTTGTATGACCCTCTCACAATGATTAACAGTAACAAGAACATGAAGTGAATACAAAAAAGGCAAAAATCAGGAACTTTCACTTTAATAACACAAAAGGGCCGCCCACTTGTAAACTGAAGTCATGCAACATGAAGGGAGGACGACGATGCTCCAGCCACGTGGTCTCACGCAGTTTCGTCGAAATGTCATGAGAGGTCGCAACCAAGATATTAAAATTCATAATCACAAAAGGTCGACAACCCGAACACGTAGGTTCACAAACTTTGAGACGCTACTGCAAGTTTGTTTTCGATTACCATGTGCACGTATTTGCGATTCAATAATTTCTCGCCACTCGACAAACAAATGACAACGTTCCTAGCTTCGATTTCATTTGTTTCTTTGCATAAACGGTAGGTCTTCATGCCGAATTTTATTTGAGAATTCATTCCAAAAAACAGTAGCCCCACAATATTTAAGCCAAATTTTTAACTTTATGACGTTTCCCCTCTTTTTTCCTCCAAAGGATGCTTCGGATTAAATGTATCTGTGATTCAATAAAAAGCGATTCCATCAAACAAGATTTGCAATTCTGTGTTGCTAGATTCTGTGTCCGGGTGGTTACCTTGGTTGACTGCAGCCGGAGTATCATTAACGTTTCAGTGGTTATGTCCGGGCACTCTCCGAAACAGTCACGAATACTTTGTCTAAATACGTAACGTATGTTACATAAGGGCAATATCTCGACCAACATTTTTACTGTTGTATAGAGCAACAACTAGGTGATTTCCTTTTTCACATTTCTGAAACGTGAAGCCTGATGACGGTTGTCTCGTGCAGCCGAAACATGTAGGTTTTAGGATTACTATAGCAAAGTGTTGTGTATGGAAGTTTTGTCTTATTCTTACAATTGTATTAACATAACGGGAAAAATAAACATTAAGATTACTTTTTTCATTTTCCTCCAAATTCATCCTTCACAGACTTTTTGCAATTCAATGACATATTCCAAGTATCAGGCTTGCAGTTGGCACTTATTTTTCGCATTCGGGAAGTCACAGGTTCGAAATTCGCTAGGAGACTATACTGTGTTAGAAGGCCTTTATGATATTTTGCACATATCCACGAAAATTCTTGAATTACTCCTTAACAAAGCACGACTCTCTCTGTTCCAAGCGTACAATTACTCATTTACATTACACAGTCATTCCGGTCTCTGACACATACACTGATAAAGGGAAAGTTAGTGTAAGTGAAAAATCAGCCAGTCACTAGCAAATTCTAATACTTGTAAAGTACAATCTGTTTCCACCCTGCGGCAGTGCGGAAACGAACTGCACGCAGTCACACGCATTGTCGTATATGCGAAGGATGCCCCATACTTGGGCACGTGTACTGGCGCAAAGCCAGCGCTCCGAGGCTCATCAAACTGCTGTTGAAATCAAAACAGCCCGGGAACACTTTACAGGCTGCAGTGTCTCACAGCCTACAGGTCTGAGATCGAAGGAAGGCACTGGGGCTCTATCCGCATAGCCTTCTTTGCCTCAAACACTAGACACAACTGTGGTTCTAATCCTACGTTAGTCCTACCAGAAACACCAAACTGAACTTTTAGTTCTGTAAGTGACCTCTTCTACAGTGAAAAGCAGCAGTTGCGGTCGAGTGGTGTTTCGTACTGGGGAAGTCCCAGGTTCAAACACCGGCCCGTATGAGGGCTACCCTAACGGTTCCTCACGGTTTTATACAGTCACACCAGGAAAATGCCAGACTGGAACCTTAAATTAATCCACTACTGTTTTTATCCACATAATTTTTAATTAATTCTGGTGAAAAAGTCTAATTTAAACTCATATTTAATTCTACGTATGTTCAAGTATTTCTTCTACCAAGACAAACAAAAGAGGCGACCGATCAGTTAACAGTAGAATGGAGATGAAGGGCTAACAAGCGCGGATGTGGCATGCAGTGTAAGGCATTATTACGCAAAATTAGGTACGTCGCTTTAATGCTACATACACGTAATTCTGTAAAATTTGTTGGGCATCACAAGATTTATTGTTAAATTTACTTTAATTACCTACCTGATATTTTTGTGAGAGTTGTGACAGTTAAGCTAAAGGCTAGGGGCATATCTTACCACAATAACTAAATCACACAGATCAGCAACTGAACTATTGAACGCACCTCAAGGATTTTCTTTTGAAGACATCGCTCCTTGCTATATATTGATACAATACCAAAGCTCAGGAAGTACAGAACTCTAATGCTGACAGACAAGGGGCAGATTAACCAGAAGAAAATCGACGCTCTAGGACATAAATGGTGATAGGTCTAAAATCCAACAACAACAAAAGACAATTGCTTGTGTTTTTTTTAAAATATGAATTACTTTGACAGAAACGGGTCGTGAGCACAAAGGACTAACTGTACAACTTGCACTAATGCTACAAGCACTGGCGATAACTACCTGCGATCAGTGACAATCATAAGACGAAACGCAAACCAAAGTTGCAAATTACCGTTAATCAGTATTCAGTGCCAATATTTTCTTTCAGTTTTTATTTTAATACCTATTACTTTAGAAGTATCATGCATAGCTTAGAAGGTTAATCGCAGGCCTCTCACAAAGAGGCCGTTCCGGACCGTTTCGTGTGGATTTCTGTTGAATAAAGTGGCACTGGAAAAGGTTTTTCTTCGAGTAAATCTGGGTTTCACGTGTCGCCATCGTTCCGCCCTTGCTCCTTGCGCACATTTCATTCATCTAACGCCGACGCTATACAATCGAAGCAAATGAAAGCCTTGTTAAATAAACACTTCTTTCCTATTTTTAACAATGTTGAAATAATATGTTACTACAGGCGTGTTTGTGTTATTTGGTATGTTGTCGCGTTGCACCAAAACAAAGAGCGTCTCAACTTGCGGGTTCGGGAGAAATGCCTAAAATCCTCATAGGCCTATATGAACAGAAGCCACATTTCAAGAAGTGAGAAGTGGTTCAGGCCTTCTGGAATGTTACGTCGTGTCGGCTAGCAAATAGCTGCGTAGGTCAAGCAGTATTCAAACAAACCTGAACCACTCGACTCTAAAGATGAAGACATTAAGATATTTCTAAACGCAGGTTAACTATTTATCATCCGAAATGGCATAAAATCTAAGAAAATCTGAAACATAAGCACCATCGCTCGAACTTCCTCAAACGTCGCATATGACAAAAAGTTCATGACTAAGGCAGTAACCGTTCTTCTGTAGTTTGCAGTGGCTTGCAGCACCGCAGCAATGAATGCAAGCATCCTTGACATGAAAAAATAAAGATATACGTTTGTGCCATCAACAGAAAGTATAAAATGGCCATCTTGCCCCTGATCCACTCTAATGTGAGCACTTTAAGGCGAAGAAGTACACAAAAAGCAAATAAATATTGCGAAGCTAACTCCTTTTTTTGGGGGGGGGGGACCAAAATGAGTAAAATAAAATTACCTCTAATAAATGGGGGGTTTAAAATCTGAAATGAAAGCAAAAAATCAAATAAAATAATCAGCCCTAAAAAGCCTATACAATTTCAGTCGACAAAGCTTTGTTTCCCAAAATCTAACCTTAGGTAAAATATGTCATTATATTGCCGGAAAAAACAGCGGTCTACTATTAGCCTGCTTGTGCATCACGGACTTTTGACTAGTTCTGATTAGAATCGTGAACACAAATAATACGGTTTGTACATCTCATACAAACAACGCTAATCTTCTCTTTATCTCCTGTAGGTAAGCTTCCTGTGCAAAAAAGGAAACGCCAGAGAATGAAACTGTTCAAGTTTCTTGCAGTTCCGTTTTACACAGCCCGTACCACTTCAAATTTGGCTTCATGTAAAAAACCTTAACGCAAACAGCAGGATGCTCTCCTTAAATAAGCGCTAGGCTTCTGCTTACAGTAGGCTTGCTTGTATCTTGCATAAAGAAAATGCTTAGAACAACAGGCTGGGGTTTAGCATCGGTTTACAAAAGAAATACGAAGGAATGGCGTCGATTGATCAGGTTCAGGATGGGAAGAAGTATAGGGCTGTTGTCAACAAGGTAATTAAACTTCGGTGCCTTAAGTTGGGGGAATTCGACTGAGGAGCTATGAGCTTCTCAAGAAGGACTCTGCTCCATAAATATTGTTAGTTGAACTATAAACCATCTCAGGTTATCAGCCTGGCCGTAATAATATGTTACCAATAACGTGCAATTTCGTGTATTCAATATATTGACCAAAAATGCACTTAATAAAATACAAATCATAAGACACAATTAATGACAAGTGCCACCTCCTAAATGTATTATGGAACTTTAACTTTTTCATGTTTTAAATATGAGAGTCAGAGCGACTAATACTTGAAAAGGAGCGTTGGACTTGTGACTCTTTGTGTTCGGAGACTCCCCGAAACTGGCACTCCGGTGCCGAAACATGTAGAGGTGATACTAAACATGAATTTTGTTTTATGATCTGCATTTTATTAAGTGCATTTGTTTGTCAATAATATGTAAATGGTCAAAATAAATTGACAGAGGTTCTGGATCTTTTAAAAAACAAAGAATAGTTGTTTCCCATAAAACATGGGCGTTTTCAATCTCATGAGCAAATACGGACTTCAGAAAGAAGGCCCATGCTCCACAGTGTTAGATGAAAGGCTTAAGACTACCGCGGAAAATAGAGACGAAGCTAAGGAATGAATTTCCCTGTAAGCGCTCAGGGCAACTATATGCTCAGAGGGCAGAAGGAGAGAGAGCTTCGTCTCCAACAATGGCTTCCTAGCAGAGGGAAGATACTGGATGCCAAGATTCGGCAACGCATGATCCTCAAGCAAAGTTGGTTCAAAAACAAAAATACTCTAATTTGAATTCAGATTTTTATTTCAGTTTTTGCACAAGATGACATTCAATGTGAGAAATATATATATAGCGATTAAAGACCCTCACCCTGCGAGACTTTGAAGCTTTCACAATGGCGTTGATAATGACCAATACTTCTAAGACGTTACGCCTTGTAGGCTAGTAAATACTGTTGAAGATTTAAAGCACAGCAATGCTATCATCTCTAAGGTAAAGAAACGTGGGATGAGTCTGAAATTTACCCCACAAACTTCTGTGAATTGCATTATCAAAATCACACCTATCAAGAGTAGAAAACGGGCCCTGCGCCACATATGGCTCAAGTGAGGCCTCAAATGACACAATTATAACCCATAGCGCAGTCAGTATAACGACTCGCTATGGGACGGAGAGTCCGGGGATCGAATCCCAGTGGGATAAGATTTTCCGCGCCGTACAGAAATCTCCCGAGGCCCACCCAGCCTCCTGCACAATGGGTATCAGGTCTTTCCTGGACTAAAATGGCCGGAGAGTGGTGCTGACTATCAAATCCTTCTAGCGCCGAATTGCCAATGGGCTGGAGCTGTATATACGCCTCCCTCCTGTGTTTAAATAGGCATGTCATGGGGCGACTTTTATAACTTTGTTTATTTAGCGACGAATTTATTTACTCTGAGATGGCGTGGTGGCTTTGAATGTGGCATTCTGAAGGGTACGGAAGGAAATATTGAGCCTTCTATATCACAAGACCAGAATTTGTCTGATAAAACAGAAACGAACCGTGGGAAGTCATTAGAGATCGCGGATATTCGGCTGGTCTATTTCTGCCCAGGAGGCTACAACATTCTCTAACATTATCTTGTTACGAGATTTTGCGGTGACAAAAGCTATGATGATTTTGTGGTTGATTCGTGATGATTAAAGGCCATGGATAAAATACACAGAATACATAGCGGGGAATGAAAGCAACAGTGAAAAATAAAAGTGATTTTGGGCAGGCCGAAGAAATTATGAATGCCTAATTCAGAAACACTGCCACCTCATAAACCGAGTTCCTCCTAAAACAAACCCCAGACGCATTACTGCCAAAACATAAACAAATTCTTAATTTCATTTTGAATCAAATGAAACTAGTTCACAATTTCATGAACTACTTTTTTAAGAACCACTTTAATATATTTCATAACTAGAAATTGGTTTTACTTCTTAACCAAAATTGTGCGTCAGATTTACTTGTCCAGCGTATAAAACATCCTCACCATACCCGTCAAAATTATTTTAGGGTAACGGTACAGATCACAGAATTTCTTGTGACGAACATTCTCCACATTCATACCAAACTCTTCTCCCGCGAATCACAACATATTCCTCAGCTATTTGTTTTCATATACTGGAAATACGTGATCTAACCAACGAACTAAATGGAGCAGAGTTCTCTTTAAAAACCTAATAGCTCACGTGGTCACAAAATTGCCCACAGTTTGTAAAGCTGGGCGGTTCGTATTTGCATTTACTGCAGCCTGCCACTCGATTGTATCATGAATCATGAATTCAGGCCACGCTCTCCCACCCTATTTATTGAAGATCCATTTTAATATTATGCCCCAATTTAAGCCTAGGTGTTCCAAGTGACCTATTTCCTTCAGGTTTCCTTGCACATGATTCTTTTCTCTCCAATTCGTGCCACATGCCCTGCCCTTCTCAACCACCTTGATTTGATTTCCCCCCAAAACATTTTATGTTTAGTACAAATTTTGGAGTTCCTCATAACGCCATTACAAACTCTTCTGTTACCGCCTTCCTCTTAGGCCTCTGCATGTTTCCCGGTGCCTTATTCTCGAACACCACCAGCCGATGTTCTCCCTTAATTTGAGAGGCCAACTTTGTCACCCGCACAATGAAACACGCGAAATTGTAGTTCTGTGTGTTTTAAATTTTATATTCTTAGACAGCAAAGGGGAAGATAAAATATTCTGGACTGAATGGCATTCCATGAATGTCATCTGATTTTTAATTTCTGCATCAATGAAATTTTGAATTTTTAGCGTCTTTCACAAATATTTAAATTTTTCCACGCTTTAAAACAATTAGAACAACTTCTTATCTTAATGTTGTAATTCTGACCTGCATTGTTGTCACGAGACATGACCATGTAGCCTAAGTAATTACTATTAATCTAACTCGCTTACTGGTGACTAATCAAGTTTCTGTCTTTTTCTTGACAATATTTTTTTTCACCCACTAAATTAACAGATAAATACAGTACACTCTCTCAGTACAAGTGACAATTTTTCAGGTACATAGAGTAGCAAGTAAATTTGTACATCTCAAACACAACCTTCAATAAGTCGACACTTCTGTAGCATCACACACACACACACACACACACACACACACGCAAACATATCATTATCATAATCGTTACATCATCTTCATCTTAATCATAATCTCTTTGAACAAGTTAATACTCAACGCGACCGACTCCTGATTCATAACAATGTTCTGGTGTGACATATCGTACAGCATTATTTTGTCTTTACCAAAGAAAGTTGCGTGCTGATACCCAGATATTCTTTGGAGTCCTGATCCGCCTAGAACAGGGTTTCTTGGGCTTTCTGTTACTGTGGACCCTTTACAGGTTTCCATTAATTCCGCAAAATCCCTCTGCAGTAATTCCTCATATCGCAGGCCTTATGGGTTACATCCAGGTAACATTTAAATCCGTTATTTTCACAAAGAGGAAACATACTAACACCATAAAATCCTTTATCAAGTCTATGTAAAAGTTTATTGTAAAAACAACAATTTTTTAAACAATAATAACAGTAAAACTACGTAAGGCAAACAAAAGCCTAAAGAAAAAATCATGTTCTGTTGAGCAGAATCTGCTAAATTAGCGGACTCCGGCTGAAAAACCTTGTGTAATACAACGAGACTCCGGTTTTAGCACGGCACAAGCTGTGATGGTGTCCAGAATTTCTGTTGAGTCCATAGCCGTCTACTGATATATATATATAACTGACAGCAAACTATGCTGTGTGAGAACGAGCGGCGGTTTTCCAGCCATCTAGTGCATGTGTAGGTTAGGTAACTCGCAGCTTAAGTAGAAGAAAGATATTTTGCAATGGAACAATCCGCCACAGCGCGTAACTTTGTTCAAAACAAGAAGAAATGTATATAAGGAGCAAGAAACGCTGGCAGAAAATAAGCCAAAGAGACACTCGACGTGTCCCGAACAAATAGAAAGATCTGGAGCTCAGCAATATGCTGCACCGTGACAGTCGCTCGGAGACATGAGAGGATAGAAAGAGATACGTTCTGAAAACAAACCGTTGTTTCGATGACAGCGTTTAGTGACGCCACGTGCGCCGCATACAATAAGGAGGTGTTTAAAATGGACCGAAGGGCTTCATGAAAAAATCATGAAGTTTTACGAGGATAAGAATATGGTCCCCAGAGCAGTAATCGAGGGCTTAATACCAGGCTAAACCCGCCACAGGTTTAAGACGCCTTCTTGGGCGTCCCATAAAGTTAGTCAACTTATCAGCCAGATTTCCCAGGCGGGTTGCCTACCTACAGGCGCACTACTTCCTTCCCGCGGTTTCCTTCTCCTTGTTACGACGTAACCAGATTCCAGGCTTACTTAAACGAAGAAGCAGCAGGGCCTTCCCAAACTTTATTCAAGTCCCACGTTTTGTCGAATATCTTGTGGCGTAGAAGAAGTGCCGTCTGCCAGATTAGGATTGGGATCTTCGGGGTTTCAAGCTCGGTATCCATGAGAGAACAAGTTACACGACACACAACAGTTATATAATATAAACTATTCCTGCCAGGAACCTACAGAATATGTGTTCCTATTATTTTTATAACCACAAGACGATGAAGTAAGCTATTTCAGTTGGAATGACGACCAGTGTACGGGTTAAACAACCTGAAGGGAACAGAAATTTCTGCCTTCACCGTTGAGCCCAGGCCGCCTCTGGCATCCGCAAAACCCTTAGTCTGCTACTAAAGGCTTACCGGCGACATGAAACTGACCACTCGCTCCCATCTACTGCTAATGCGTGGAACTACACTGCGATCCCCACACGTTGTCATAGCACGGTCCATAATGATGCTGAAGTTAAACTGAGCTTTAATTTTGCATCTGTAAATGTTGCAAACGCGGTTCCCTAATTACTTCCATTACCTCTCAGCGTGTCTTTACCTAAAACTAAGTTCAGCAGACTACTCGGTCAGAACCGAAAGCCTGATATCCACAGTAGGCCTACTACATACATATTAGTGAATCACCATCGTTACAAGCACATGTCGAAACAAATCGACAAATAGATGACGAACTATTTCAGATGATCTGCGGATTTCTGCGGAATGTTACTGCCGTCCTATCCTGAATGTCAAGAGCAGCACTGTCAATACTCAACCTTCATCTAAGAATAAACCTCTCTGTTACGCTTTACGGGCACAAAGTCAAAGTAAAATGCAATGGGTGAAAGAAATTTGCATTTTCCTTCCTTTATATAATTAGCATAATCTCAGTTTTCCCCGACATTCATCTTTTACTCGTGCGAATATTAAAGTATGGATTTACTTTAAATCGTTCCTTCCAGTAGTTAAACATCAGTCACTTCCACTTGTTTTAAGAATCATGTGACAAAACTATTTTTCTGTTGCAGGACAGTCCACTAATTCAGGACTACTGATTACTTCCCGAAATGTGATGGTATATAAATGATATCAGACTTTATTAAAAGAGTGTTTCTTTGTTCTGCCTCCGAAAAAAAAAATACAAGTGACCATTTATGTAGCTACCCCATACCCCCAAAATATTTTGAGGTAGCACCTTATATTTTGGCGTCCGACAAGTTCGTACTTATACCCCAACGCCAAATGATGTCAGATTTTAGTAAAGCGTCTTCAAATAATTCATTCAAGAATTACTGTCATTCACACATTACAATAAAAAATTATTAATGGCACAACAGTCAGAAAAGATTGTACACAAATTGGGTTTCATTCGGACATGGACGTGTAACATGAATGAAAGGTAAATGTTTAGTGTTAGACCGAACGTTCCGCGACCTGCGACGGGAAGAGCAGACCACTGAATCCTAGTTTTTATAACGCCAATTATTTTTAAGCATTCTCTAAGCAGATTTGCACAAGGCGCTCACAGCGTTCATCACAAAACTTCCCAGCCGACTCACAGCATGCATGTATGATCATAAAATATTTATGTCAACATGCTCTGAAAGATGTGGGTGATTATTTTCATGTACGTTGCGCAACACCCTTCACGACATTCACTGCTGCTGCTACTGCCGATAACTAAGCATATGCGTGTGTTACAAGATACTTTACATTCGGAATTTTCAGCTCTGCTTAATCTGCCTTCCTCGTCCTACGTATCACTGCCATTCTTGTGCCTAACAGTGAACGTCAGCCATTCCACCTAACAAACACGTAAATTCGACAACGAGGAAGCGTAAACTCACAAGCACCAACACGTAACATACCAATTTTCGAGTTGCACTGTATTCGCTTCACATACGAGATTCTAACAAGGTGGAGGCAGCACACCCAAAGAAAACTAACGTGTCTGTTATCGTTAAGGAACATCTTAAAGCTCGGTCTGTGCTTACGAAACGTAAACATTGGTATACAACTGAGGCCAAGCTGAAAGGCACCACATCTGCAAAATGCGGACAATCAGTACATCGTAATTATTTGGGGCTGTTTCACTAAGATAACAGCCCGTAAAAGACTGTGGTCTACTCTAAAATGCGAGTACTCCACAGTTCATGTGCGGAATCGGGTTTCTGTGCGAACAGAACATGCAGAAATTGGGTAGACGCCTGGACAAACCATGGCCTATCAACGTAACAACTCTTCTGAGCAGAAAGTGAAGACAATTTTAATAAAATAGCACGACTGGGAAAAGTGGATGCTTCTACAGCTCTCTGCCGCAAGAAATGCACTGACAAATTCGCACCGCTTAACACGCACTTCCACGAGCCTGAATATAAGTTCGTTGAAACCAGCATGAGGATAGAGCAGAGAACGGACGGTTGACAGAAAAATGATGAATACTGCACACGGCAGAACGATGACAGATCTGTTGTTAGCGGGAATTTTTAAAGGAATAATAAAACAGCAATGAACAAAAGGGGATTTGCAGGGGATGTTAATATTATTTTATACAAGTTCTAATGGAATTAATATTATACGTCAGTAAATTTTTAAGTCAGCAGCTGGTGTTCACATATTCATTGCTCAATCACAGGATGAAGCTGCGGACCGCAGTACTGCAGCAGGTGTCAGGGGTAGCGCTAGCAGCGAGCACTGAAGGAACGCACTGTGCAGAAATAGCCGGAAAATGCAGCACGGTTTACGGGCCTCTTATTCCTCGTGTGTTAATTGTAAACAGCTGTGTACAAGAAATGTTTTTCTACGAGCCTGATTACGGGTTACACTTCAGCAGCCAAAAGAATAATCACTGCTTCCTGTTCGGCTTACTCAAAAAATACACACACCTTCACACGCGCTTCACCACATACAAAGTAATCACAGTTGTGCAAGTCAGTGTTATCACTGACAGTAGAAAATTGAGAAGTCGAGCTTCGTTGTGTCCTTCAGTGGTAACGTTTGCACCAAGTTTCGTTGAAAACGGCCACCTGTTGCATTAGTTTAACTCTTTAAACGCCAAGTTAAATCCAATCTGCCATT
>Ga0123353_10002851_pt1 | contig 21606 bp, 16 predicted proteins | sample TergutLab28metaG_3_FD_92763 | JGI IMG/M metagenome (GOLD analysis project Ga0123353, IMG submission 92763) | Labiotermes labralis P3 segment gut microbial communities from Petit-Saut dam, French Guiana - Lab288 P3 | ecosystem: Host-associated > Arthropoda: Insects > Digestive system > Gut ... | reverse complement strand
TTGCGTTTCTTACGTAATTTTCGTTTAACCATTTTATGCAAACCACCAGATTTCACGCATTGTACGATGTTTCACCAATGCGCACAATATCAATCCGAAACCGGAATAGAGCCATATCTTTAATGCAGACATCAATCTACACTTTCCCAAGCCCATTGATATTTTCCTTTGTGTCCTTTGTGAAATCTTTGTGTTCCTTGTGGTTCAATATTTTACCACAAAGGGCACAAAGGTTGTACAATAGTCACAAAGAAAACGTCGTTTTTATTTGTACTGTTGGAAGTATTTATGTGCCATAGTCCCGTAGGGACTAAGGTCGTCGGGACCGCCCCACCCCCGGCCCCACCCCCCGGCTTATGCCGGGGGGTATCGACATTTTGCCCCTTTCGGGGCAATTCCGCCCTTCCAGGGTTTTTGCAATTTGCCCATATTTTAGTTCCGACAGTACAATTATGGTGTTGTACGGTATAACAATGGGTTGTACGGTCTAATAAGAGGTAGAAAAATAGCAAAGAATAGAAAAACAGGAGAAATAAATAAAATAGTGAAATCGTCTTGGCATTTTTATTAAAATACCAAGAATTCCAATTCCATAAAATTGATAAAACTGGATTTTTTTGCCAAAAAGGCCGAAAAACAATGATGACATCTTGTGGAATTCTGTTTTTTATGGAAACGACCATGAATTTTATCAAATCTTTTTATGTCACGCATTTTTCCAAGCCGGCATGTGACCGGGTCATTTTCAAGTGTATTCAGACGGAGCATCCACGGAAAATCCTTGAAATCGGCATTCAGCGTGGCACAAGAACGGCCAATCTCCTGCAAATGGTCCTCCGTTACTGCGGGGAACCAAGCGAAGTCAGTTATACGGCGATCGACCCTTTTGAAGGTCGAAGCAGTGAGGACGGACCCGGACTTTCTTTGCGGAAGGCACATCGATTGATCTCGCAATTTGGTGTAAAATCACGTTTGGATCCTCAGCCGCCGGAAATCGCCGTCAAACAGTTTTTTTTGAACCGTTTGATCGAAAAAGTGGACCTCGCGATCATCACGACCCCAAGATTTGAATGGTTCACCACTTGCGCGACTCACCTGTCGGAATTGATTCACGAATCGGCGGGTATTTTTGTCGGATTTCCCTCACAAATTCCAACCGAACCCTTTATTTTCGAAAAATTCACGTTCCCCGAATTCGAACAGGTGTTGCATGACCCTGCACAACTCAACCGTCTCTGCAAAAAAGCAGGCTGACACAGAATCAGGAGTCACGGAAGAATCCCGTCACAGCAATTTTTTTGGTCGGCAATTTTTCACTTTTGGGTGGTTTTTCGTTTTTTGCTCTTTTTTTCTTTTATTTTTGTCCGCGCCGCTCCATGCCGAGGATATTGACCCGGAGTCGGTTCGGCGTGCCATTGAAGGAGCAATACGCTACCTGAAATCAACCCAAGATGAAGAAGGGGCATGGCTGGAATACAGTTCGAGTTTTCAGGGTGGAACGACGGCTCTGTGCACTTTGGCACTGTTGAATGCCGGGGTTCCTAAAGAAGACCCGGCCATCCAGAAGGCCCTTGCCTTTTTGCGACGTTTTCCGGCAAATGCAAGCAGCAAAACCTATGTTGTCGCCACCCAGTGCATGGTTTACTCGATTGCCGACCCGACGCGCGATCTTGCGCTCATTCGTGAATGCGTGGCATGGCTGGAACAGGCACAAAACAAAATCGAGAACGACGGTCTGTGGAAAGACTACGGCGGCTGGGATTACCAACGTGACGCGGTCAAGTCGGACAACTCCAACTCGCAATTCGCGGTGCTTGCACTTTATGAAGCGGAGCGCGTCGGCGTGCTTGCCGGCAAGGAAACCTGGGAACGTGCCAAAACGTATTGGTCGAAAAACCAAAATAAAAACGGTTCCTGGGGTTATGATGCCCTCTCCCCTTCCCCGCGGGGAAGCATGACTTGTGCCGGAATCGCCAGTTTGTTGATTGCCGACCTTGCCCTGCACCGATGTGCCGCGTTTGTTGACGGCGAGATCATCCACTGTTGTCAGCCGATTTCATCGGAAACGGAAGGGGCCGTGGAACGCGGACTCAAGTGGATGCAGTCCAATTTCAGTGTTGCCGAGAATCCTGGTTATGGTCCCTATTGGGTCCACTATTACCTTTATGCGATGGAACGTGTCGGAAGGTTTTCCTTGATCCGGTTCATCGGACAAAATGACTGGTATCGGGAAGGGACCAACGCCCTGCTTCGGAAAAAAGGGGATTTCAGGGACAGCTGGAAAGCGGAAACTTTTGAAAAATACGATCATATTGCGACGTCCTTTGCTCTTTTGTTCCTTGTGAAAGGGAGACGTTCGGTGCTCGTTTCCAAGTTACAATACGGAACGGACGACCGCTGGAACATCCATCCGAACGATTTGAAACACCTGACTCTTTACGCCGAAAAACAATGGAAATTCGAGATGAGCACCCAAATCATCAAGGCGGACAAGGCAACCGTCGATGATTTGCTGCAAACACCGGTGCTCTACATTAGCGGCGACACGTCCCCCCTTTCGGGGAACGCTCAAAAAGACCGGCAACTCGTCGACAATTTGCGAGGTTTTCTTGAAGGAGGCGGTTTTCTCTTCGCGGAAGCATCTTCGGAAGACGATTCGTTCGACCGTGGATTTCGTGAACTCATCCGTCGCATGTTGCCGGAAGAGGGATACGAATTGCATCTGCTCGACCCGACTCACCCGATCTGGTCGGCGGAAGTGACGATTCCTGTCGATCAGCTTCGCCCGATTGAAGGGATCGACTTCGGTTGCCGGACAAGTGTCGTTTATGTTCCGCCTGAGAGAAACGTGAATGACGGTTTACCCCAACCGGTTCGTCCTTCGCTTTCGTGTCTCTGGGAACTGGCGAGACTCAATCCCCGGGATGAACCCTACCCGGAATCGGTGCAAACCCAAATCGACGCCGGACTGAACACGGGGCTGAATATTCTCGCTTATGCCACTGGACGTGAACTCCGATACAAATACGAGATTCCGGCAACCGTGGTCGAAAAACTGACCTCGCATCTCCCGGAATACGGAAAAATCCAGGTGGCGATGCTCGACGTCATGGGATCGGTCAACGCCGCGCCGCGGGCCATCCCGAAACTACTCCGGAAAATTGCCGCCGAAGGACAGATTCCCGTGGAAGTCCGTGTCAATCAAATCACGCTGGATAACGATGACATTTTCAATTATCCCGTGTTGTTCATGCACGGACGCAATGCCTTCCAACTCACGGAACCGCAGCGGAAACGACTCCGGACGTATGTGTTCGAACGGGGCGGTTTCCTGTTCGTGAACGCGATTTGTGCCTCGAAACCGTTTATTGATTCGTTCCGCAGGGAAATGGCGGAAATTTTTCCGGAAACGCCATTAACCCGGTTGAACGCGGATGATCCGTTCCTAACCGACAGTTGCGGCGGCTACAACATCTCCACTGTGACGCTTCGTGTTCCGCAACGAGTCCCCGGAAAACGTTCCGAAATGGTCAGCCGCGAAATCCCTCCCGAACTTGAAGGGATTCGCACGGAAAACCGCTGGTGCATCGTTTTTTCCCCTTACGACGTCAGTTGTGCCCTGGAGGAAATGGGCACCATGGAATGCAAAGGCTACACCCGGGAGGACGCATTTCGGTTGGGACTCAACGCGATCCTCTATGCGGTGGAATTTTTGTAGATTTTGTAGATCAGACCGTTGCCGTCATTCATAAACTTCGATCTCGGAGATGCTCATTTGCGTGCCGGGTTGATTCGGACCGTCCGGTTTGTAGGCGCGAACACGAATCGTGCAGGCTTTTCGCGGCTCAAATTTGACGTCAAGGCTTTCCCCTTTCTGATCGGTGAAACGGCCAAATGACGACTCTTGCCCGTCAACATCGACGGTGAAAAGTTCGACGTCGGTCGGATAACCTTTGCCGAAATGAACGACGACATGGCTGACGGTCTGTTCGCCTCCGAGTGAGATTTCATAAGTCCAGGCCCATTCCCCACCGGCAATTGCCGCCGTGGACCGATCACCGTCGTTTCCCATTCGCGCGGCGAACATCTCACCGACGCTTGGAATCAATTCCCGTTTGCCGTCGTTACTGCGAAGAAAAGCGAGTTTTTTCCATGCCATGTTGCGGGGTGGGATCGCTTTTCCCTCTTTCCAGGCGTTTTCGTAGCCGTCCATTTCGGCGAGTTTCCCGCGAAGAGCTTTCAGGACTTCCAGTTGCGACCGGTCCACGTCACCATCACGATACAGCATGATGTCGATCGTGACGACACCTCCGACACTGTTGACGTGATGGACATAGTCGGCCATCGCCTGTTTCTGCTTTGCCGTCCCGGGTGCCCCCCACCATTCGCCGAGGTACGAAAGAATGTGCCATTGCTCCCCGTCGAGAAATCTTGATTTCGGGACATCCGTGAACGAGTTCTGCTCGCCACAGGTGTAGTCCTCATGAACGGAATAGGACATGACCACCGGATCGACCCCACGATTGAACGCAATGATCCGGTCGGGGTTCCCGGCGCGGAGTCCTTCGGCGAAGATTTTGAAAAGGTCGTCGTTGTACCCGATCCAGGGGTAACACCCGTCGACCCAGTATCCTTTGACCTTGTTTCCGTAGCGACGCCCATATTCGGCAACCACGTCGGACCAGTTCCGGACAAATTCCTCGGTCACGGGAAATCGGACCTTCAAGCCGGAAGCCGCCTGCGGGTCGGCGGATGCCGCGTCACCGGTCCAGTAGAGCATCAGGTCGATGTTCCGTTTGCTGAGTGCCTGGTACAAATCCTCGACAAGATCGCGTTTTGAACATGCTTCCCCCGGTTTGTATCCGGTCATCCGGTCGAAGGTCTCATTGGGAGCAATCAGGAATCGGGTTTGCTGCATCATCGTGAAAATGACGTAGCCGGCACCGGCCTGTTGCATCCGGTCGGCAAAAAGTTCAACGTCGAACTCGTTGACACAATCGTCCCAAGAGGTTTGCCGCCCGAGACTGTTGAGGGTTTCCGGACTGTTCATGACGCCGTTCAGATAATGCACAAAAACACCATAACGGTGCTTGAGAAACCAGTCGGTCCGCTCCGGTTCCGGTTCACGTGCCGCAAGCGTTTGCGTGAAAACAACCGCCGCCATCACAAACAGGATGAATTTGAAGAATGGCAGGATAAATTTGAAGGATTGATTCTGTTTTCCATGATATTTGAAATATTTGAAGTTGTTCATGTTGATTTTCCTTTCATGATATGGTGAAAACTCATCGGGTGAACTCGCGAACAATGTCATCAATGATCTTCATTTCGTCTTCGGTGAGAAGAACATCGCCGGGCATGGCGTTTTCCGCAACCTGGACGTCGTTACGTGCTCCGCAGAGAACGTGCATCTTTTCGTAATGACTCGCGGTCCATGCGACGACAAGCTGGCCGGAAGCCAGGTGATATTTCGACGCGATCGGGGTAAATTCCTGAAGCATCCAGTTGATTTTTTCGATGTTTTCCGGCGTGAATCGCGGATGACCGTTACGAAGGTCGCCGGGGTTGAATTTTCGGTCCGGCGTGATATGACCCGTCAGCAAACCATGCGACATCGGGGAATAGGCCAAAACGCTGATGCCGTTTTTCCTGCATTCTTCAAGGATTCCATTGTCGTCGATCTTGCGGTCGATCATGCTGAACCGTTCCTGAACGACGTCGATCGGTCCGATCTTGAGATACTCCCGGATTTGATCCGCGGTCACATTGGAAACGCCGATTGCCCGGATTTTTCCCTGGTCTTTGAGTTTCAGCAACGTTTCCATCGTCGCGGCAATCGGCGTGGTTGCATCCTGCCAATGCGTTTGAAGGAGATCAATGTAATCCGTCCGGAGTCGCTTGAGCGATTGCTCGACTTCATAACGGATCGACTTGGGACGCAAATATTGATAAATCCGCGTCGCCGAGGCGTCTTTCGTGACGCCGTTTTGATCGACATAAAACTTGAGCGTGCCTTCGCCGACCGGCCAGTCTTTGTCGTCCCAACGGAGTCCGCATTTGGTGGCCAACACGACCTTGTCCCGCTTGGCCGGAATCGCTTTTCCAAGAATTTCCTCCGAGCGTCCGCAACCATACATCGGTGCCGTGTCGATGAGATTGATACCGTGGTCGATGGCGGCATCAATGGCCCGCAGGGCGTCCTTCTCTTCCGACCCGCCCCACATCATCCCGCCGATGGCCCACGCGCCGAAACCAATGACCGAAGCCTCAATGTCCGTCGTTCCAAGTTTTCGATATTGCATGATTATTTTTGTCCTCCTCTTTCAAGATAACTCTTCTCCACTGTTTTTGCAAGACCGCGTCCGGTTTTGCTTCATTTGCGGCTTTATACGTCTTCGGTGGGAAGTTTCCCTTTTGTTCCCGGGACTCCCAAAAAGATGAACGCGGCGACAAAAGCGATCGAACCGACGGTAAAAAACGTTTTGTGAAACGCCGAAAGCATGTTTGCATGAAGATCAATGTTCATTCCATGCGTGTAAAACACGAGTAACGTGGCGGCGGAAGCGACCCCCATGCTGGTTGCGACCTGAATGACCACCGAAAGTATGCTGTTGCCGCTGCTTTCCAGATCGGTCGTCAGATCATAAAGGGCAAGCGCGTTCATCGCGGTGAACTGCATGGAGTTGACCGTTCCGAGGAGACACAAGTGAATCAGCAAAAAAACATAAGGCGTCTCTTTCGTGACGAACACAAATGAACCGATCATTATTCCCAGCAAGCAGGTGTTGATCAAAAGGAAACGCCGATAGCCCATCCGGCTCGGCAAAAAACGAACGAATGCTTTCGCGGAAATTGCCGCCAAAGAAAGCGGGATCATCGTCAGTCCGGCGGCAAGCGGCGTGTAACCAAACGACACCTGGAGCAAAAGCGGGATCAAAAACGGGATGGCCCCGTTTGCCAGTCGTGCAAAAAGATTGCCTGCAACGCCGATGGAGAAACAACGGATTCGGAACAGGTTCGGACTGAAAAGCGGGTAAGCGGCATAATGCGAAAAAAACCAGTAACCGACCAGATGGGCAAGTCCCAGAACAAGAAACAGAAGCACGATATTGAATCTCAAATGCAGTTCGCCGGCACCATCCACTGCCAGTGAAATGAGAACGGTCGCCCCGCCGAAGAGATAAAATCCGATCCAGTCGAACGGAACCGATTTTTCACGTTTTATGTCGGGAAGATAAAAATATGTCAAAATCGCCGCCACGACACCGACCGGGATGTTGATCAGGAACAGCCAATGCCAGTTCCAGAATTTCAGGATCAGCCCGCCGAGCGTCGGACCGACGAGAGGACCGACAAGTGCCGGAATTGTGATGATGCTCATCGCCTGAACCAGTTCCGACCGGGGATGAGTTTTCAAGACGATGAGTCGTCCGACCGGAACCATCATCGCCCCTCCCAGCCCCTGGAGGATACGGAAAACGATCAACATTTCAAACGTCGGCGCCATGGCACAGAGGAACGACCCGGTCGTGAAAAGCGAGATGGCGGAAAAAAAAACTTTTTTCGTGCCGAACCGGTCGGCCATCCAGCCGGAAATCGGGATAAACAGCGCCGCGGTCAGCAGATAGGCCACGAGCACCATTTGCATACGAAACGGACTCCGTCCGAAGTACACGGCCAAAGTCGGGACTGCGTTATTGAGAATCGTTCCGTCGAGCATCTCCATGAAAAATGAGCCGGCCACCAGCCAGATCAGGATTTTTCGCGCCCGTGATGAAACGACCAGTTCAGCATCCATTCGACAATCCGCCTTTTTGTACCCCAACCTTTTTGCACCCGCTTTTTTTTACCCCGCCTTCCGCCTTTTTACACTTTGCATTTTTTATGGGGCGCGGAAGAGATGTTCTTCAAGTTTTGCCCTCAAATCATCGGGAATACGCATGGATTTGTTGGCCTTGAAGTCAAAGTGAACCAGGACGACCGTCCCTTTGGCGCAGAGCACGTCGTTTTGCCAGGCTTCCTGATAGGCCTGAAACGAACTGTTGTTGACATTCTGCGTGTAGGTCCGGATTTCGACGTCGGACCCCAAATACATCTGGCTTACGTAATCCACATGAATATTGGCAAGAATAAGACGCAGGTGCTCCAAGTCGTAGTTCGGGGTAAAAATCCGGTAAAGATGTTCACGTCCAAGCTCGAACCACATCGGCACCGTCAAGTGATTGACGTGCTGAAACCCGTCAATATTGCTGAAACAGGGTGTAACAATGTTTTTAAGCATTTTTTACCGAAATATTTTTCATGTTTATACCGGTCTGGCTTCGGTATAAAGCTCGTGAGGAATAGTGCGGTCCAGCGGCACGCTGGGCGATGCAACGGCACATTGCCCGTCGGAGACATTTTTCAACGTCCTAGGGGGCAATGCTTCACAATTTTCCAAATCGACCAACCCTGAACGCACATAACAAAGGACGTTTAAAAATGCCTCCTGACTGTCATTATTTGGCACCGTCCCGGATTTCGATCAGTTCCTTCATGACGTGATAAAGGTTGGTTTTGGGTTTTGGCGTTCCGAACGAGTCGTGAAGCGTCCGGTAAAGGGCGTACAATTTCTCATAAACGGCAACAGCTTTCCGGTTCGGGCGGTAAACGGTCGACTTGACGCCTGTCATTTTTTTCTGAGCCGCAAGGACGTTTTTGTAGGCTCCCCCGACAACGGCACCGAAAACAGCGGCACCAAGCGCACAAGCCTGACCGCTACGTGCAATTTTCATCGGACGGTTGCAAATATCCGCGTAAATCTGCATCACCATCGGATTCTTTTCGGCAATTCCGCCGCAGTTGATCACCTCGTTGACCATCACGCCGTATTCCTCGAACCGTTTGATGATCGTGAGTGCCCCAAACGCCGTGGCTTCCACCAGCGCCCGATAAATCTCGGCGGGAGTCGTATGGAGCGTCTGTCCGATGATCATGCCGGAAAGAAGCGGATCAACAAGAATCGTCCGGTTGCCGTTGTTCCAGTCAAGGGCAAGGAGGCCGCTTTCGCCGGGGGCACGTTTCTTCGCTTCTTCCGTGAGCCGGACATGGGCGTCACCGGAAGTTCCCCCTGCCAGATATTTCACGAACCAGTTGAAAATATCTCCGACAGCCGACTGACCGGCTTCCAGACCGTACATTCCGGGGATGATTGAGCCGGGGACGATCCCGCAAAGACCGGGAACGTCAGGAAGCGGCTCCTCCATCGGGTGCACCATCATGTCACAGGTACTCGTTCCGATGATTTTCACCAGTGTTCCGGGTTTGATTCCGGAACCGACCGCCCCCATGTGAGCGTCGAGAGCCCCGACAGCAACCGGGATTCCGGCGGGAAGCCCCATTTTTCCGGCAACCTCAGAAGTCAATCGTCCGGCAATCTGATCTGACGTTTGTGTTGAAGACGTGAAATGATCACGGACGGCGGCAAGTCCCGAGTCGATTTTTTTCAGAAATTCCTTGCTGGGAAGCCCTCCCCATTTGTCGTTGTACATTGCCTTGTGACCGGCGGCACAAATTCCCCGCGACATCGTCGCCGGATCAAGATTTCCGGTCATAAATCCGGGAATAAAATCGGCCAGCTCAACCCAGGAATACGCCGCCTTGAACACGGCAGGGTCTTCCTTCTTACAGTGCAGGATTTTCGACCAGAACCATTCGCTGCTGTACGTCCCGCCGCATTTTTTCAGGTATTTATCCCGATTTGCCGCCGCCATTTCGGTGATTTTTGCCGCTTCCTTGTGACTGGAATGATCTTTCCAAAGCCATGCCTGGGCAGCCAATTTATTTTTGAATTCAGGATTGAATTCAAGAGGCAAACCATTTTTGTCAACCGGAAGCGGTGTCGAACCGGTCGTGTCAACCCCGATTCCAATGACTTGGGAAGCGTCAAACCCGTTTTCCCAACCCCGGGCAATGGCAGCTTCCACCGCTTTGTAAAGCCCCTGAATATAGTCGGAAGGTCGCTGTCGCGCGATGAGTGGATGGTCCGGGTCCAGAAGAATTCCCGCCTCGCCACTGGGATAATCAAAAACCCCTTCGGCGATTTCCGTTCCGTCACTCACATCCACGATGAGTGCCCGAACACTGTTGGTTCCATAGTCGATTCCCAAGGAATACCGTTTGTTTTCCGGTGTTTTCGCCATGACAGCTCCCTCAATAATTATTAGCAATAATTTCAATAATTGGGCCGAAAATCATTCTCCGAACCACCCATGATAAGATTATACAACGATTTGTTGGTTTTTATAGGAGGCGAACATAAATTTTGCACCCCTTCAAACCGGCTTGAGTATAAAGCACAATAATATGCCTGTAAGAACGGTCGTCGAAAAATTCCGGGGAAGTTTTCATCAGCGAAAAGAAAATCGCGCAGAAAATAGCAGGAAATACGAGCGCAAGACATAAAGCGCAAAATGTAAAGATATTTTTTACTTTGCGCTTTGCACTCTGCGCTTGTTCATTCCGTGTCCGGAGTGATCTTTGACAGAGACGGTTCAGAGACCGGACGGCTCAACCTGGAAGTTGAATGTCATTGATTTTTTTACGTCACATTTGATGTCGGACGTTTCAGCACTTCGATGTTTCGGGGCAACAATCGGAGTCAACGAGGGGATTCTCATTTTTGTTGCACTACCATCAGCGCCGACACCGGTCGAAACTTCAACGTCCTGACCGGTCTTCATGACGTGGGTGACATACACCGTGTATGCGCCCGGAGGAACGCCGTCATTGTCTTTTTTGCTTCCCATGACGTAGGAACCGTCCGATTTGATTTCCCCGGTCGCGGCGAACCCTTCCTTTTCAAACACGACACGCCCGTTGCCAAGTGGCGTGCCATCGGTTAGGGTCACTTTCCCTTTGACTTGCTTGTAACCGGAACAACCGACCAACGAACATAAAACAAGAAAAACAACAAAAAAAACCAAAGGACGCATTGTTTTCATGATTTCATTTCTTTCTAAGGACAAAAAAGGGTTGTCACGGAAGTGTCTCGTTTTTGCCGTCCCTGGTGTCGGAAAACGCCGCCAAAACCGAGTAGGGCGTGGTGACCGAAACCCCTCGAACCGAGCCGTCGCCGAGGAGGAAGTTACAGGTACTCGGATGGTAGCTGCCGAAAGCATAGTGGTGGGTCGGAACATAGTCATCGGATTTGGAGTCGTTTGGCCCCTTGGCAATCGTTAGTTGACCTCCCCATGTCCAAAATGACCGACCGCTGGAGTTGATTCCCCATACTCCGGTGCTCAGGTAAGAACAGTCGGCGGACCAGATTTCCTGCCAGGCAAAGGCCGAAGAAGTGATGGAACCGTCGCACTTGCCGAGACGATTCTTCGGAATATGTTTTTCTCCGAGCATAAACTGATTGCTCGTTCCATCACTCAACCATTCGATCGAGTCACGTGGCGTCCAGGTATTCCAGCTTGCCGCCGAGAAAGGCTCAAGTATGATTGAGGCGATGCGGATGGGACCGACTTGATTGTGAACCGATTGAAGCGGTTGATATTGATCGGAACAGAACATCCAACCTGCGAGGACGCCGGGGGCGAGTTCGCCGCTGCTCTCTCGTGGAAAGAGGACGACGGCGTAATCGGTTTGCGGCCCGGAAGAAACGTTATAACCATCGCCGTCGTTTGTCGTTGATTCCAAGTAGGCCCCGCCACCGCGACGCGAGGGACAAACAGCAATGGGAACCGAACCAAAGGACCTTTTCTCTTCCGATGTCGGCGCGACGAGCCACTCCCAACCGGGAATAGGCTTGGGGTCCTCCCACCATAAACGGTTGGAACATTCCATCAAACCGTTGGGTTTGTTGGCGAGGATGTCAAACAGCCCCGCTTGTTCAATGTAAGGATAAAGATACCCCCAGAACGCCATGCGTCCCGAATGAATCGCCAGCGGCGGCAATCCCTTTTGCTGGTCGTGGAAATTGTGAATCCCCAAGCCGATCTGCTTCAGATGGTTCGTGCACTGCATCCGCCTTGCTGCTTCACGGGCGGCCTGAACCGCCGGCAAAAGAAGCGCGATCAAAATACCGATGATCGCAATCACGACGAGGAGTTCGACAAGCGTGAAAGCTCGTAATCCTCCCCCCCCCTCCAATTTAACAAGTTTCTTTTTCATTTTTCCTCCCAACCCCAAAAATTTTAGGAACAAAATAAAAATATTGGCAAAAATTCATGACACAAATATTACATTACGAATGAAAATCGTAAAAAGATATTTCAGAACGTGATAGCAACAAAAATCAAACCGTCCCCAAATTGTTAAGATAACATACCCTATTATATCAAAATTTTGTTCATTTTTATAGATTGGCGTCCGTAAAATTTAAAAAATCAAGAAAAAACGGGGGCGGTATTGAGAATTGGGAATTAAAAATTGGGAGTTGGGAATAAAAAACAAACAATTCCACATTCCCAATTTCCAATTCCCAACTTGTTCCCTGATTATTCGTCCGTTTTGACACGCCAGCGGAGAAACGCTTCAAGAAATTCCTGGATGTGACCGTCCAGCACGACGTGGAAGTTCCCTTCTGAGTAGCCGGTTCGCGCGTCCTTGACCCGCTGGTCGGGATGCAGAAAATAATTGCGAATTTGGGAGCCGAACCCGACTTTGGCCATGTTTTTGTACTTGTCGGCCATCGCGGCTTCGCGTTTTTCCTCCTCGAATTGGACGAGCTTGGCCTTGAGCATTTTCAGAGCCGTGGCCCGATTCTTATGCTGACTCCGCTCGTTCTGACACTGAACGACGGCTCCTGTCGGAATATGCGTCAACCGAATCGCACTGGATGTTTTGTTGACGTGTTGTCCGCCGGCACCGCTTGCCCGGAAAACATCTTCCCGGATGTCTTCGTCACGCAATTCGACATTGATTGAGTCGTCGATTTCCGGGGTCACGTCGACGGCTGCAAAACTGGTCTGCCGTTTGCCCTCGGAATTGAACGGACTGATCCGAACCAGTCGGTGCATCCCCGACTCCCCTTTCAGGTAGCCGTAGGCCATCGGACCACGAATGATAAACGCGGCACTGTTGATTCCGGCCTCCTCATTATCCTGGCGGTCGAGAATTTCGATGTTGTAGTCGTTGTCTTTGGCCCAAAGCGAGTACATCCGCAGGAGCATTTCCGCCCAATCATTGGCGTCGGTCCCGCCGTCCCGGGCGTTGATCGTCACAATGGCGTCGTTGGCGTCATAGGGTCCGTTGAGCAGGGCCTTGGTTTCAAGAACCTCAAGGCTTGTCACAAGTTCGGCAAGAGTCCCGGGAACTTCACCGGCCATTTCCTCGTCTTCCTCGCCGAGTTCGAGCAAAACATCGAGATTTTCAAGTCCGGCGTCCATTTCCTCAAACGGCTTGATCACGGCCTTGACCGCCTTGAGACGTCCGACGGTTCCCTGGGCTTTTTCCTGGTCGTTCCAGAAGTCGGGGGCCATCATTTCCTGTTCGATTGCCGTCGCGTCCGATTTTTTTGTCTCGTAATCAAGCGACTCCTTGAGCTGTCCCAATCGGTGACGAATTTCCTGCGTCTGGTTGATCCATTCATTTTCAATCGGCATGAAAAAACCTTGTCATTATCTCATAATCTCGTAAAATCAGCATAGTACCATTGAAAAGAGTCGCTGAAAAGGGGGAAGCGGGTCACAATGCTTGTCCGATGATCATTGTCCGGAGCTTTTCGGCCTGTTCCGGACGTCCCAACGATTCCAGCGTGGAAGCGGCATGAGAGCGTGAGCGTTCGGCGAGTTCCCGTTGTTCAGGAAAAAGTATCGGAACCTTCATCCAGTGCGCGACGGCATTTTCCGGTTCTTTCAGTCGCGCAAAAATCCCGCCAAGCAAGTAGTGGGGACCAGCTCGAACCGGTTCGGGCATCGCGTCGGTGAGTTCTTCCCAGGCGAGTGCGTCGTGCATCGTGGCGTCAAACAGTTTCGGTCGCCAGAGTTGCGCCGTTGCAATGGCCGCAATGGATTTGTTGGGCGATTTGCTCAACCGTTCCAACACTTCCAAAGCCTTGTTCCGCTGCGGCGAGGTCAGGAGAAGTCCTGCCGCCAAAAGCTGCATGGCGGGATTGTCGGCCCGGTCGATTCCTTGTTTCCCGAGACGGAGTGCAATCTGTTCCTGGCCGCCGTCCAGCGACGTGAACCAGGGGATGGGAATACTGGCCATGTAAGGGGTTTCCGGGTCGGATTGCGCCAACAGGTAAAATTCCCGACTGGCCTGTTCGAATTCCTTTTGTGCGGTCAGCGCCTGGACCAGTCTTGCGGTGATTTGTCGCTTGACCCAGATTCGCGATTCTTCCGTTCGTGCTGCCCGAAAGAGTTCGGACGCGGATTTGTAGTCTCCAACCTTCATTGCCTGTTCGCCGTTGACATGGGCTTCGGTCATCGTCGTTCCGAAATGGACGACTTTTTCCATCGGAATTTGCGTGTCTTGCCCGTCAACCCGGATTATTGCCCCGGTGCGACCGTTAATATCGAGAATCGTCCCGTTAATCCGCTCCGTCGCGTTTCCGTTTCCGGCACGAATGACCAGAAAGTCACTTTCCTCGGCCTCGGCCATCGGAACATTCCAGAACAAACCGAACCAGCAAAAAAATCCAAACAAAAACCGTTGTTGACTCACCTTTCTCCTTTCAGCTGATAATCTGCGTTCCGACACCTTGGGTGGTGAAAATTTCCAAAAGGAGCGAGTGACGCAAACGGCCGTTGATGATATGAATTTTTTCGACGCCGTTTTCGAGTGTTTCGAGACACGCCTGGATTTTCGGGATCATTCCGCCGACGATCACCCCGGACGCCAGGAGTTCGCGGGCTTTCTCCGCCGTGATCGACTCAATCATCGAGTTTGGGTCTTGCGGGTCGGTTCTGACACCGTTGACCTCACTGACAAACACCAGTTTTGCGGCCCGAAGCTTCTGGGCGACCGCTGTGGCTGCGGTGTCAGCGTTGATGTTCAGCGGATGATCGTCGTCTTCATCAATGGCCACCGACGGAATCACCGGAATGTAACCGTTCAAACACGCCTCCAGAATCGGGGCCGTGTCAACCCGGGTCACCTCACCAACATAACCAAGATCCATCGGATTTCCCGCCACGTCGTCAAGCGTAATCTTGTGACCGTAAAGGACGTTGGTATCCGTCATGAGACTCAACGGTTTGGCCTGGCCGCCGAGTTGGCGAATCTGCTCGACCAGTCCGCAGCAGATGTCTTTGGCGAGCACTTTTTTCACAATTTCCAGCGACGCCTCATCGGTGTAACGGCGTCCCTGGACGAAGCGGGGCTGGATGCCGACGTCGGTCATGGCCTGGGAAATGGCGTTTCCCCCGCCATGGACGATCACCGGACGCATTCCTACGGATTCCATAAACACGGCGTCGACCAGAAGATGGAGCATCGCCACCTCTTCCTCCATCATGCTCCCGCCGAGCTTGATAACGGTGAATTTTCCGCGAAACTGCCTGATCCACGTAAGGGCTTCAATCAGAACATCCGCTTTTTCCATCGCGAGTTTGACGTGCATGGCATTCTTCCCATAACCATAAATGAGAAAAAGAATGAGGTGGGAGACACACCTCATTCCCTCTGGAAATGATTTTTATTTCAAACCACGGCTCTGATCATGTTCAGACGGACAATTCAGTCGCCGACATACGGCATCAGTGCCATGAACCGCGCCCGTTTGATTGCCGCGGCGACCACGTGTTGACTGGCGGCGCAACAACCGTTCTTCCGCCGGCTGATGATTTTGCCTTGTCGCGAAGTCAGTTTCTTCAAAAGCTCAATGTCTTTGTAGTCGACATAAAGAGGACGGGGACGCTTGCCATCAATGATCAACGGGTCCTTCTTTTTGACCCGGATTTTGGCTTTAACGCGTTTTTTGGCAAATTTCGCACGTTTTTGAAATGGCGGTCTGGACATTTTGATTCAATCTTCTTGTCAAGAGCAAGGCAATTGTTAGGAAATCTTGATTCGGAAAGGTAGAATCATACCAAAAATTCAACCACAATCAAGGGACGCCCCGGTATTTTGCGAAAAATAATCACGACCCCAAAAAGGGTATTTCTATAAGGGCCTGATTGATGGAACCGTTGTTTCTTTTTTGATTTTCGTGTTGTTTTTACATTGTTTTTGCATAAATTGACGTGATTTGAATCATTGGAACAAAAATAATCTGAATAAAGATAAAAAAAACAAAAAAATCTCAAATTGCAGCAAAGAGGTTGATGATTACAATGATTTTTACGATGAGATCACCGATAATATTTACGATAATCTTCAAAGAGCGTGGTCTTATTGTACTGTTGTAACATATAATGAAATAAACCTTGTAAAGTACCAATGGAGATGTTTACCACAGTACAACATTCTGTGTTACATCAATAGATTTACTGCTCGAAATATCATAGGAAAGAGGTTTCAGGAATGAGTCAGGTCGACAAAAAGGTTACACCAGTAACACCTTACACTAAAACCGGCATGACCCCTCAGGGGCTTTACGATAAATGTACGGCACTGGCCAACAACTTGTGGTGGAGTTGGCATCCGGAAGTGATCAACATGTTCCGCTCGTTGGACCCGATTCGGTGGAGACACTTGGGTCACAACCCGATCGCTTTGCTGCAAGAATTTACGCCGGAACGACTTGAGAGTCGTATTAACGAATTGGTCCTCCACACGCGAATTGACCAATCCTACCGCCGGATGTGCGAGTACATGAGTTCGCGGAGCAGTTGGGCCACGAAAAACGTCGGCGTCCTCGGTTCCAAACCGGTTGCTTATTTTTCGCTGGAATTCGGCGTCCACGAATCGGTGCCGATTTATTCCGGTGGTCTCGGCGTGCTTTCCGGAGACCACATCAAATCCGCCAGCGGTCTCGGTATTCCGCTTGTCGCCGTTGGTCTTTTTTACGACCAGGGTTATTTCAAACAGCATCTCGACGCAAGTGGTTGGCAACAGGAGGAATATCTCGACACTATGGTGGAATATCTTCCGTTGCTCACTCCCCGGGACAAAGACGGCAAGAAAATCACCGTTTGTGTGGAGACCCGGTCCGGAAATATTTACGCCCGGGTTCGCCAGATGAAAGTCGGTCGGGTGAATCTCTATCTGCTCGATACCGACCTTGAGGAAAACTCGCCGGAAGACCGCGCCCTGACCAGCCGGCTTTATGGTGGCAATAATCGCACACGTATCCGTCAGGAACTCGTTTCCGGTGTCGGTGGCGTTCGCGCCCTGAAAGCTCTCGGAATCACCCCAGGTGTCTATCACCTCAACGAAGGCCACAACGCTTTTGCGACCCTCGAAGTGATTCGGGAAAAAATGCAGGAAGACGGCATGTCGTTCGATAACGCATTTCGCCAGGTTGCAAAATGTACTGTTTTCACAACCCACACCCCGGTCCCGGCCGGTCACGACCGGTTCGACAACGGTCTGATGGAGGAACATCTCGGACCGCTCCGCGACCAGCTCGGACTTTCTCATGACCAACTGATGGAACTTGGGCGCGTGGAGCCGTATAACACCCATGAAACATTCTGCATGACCGTTCTCGGAATGAAACTTTCCCGTTACGCCAATGCGGTCAGTTCGCTTCATGGGCACGTGACGCGTCTGATGTGGGCGAACCTTTGGCCGCACCGCACGGAAGAAGAAATTCCGATCGGCCACATCACCAATGGCGTGCATGTCGCAAGCTGGATGTCGTGGCAGATGAAAACCCTCTTTGAACGGTATCTCGGAATGCAATGGTCCCAGGAATCGATTGATCCGGGGGCATGGCAAGGTGTTCACACAATGGACCCCGGTGAACTTTGGGAAACGCACAATGCCCTGAAAACGATGCTCATTTCGTTTGCACGGCGCCGTCTGAGTCGTCAGTGCCGCCGTCGTGGCGAGCCGGACGAAATGATTGAACAGACGCGAAACCTGTTTGATCCGCAAATCCTGACGATCGGTTTTGCCCGACGTTTTGCGACTTACAAACGGGCAACGATACTCCTGAAAGACATCGACCGTCTCGACAGGATTTGTAACAATCCGGAGAAGCCGGTGCAGTTCGTTTTTGCCGGAAAAGCGCACCCGGCGGACAACCCCGGCAAGGAATATATCCGTCAGATCGCAAATCTTCGACACGATTCCCGGTTTGCCAACCGGATTCTGTTCATTGAGGACTATGACATCAATGTTTGCCGTCACATGGTTCAGGGCGTTGACGTTTGGCTGAACAATCCGCGTCGCCCGCTTGAAGCCTCGGGAACAAGCGGCATGAAAGCGGTGCTCAACGGGGCCTTGAATCTTTCGATTCTCGACGGTTGGTGGGCCGAAGCCTACGACGGGACCAATGGTTTCGCCATCGGCAAGGGAACCCAACACGTCAATGACGCCATCACCGACGACCGGGACGGCGAAAGCCTGTATCAGGTTCTCGAAAACGAAGTGATTCCGCTTTATTACGACGTTGATGAACATGGTTTGCCGGTTCACTGGATTCAGCGGATGATGAACTCGTTCAGCACCCTTGCCTGGCGGTTCAGCGCCCACCGGATGGTCGCCGACTACGTGCTCAACACGTATCTCCCCGCAGCCGGTGGTGTCAGCTGCCAGATGCCGGCACATTAAAAGTGCAAAACGTAAAATGCAAAATGCAAAGAGAAAAATATCTTTGCATTTTGCGCTTGTCTGTGTTTTCCGTGGCTATACCGGTTCCAATGAAATCTTCATTGCGTTATCGAACTTGACGGGACATCGGCATCAATGTTAAAGATGACCTGGCCGATATTGTCCACTTCACCCGGCAGTGCTGATTTGAATACCGGAAACAGACTGTCTTTGCTGTTCGGGAGCATGGCCTCCAAATGATACGTGAAGCGGTCTGAAAAATCTCCCAATGCCGGAACGGAAATCGTGACGTAACCCTGGTCGTCGGTGCGGAACAGATCGCCGACACGAAGGCCGTTGGAACTCCCCTCACCAAACCCTCTTGTCTTTTGGCCTTGCGAGTTTGCGCTCTCAAAGACAAGTGGGGTCCGGCTTCGGGGATTTCTAACCAGCTTGAGTATAAAAACTATTCCCAACTCCCCATTCCCAATTCCTCATTACTCAATCAATCCAACGTCGCTGGTAGAGGTACCATTCGAGGGTTGAGAAAATGAGGGCGGCAAAAACAAGCCAAAACCATATCGGACGATTGACGGCACGATGAACGGAGTCGGCGTTTTCCAACTTGCCGAATGATTCCGGGGCAGACCTCAAATTGCTTTCTTGCGCATTGGCAAGATTACAGGCGATTTGCCTGATGGGATCGGTCCCGTTGGCCATCATGACGTCCCAGAGTCCGCATTTCGGGAGCATCCCGGGGGCAAGGAGTCCGGACTTGACGGGAAACTCCCGCAAACGGGAATCCGGACCGCGAAGAAGCAGATTTCCATCCGCCGCGGAAACCGGAATGACCACGGAATCCGATGTTGACCACGACCGTTCGAGTTCGCCGCCACTGCCGCGGAAATAGTTCAGGGCATTGGAAATCATGATCGGAAACGCCGTCCGGAGAGCCAAATCTCCCCGTTTCAGCTCCGCGGTGAGCACAAGTGTCTTGCTTTCCGGGGAATCCCATTGCAGGTAAACCGGATTTTCTTCCGGCGTCGAAGCAAGGACCGAAAACGCCCTCGGAGATTCGTCCTCGGCCAATTTCCCGGGAGCAGGGGTCAATTTTCTTGCTCCCGGCATGAGGACGTTTGTCAAATGCACGAATTTCATGAGCGGCGAGTTTTTCTCTTCATTGACCACAAGCGGCGACTCCAACAGTTCTCCTACGGCGAACATGTCCGAACTGTTTTGGGGGTCAATCACCAGCGTGTTCCCTTCCGGAATCGTTTCCGGCACGGTCCGGTGGATGACCAGCACGGTATCTTGCGGGACCTTGGCCGGACATTCATCCACTTCGACCAAATTCACGTTCAGCTGCGAAAAAAGGACATGGGAAAGGAAAAAATCCGCTTCCCCATAAAAAAGCACGTTTTGGACAGGTCGCGCCGGAAGCAGGGCAAAGGCCGTGTTATCGACCGGAAAAGCATCGGCATGATCAAGTGTCGCCTTCAGAATTCCTCCCTGATCCGTGGTGTATTTTTTGATGATTTGCTGCGGCACATTCGGTTCAAGCACAAGCGGAATCACGTCGACCGGATTGTCTTCCAGATCGATTTCCAGCCGACATTCCACGCTGTTTTGTCCGAAATTCACGACTTCCGTGAGAATTTCATACCCCACGACATCACCCAGGGAACGACGCGGTTGAAATCGGGTGATCGCAACGTTGTCGAGCGGCTTGCCGACTGAGACGAACCGGATTTTAGAATCGTTAAGGTATTTTTCGATCTCCGGCGAACAACCGTCGGTGTAAATGAGAATCGCGGAATCCTCGTTTTCCGCAATGAGATGTCGTGCCAATTCGATGGATTTCGTCAATTCCGTCGGAAAATCGGTGGCGCTGATTTCCTCCGTTTTTTTCCGGAGCGTCCCAAGATGGTTCGTGAACCCGACAACCACCTGAGGCTCGCCCCCGGCGGTGATGATCGCGGTCTGCATCCCCACCTCGGTCCCGGCAAGATAACGGGCAAGCGTGTTTTTCGCAAGATCGAGTCGCGTCATGTCAAATCGCGTCAACCGGTCCGACTCGACGGCGTTCATACTGGCCGAATTGTCGACAATGATCACCGTCTGCGACTCCTTTTTTCGGGAAGAAAACACCGGATTGAGCACCGCGAACACCAACAGCGAAAGAAACAACAAATTGATCAACAAAGAAAGCAAATGCCTAAGCCGTCTCCAGATGGACCTTGTCCGACGCTCTTCGAACACCTGTTGCCAGAAAAGAATCGTCGACACCCGTTCCTGTCGCAGACGGACTTTCAGGAGATAAAACAAAATAATCGGCAACGCCAGGAGTGCCAGGTATCCCGCGACCGGAGTCAGAAATTCCATGGAACGAGGAAGATGAATATTTTCGTCATTGATTGAAAAACGTCACGATGATGACACCATTGTACAATGTTGCCGATGATAATTCAAGGTTATACCGGCTCCGGTACAGGAATCATCCGACCTTTCACGTTCGTACTCTCAAAGACAACCGGGATCAAACGCACGGGCGTTTGCCGCCGGAGGCATTTTTTTAAAGTCCTATGCTATGTGCGTTCACGGTTAGTCAATTTGATAACCCGGAGCGCACAAGTCACAGGACGTTTAAAAGGATGCCTCCCGGCGGGGCAACGTGCCGTTGCATCGCCCAGCGTGCCATATTATGACCGCCACTAATCACTCCTGCCCCTTGAAGCCGGATTTAACGGTTTTGCGGCCTTTTTGCGAATTTCGCGCGCTTTTAGCGTTTTCTTAATGCGCTTTTGTCATGCGCTTTTGTACGAATTCCGTGATTTTTGGCATGACAGACGACACATTGTAACGCATATACCTGCTGTATTAACGCATAAGCGACCGATTTCAACGCGCAGACGGATGATGAGGGGGGATGTCGGCACTCCAACCAACAATGCAGCTCACCACGAAGGCCGCGAAGAGGCG
>Ga0123353_10002850_pt1 | contig 21614 bp, 16 predicted proteins | sample TergutLab28metaG_3_FD_92763 | JGI IMG/M metagenome (GOLD analysis project Ga0123353, IMG submission 92763) | Labiotermes labralis P3 segment gut microbial communities from Petit-Saut dam, French Guiana - Lab288 P3 | ecosystem: Host-associated > Arthropoda: Insects > Digestive system > Gut ... | reverse complement strand
AACTTCTAAGCCCGGTCAAACAGCAGATGAGCATTGACTATCTGCAAAAAGAATATAAGGTCTCTGAAAGAAGAGCCTGCCGGGCACTTAAGATTAACAGAAACACCTATAGATACCAGCCCAAAAAGCTCCCTGACGAAGATGACCTGCATAGTCTGATTATCTACATGGCATCTAACTTCGGACGGGTAGGTTACAGAAAAGTCTCCGATATGCTAAGAAACCAAGGTATTCTCATTAATCATAAGAGAGTAGAGAGAATATGGCGGGAAGAGGGATTAAAACTACCCTCTAAACAAAGTAAAAGACGCCGTCTCTTTCTCTCAGACGGTAACTGCCTCAGATTACGAGCTACACACAGCAACCATGTCTGGAGTTATGACTTTATAGAAGACAGAACGGTAAACGGACGTAAAATAAGATGGCTCAATATCATTGACGAGTATGACCGAGAGTGCTTGTACAGTCTACCGAGAAGATCATGGCGCAGTAATGCCGTTATTGGTGTTCTCTCCGATATCATGCTGTTTAGAGGAGTACCGCAATATATCAGAAGCGACAACGGACCGGAATTCATCTCTAAGAACTTAAGAAAATGGTTATCAGATGTGGGTACTATTACCACATATATTGAACCGGGTAGTCCATGGGAAAACGGCTATTGTGAGAGTTTTAACTCTAGAATGAGAGATGAGTTTTTAAACGGAGAACTGTTTGGCAATCTCTTTGAGGCTGAAGTGCTTACTAAGAACTGGATCAACTACTATAATACCATAAGGCCGCATTCATCATTACACGGTAAAACACCAGCTCCGCAAAGTTATACCTTTGATGATATGGAGATGACAAACAATATGCGCAAGTCAGTCTGGAATGTTATACTGGTATCAGATGAGAAGAAAAAACTTGCTGGAACAGCTGCTTAACTATGGTACTTACTAACTCTTTAATTGGACTAAGGATTGGGGGCATGACAGTCCAATATTTAAAAAAGTTTTAACAAACAAGTCTTAAAAATGCGCATATAAAATCTTATATATACGCTTTACGCGACTCAACAGGTGTAATTGACAATCAATTAACCAAAGCCTATTATAACAATATGTTCAAAGAGCAATTCAATGTAACAGGCATGTCCTGCAGTGCTTGTGCTGTGCGTATTGAGAAAAGTCTTAAAAAACTTGAAGGCATATCTTCGGTTAATGTGAATTTACTGCGTAACAGCATGATAGTGAGTTATGATACTTCTGTAATAAGTCAAGCCGTTATTATTAAAGATGTACAGTTATGTGGCTACGACGCTTCTCCCTTAGTTAAATCATATTCGGCTAGAAGTAATAAATTCCAGACTAGTAATCAAAGTCAAGAGATGACTATGTTTAAGCACAGTTTGACTTGGTCTATTGTTCTTACTGCGCTTTTGGTTTATATAGCCATGGGGCATATGTTTAGTTGGCCCTTGCCGTCTTTTTTGAAGGGTGATGAAAACGCTTTTATTTTAGCTCTTAGTCAGTTATTGCTAGTAATGCCTATTGCTTATATTAACCGCCGTTTTTATCTCAATGGTTTCAAAGCTTTATTTAGAGGCTCTCCCAATATGGATAGTCTTATTGCCGTAGGCTCAGCATCAGCTATTTTATATGGTATTCTTGCTGTTTGTGAGATTAGTTACGGTTTATACCATAGCAATATGGATAAAGTGCAAAAATATTCCCACGATTTATATTTTGAAACTGCTGGTGCTATTCTTACCATTATAGCCATCGGTAAATATTTAGAGAGCAAAGCCAAACACTCTACTGCCGAGGCTATCAGTAAAATGGTAGATCTTGTTCCCAAAACGGCGTGGCTTTGGCAAGATGGGCAAGAAGTAGAAGTATCGGTAGATCAAGTGCAAGTTGGAGATACTGTAATAGTTAAAACTGGTGCTAATATATCGGTAGACGGCGTTGTTCTAGAAGGATCTGCTACGGTAGATGAATCAGCCGTAACCGGTGAAAGTACTCCGGTCTTTAAACGTGTTGGTGACCGTGTTATAGCTTCTACTGTCAACAAGAGCGGCTATATGCGTTTTATGGCTACTCAAGTAGGTGATGATACGACTTTAGCACAAATTATACGTTTAATGGAAGAGGCTGCTTCCTCTAAAGCGCCAATTTCGCGTTTAGCTGATAAAATCAGCAGCATTTTTGTGCCGACAGTAATAGTTATTGCTCTAGTAGCCACCATTGTATGGCTATTTTTGGGTTATGATTTTGAATTTGCTTTAGGTATCGGTATTACCGTCTTAGTGATTTCTTGTCCGTGTGCTTTAGGTTTAGCTACGCCGGTATCTATTATGGTAGCTATCGGCAAAGGTGCGGTCAATAATATTTTAATAAAATCAGCTGAGGCTTTACAGGTTATGCAGCAGATAAATACTGTGATTTTAGATAAAACCGGTACGGTGACTTTAGGTAAACCGCAGGTGACTGATATTATTGCATCTGCTGGTTATCAAGAACAAGAAGTTTTACTTTATGCTGCTTCTATAGAACAGCTTTCCGAGCATCCTTTGGCTTCAGCTATTGTTACTCAAGCTACCAGTTCTAATTTAAGTCTTTTGCCGGCTCGTAACTTAGAAACGAAAGACCAAGGTTTAAAGGCGCAAATAGGTCTAAAACAAACACTGGTTGGCAACCAAAGATTTATGCAAGATGCTGATATAGACATTGCTGTTTTAAGTGAGAAAGCCCAAATTTTAGCTAATCAAGGGAAAACTGTGCTTTTTGTAGTTTGCGATAAAAAACTATGTGGGTTAATAGCTGTAGCTGATGTTATAAAAAACACCAGTAAGCAGGCAATTACGGATATGCAGGCTATGGGTCTAAAGGTTATATTGCTGACGGGTGATAATAGACAAACAGCCGTCTCTGTTGCTGCGCAACTGGGCATAGAGACAGTGTATTCTGAGGTATTGCCGCAAGATAAAGAAACAGTGGTGTATGATCTGCAAAAACAAAGCCACAAAGTGGCTATGGTAGGCGATGGCATCAATGATGCGCCTGCTTTATCTAGAGCCGACGTTGGTCTAGCTATAGGTGCTGGCACTGACATTGCTATAGAGGCTGCCGATATAGTGTTGGTCAGAAGTAGTTTACAAGATATAGTGACAGCTACGCGTCTTAGTCAAGCTACAATGCGCAACATTAAGCAAAACTTATTTTGGGCCTTTTGCTACAATATAATCGGCATACCTATAGCGGCTGGCGTTTTTTATGAGCTTTGCGGTTGGTTGTTAAATCCAGTGTATGCTGCCGCTGCTATGAGTATAAGTTCATTGTTTGTGGTGTTAAATGCTTTGCGCTTAAAAACATTTACATAAGAAAAGGGAAAATGCTATGACTAAAATTTTAAACATAGAAGGCATGACCTGCGGCCATTGCGTGATTCACATACAAAAAGCTTTAAATGCAATAGATGGCGTTAAAGCTGTCGTAGATTTAGTTAGCCAAACGGCTATTGTAGAACTAGACGAGTCGGTAGATGATAAAATACTGAAAGAAGTTGTTCAAGGAGTAGGATACAAAATAAAATCTATTCAGTAAATATGGTATTTTAATGTTTTTCTATTAAACTCATAAATTCTTGGCGCGAAGCGATATCAGTACGGAAACGTCCGCGCAAAGCTGAAGTTATCACTTTAGCTCCCAGTTTTTTAATACCGCGCATACTCATGCACATGTGCTCTGCTTCTATAACTACACCTACGCTGTCTGGCTTTAAGCCTTCGTATAAAGCATCGGCAATTTCAGTAGCCATGCGTTCTTGGATCTGTGGGCGATGGGCGATTAGATTAACAACCTCGGCCAGCTTAGAAATACCAACCACACGACCGTCTTTGCCCGGTATGTAGCCAATATGCACCATGCCGAAAAAAGGCAAAAAATGGTGCTCGCACATTGAGAAAAATTGGATGTTTTTTAATATAATAAGCTCGCGGTGTCCCAACTCAAAACTGCCGTCGAGTAGTTCTTTGGGATCTTTACCTACGCCGGCAAAAAGCTCTTGGTAAAGGTCAGCTATACGTTTGGGCGTATCTTGTAAACCATCACGCGTTGGGTCTTCGTTGATAGCTTGCAAAATATTGCCAAAACTTTGTTTAATTTTTTCTTTGTTCACGATTGCTACCTGTCTTTATTTTTAAAAGCTTAGTATCTTCTCTACAAATGCAATATCAGCTGGTGCTTCATAATAGGGTTTTTCGCCACCGCTTTTAATAGCATTGTCTGGGTCTTTTAAGCCATTGCCAGTGATAATACATACGATTTTTTTACCTTTAAAATCGTAGCCTTGGCTTTTTAGTTTTAAAAGACCGGCTAGTGACGCGCAAGAAGCCGGTTCACCGAATATGCCGCCCATAGAGGTCATTAACTTATAAGCGGCCATAATTTCTTGATCGGAAACCATATCTATAAGGCCACCACTTTCATCTCTGGCTGCTTCAGCCTGTTTCCAAGAAGCAGGATTGCCAATGCGAATAGCTGTAGCCAAAGTCTCAGGTTTTTCTACAATATATCCGCGTACGATGGGAGCTGCCCCCTCGGCTTGAAAGCCCATGATCATAGGGTTCTTACTACTTTTACTTAGGTTTTTTGCTTCTTTAAAACCTTTCCAATAGGCAGTAATATTTCCGGCATTGCCTACCGGCAGGAAAAGATAGTCCGGAGCATCTCCCAAGTCTTCAATAATCTCAAAAGAGGCCGTTTTTTGGCCTTCAATACGGTAGGGGTTAATAGAGTTTACCAAGGCTATCTTATTGCGCTCAGCCAGTTGTTTAACGATATTTAAAGCTTCATCAAAGTTACCGTTTATACATACAATCTGCGCACCGTAAACAATGGCTTGCGCTAGTTTGCCTAAAGCTATTTTGCCGTTAGGGATGATGATTATACTTTGCATACCCAAGCAAGCAGCATAAGCTGAAGCTGAAGCTGAAGTGTTGCCGGTAGAAGCACAAACTACTGAACGGTAGCCTTCTTCGTAGGCTTTAGCTATGGCTACAACCATGCCGCGGTCTTTAAAAGAACCGGTAGGGTTGCATCCTTCCAGTTTAAAACATAGCTTTTGACATTCTATTAGCTCTGTTAAACGCGGACTATAGACCAAAGGAGTGTCGCCCTCGCCTAAAAAAAGATCGGGAGTGTTGTCTGTTACCGGTAAAATAGCTTTAAATCTTTTTAGTATACCTTTGTTCATATTATTCTTCTACTCTAATGATATTACTCACCTGTAAAACGGTGTTTATTTTATTTAATTGGTTAATAGCTTTTTGCATGGCACTTTCAATAGCAGTATGGGTCATAATTACCACCTCGGCGTCGTTATCTCTTTCTTGCTGCAAGGCGGAGGCTATGGAAATATTATGGTCGCCTAAGCATTTGGCTACCGAAGCCAGCACGCCTGGACGGTCGGCAATCAACAAACGCACGTAATAACGTGTCTCTATATTGCTAATCGGAGTAAGTTTCTTCTTTTGGTCTATCTGCCAGCGGTTGCGGTTATTACTGTTATTTATAACATCTGCACAGCAGTTTATAACATCAGACATCACCGCCGAAGTAGTAGCTTTGTCGCCGGCACCTTGGCCCATAAATAGCACTTCACCCACCAAGTCGCCGCCAAAAAGTACGGCATTATATACGCCGTCTACTTTGGCCAAAAATTTGTCTTTGGATATAAAAGCTGGATGTACACGTACTGATATGCCTTGTTCATTTTCTTTTCCGATAGCTAAAAGGCGGATAACGTAACCCATGCTGTCAGCGTATTTAAAATCGGCTGCTGAAAGTTTTGTAATACCTTCGCAATATATATCTTGTGGAGCTATTACAAGGCCAAAAGCCAATGAAGCCATAATGGAAAGTTTATAAGCGGCGTCATAACCCTCTACGTCATTAATGGGGTTTGGTTCGGCATATCCTAAATCTTGTGCTTCACGCAGACATTCTTCGTAATTGTCGCCCTCATTTTTCATGCGCGTCAAAATATAGTTGGTAGTGCCGTTGATGATGGCCAAAATACTGTGTATTGTATTGGCTGTTAAGCCTTCCTGTAGAGGCAACATCAAAGGAATGCCACCGCCTACTGAAGCTTCAGCTCGTATGGATACATTATTTTGGGCTGCTAAGTCAGTCAGTTCTTTTAAATGTTTGGAAAGAACCTCTTTATTGGAAGTTACTACGTGGCATTTATTTCTTAAAGCTCTAGTAAGGTATTCCAAAGCTGGATACTCACCGCCCATGGCTTCTACTATCACATCAAAATTGTTATTAAAGAATTCTTCTTCATCAGTGGTAAAAAGATTTCTGCCCAGCTCTTCTGCTAGTGGTTTTTGTAAATCTACGGGAGCTACCTTAATCTTTTTAAGTTCAATGGGCATTCCCACTGCTTGTGCAAGCAGCAGCTGTTTTTCCAACAAAGTTTTGGCTACCTGTGAGCCGATAACGCCCAAACCTATTAAGCCGATGTTTATTTTTCGCATTCTTTGTTTACTCCTTTGACTAAGTATAGCAAAAATGCGCCGTGTTCTGACACGGCGCATTTATTATACAGTATTTTACTATATTAGTTCAGCAAAATTTAAGCATGATCATGAACGTATTGCCTTAAGTCATCAGTAAAGGTGTTTACAACACGGCTCTCGTTACTTTTATTGAGTGCGGTAGTCAGCGCATCGTATTTAATGTTAATCCATTTTGAAATTTGATCTTCGGTCAATGATAAATTAGCACCAAAGTCAACTACCTGACATACCCAATAACCGCCGGTAGTAGGTGTATTTTCAGTAACGTCACGCAAAGCTTCGCTAATCTGACCAATGGGAGCCGGATCGGTACCTTCAATATCTAATATCGCTTCAATTCCGAATACATAATTGCCGATAATTGTAGGAAGATCGTTTTTGGCTACTTGTCCTAAATCACCGCCCTTATCTTTAGAGGCTTCATGTTGAGAGTATTCTTTGGCCAGCTCGGCAAAGTTGCCGCCATCAGCTAATTTAGCGCGCACTTCATCGGCTTCTTCTTGACTACCAACCAAAATTACCGAGACTTGACGGGTGGCAACAGTATTATTAGGGTTATTAGTTTCAGCTGTTACCTTAACTATCCAAAAAGCTAAGTTCTTGGTAGTGTCGGCATCATAAAAACTGAAGATATCCCCAATAGTAGCATCGGTTAAAACAGCATTTAACAGATCGGAGTTAAGATTAGCTGGGGCGGTTATAATTGGCAAAGGATTCCAAGGAATCTTAGCGTTGTTGTTTTTAGAGTAAGAATTTAAAGAGTTAAATGCTAACTCTTCCCAGGTTTTATCATCGGCTAATCCATCAATAGTTTTGGCCACGTCTTCAGCGCTTTCTACCAAAATAGCCATTATCTGGTATTGGTCTGCTGAGTTGCCTATCTCTGGTTTAAAGATTTCGTTTTGTAGATATTGGCTGGCTAACATGGCGGCAACTATGTCACGGGTAGCCTCATTGTTGCGCAAGCCTCTTTCTTTGATGTAATTGCTAATATCTTTATCAGTAATGTTGCCGCCGTTCTGTTTAACATATTCCACTATGAAATAGTTATTGGTTATCATGTCGGGTATGACATCTATGTAATAATAAGCTTGTATACCGCCGCCGACATAAGTGTATAGGGTATCCATAAAATAGCGCATATTATATTCGCGTCCGTCTATTTTTAGAAAAACCTTATTAAGAGGTCTAACATCCGGAATATACCAGTTGAAAACTAAAGCCAATATTAAAGCTACAATAGCTACTCCGATAGCGCCGCCGAATATCCACAGTATATTTTTCTGTGTTTTTTCTTGACGTTCGCGCTTAGGCATCTGTTTTTTACTGCTATTTTTTTGCCCTATCTGGCGTTTAGGTTGTTTTGTTTGTTCTGCTATAGACAATTTTTTGCCTTTCTATTTTTTATCTGCTGACAAATAATTTTTCAATTATTTTGCCTGGTTTATTAACCAAATATTTTTTATAACACCGCAATTATATATTACAGAGCCAGCAACTATGTTGGCATTTATAAAATATACTACTAAATTATAAGTTTAATTGCTGAATGTTGCAATCTCTTTGCGCTGATAGTGAAGAGGCTTTTTTATAGAAATATGCTAAAATACTTAAAATTTGATATATTTTCATTAAATAAAGCCACATTGTCAGGCGAAAGTTAGGCAAAAACTTGAATATAAAAGCCATTATTTTAGCCGGCGGCAAAGCTACTCGCCTTTTGCCGCTTACAGAGAAAACTCCTAAAAGTTTGGTGCCGGTACTAAACACGCCTTTTTTAGACCATGTACTTTTAGCTCTAAAAAGTTACGGCATAGAAGACGTGACTATAGCCTGCGGCCATTTAAGCACTTCTTTACAAGAACATTACGCTGAAAATAATCTAGATTTAAATATTTCTTTTACTTACGAAGAAAGCCCATTGGGTACCGGCGGAGCAGTGGTTAATGCTTGGGATAAACAAACGCAAACCATATTGGTGCTTAACGGCGATATATTTAGTGACATTAATATTGCCGATCTATTGGCTTTTCATCAAAAAAGCCAATCACAAATTACCTTTTCTTTAGTAACTTTAGAAGATCCCAGCCACTACGGTGTGTTGGAAATAGATATTAATGGACGCGTACTTTCCTTTACCGAAAAGCCTAAACTGGAAGAAGCCAAAAGCAATCTTATTAACGCCGGCATCTATATTATGGAAACATCGGTTTTACAAATGGTAACTGCAGATAAGTTTACTTCCTTTGAACAAGATATTTTCCCGATTTTGTTGGCCAATGGTGCGCCTATTTTCGGATTTAAGAGTAATGCCTATTGGATAGATATAGGCAAACCGCAAGATTACAAACAGCTTAACTTTGATCTTTTAAACGGCAAGGTTTGCACTTTTGCTCCCCGTCCGCGTGGCATCTATAATACAGAAAAACAAAACATTATTTCGGATACAGCCATTATTGCTTCCACCTCGCAAATTAAAAATAGCATTATTTGGAAAGATGTTAAAGTAGGTAACCGTGCCATAGTGGACGATAGCGTACTGTGCAAACACGTGCAGATATCGGCTGATTGTTATATTAAGAGTAGCCTACTGGGTCAGGAAGTTTATGTTAAAGAAGGCCACCAGGTTATAGAAGAAAAGATAGATGCTGGCAACGTTTTCAGCTAGCGGTTTTTAGATAAACAGGTTACTTTTGTTATAATAGACCGTTAGATTAGTTAAAGAGGAAAACATGTTAGACAGGCTAAACAAAATAGAGGGGCGTTTTAACGAAATAGAACAAGAAATGGCCGATCCGGCGGTTATTGCCGATATGTCTAAACTACAAAAACTGGGCAAAGAACGGGCAACTATAGAAGACATGATTTATCTTTTTCGTTCTTATAAAGCTGATATTAAAAATCTAGCTGAAGCCAAAGAATTTTTAAACGATACTGACGATGCTGATTTGCGCGAGATGGCTAAAGAAGAAATAGCCGTTTTAGAAAACTTAATAGAGAAAAAATATCAAGATTTAAAAATATCCCTGCTGCCTAAAAACCCTAACGACTCTAAGAATATCATCATTGAGATACGTGCCGGTGCCGGTGGAGATGAAGCCGGTATTTTTGCTGCTGATCTTTACCGCATGTATACCCGCTATGCTTTTAACCGTGGATGGAAAGTAGATGTTTTGAATATAAACGAGGCGGCAGGCATCGGTTCAATTAAAGAAGTGGTTTTTGAAATAGACGGCACTAATACTTATTCTGTTTTTAAATATGAAAGCGGCGTACATCGTGTACAGCGCGTACCTACTACCGAAAGCGGCGGACGTATTCATACTTCTACAGCTACTGTAGCTGTGTTACCGGTGGCCGAAGAAGTTGATGTGGATATAGACGAGAAAGATTTACGTATAGATATTTATCATTCGGGCGGAGCCGGTGGCCAAAACGTTAATAAAGTGGCTACGGCGGTGCGCATTACTCATATTCCCACCGGTCTTGTTATCACTTGCCAGGACGAGCGTAGCCAGCTTAAAAACCGCACTAAAGCCATGAGCGTATTACGTTCGCGCCTGTTTGATTTGGAGCAGCAAAAACAAAATTCTGAGCTTTCGGCCGATAGACGTTCACAAGTAGGCACAGGAGACAGAAGCGAAAAAATTCGCACCTACAATTATCCGCAGGATCGCATTACCGATCACCGCATAGGCTTGAATGTGCACAATATACCCAAAATAATGGAAGGCGATTTGGATGATATTTTCCATGCTTTAGCTTCAGAAGAACAAGTGAGGCTACTTTCGTCTTTCAATTCTGGTAATTAAATAATTAATGAAACTACAAGATTTGATTAAAAAAACCGAACAGGTGTTTAAAGAAAACGGGCTGGACGATGCCCGTGTAGAAGCGGGTTATTTGGCCCGCTTCTTTTTTAACTATTCGGCTGCCCAATTATATTTGCATTTAGATGAAGAAGTAGACGAAGAGCCTTTTATGCGGCAAATAGTGACCAGACGTTTAACAGGCGAGCCATCAGCTTATATAACGGGGGTTCAAGAGTTTTACGGCCTTCCTTTTAAAGTCAATAAAAACACTTTGATACCTAGGCCGGAAACTGAATTATTAGTGGATAAGATAATAGATTTATATGAAACACAAGAAAGTCTTATAGTATTTGATGTGGGTACCGGCAGCGGCGCTATAGCCATAACCTTAGCCCAAAAACTCAAAAAAGCTCAAGTACGGGCGCTAGACATCTCATCTTTGGCTTTAGAGGTGGCAGAAGAGAATGCTGTTTTAAACAATGTATCAAACGTTAATTTTTTGGTAAGTGATTTGCTTGAGTCAATTAGCAGTCAAAAAGCAGATGTTATAGCTGCTAATCTGCCTTATGTATCGTATGGACAAGCGCAGACTGATGGTTTTGAACCTTATAATGCGCTATATTGCGGGGGAGATCCTTTGGAGCTTATTAAAAAACTGGCTGTTCAACTAGAATATTATCTAAAAGATGGCGGCGGAGTATTTTTAGAAGTAGGTATCGGTCAGGCTCAGGAAGTATTAAATATTTTACATAAAAATTTATCCTACGTGAAAGACAGTGGTATAGAAAAAGATTTAGCTGGCATAGAACGATTAGTATGGGCACAAATTTAAAAGGCGGCTCTGGTTTGAAGCCGCCTTTTAAAACTAATAAGAAAATCAACTTAAGCTGAAGCTGCTGCTTCACGTGCTTTTTGTGCTTCTTCAATAACACCTTGGGCGATGTGATGCGGCACTTGATCGTATCTTTCCAGCTCCATAGAGAAACTTCCGCGTCCTTGAGTCAGAGATTTTAAATCTATAGCATAACGATTTACTTCAGCAAGCGGTGCTGAAGCTTGGATAACGTTTAAATCTCCGCTGGGGTTCATGCCGATAATTTGAGCGCGTTTAGTATTTAAATCGCCTATGATATTGCCGGTATATTCATTGGGAATAGTAATCTGCAGCATCATAATAGGTTCCAGTAATACAGGCCCGGCATCGGCCATAGCTTTTTTAAGAGCTTGGTTAGAGGCAATTTTAAAGCATATTTCCGATGAATCTACCGGATGGAAAGAACCATCATATAGGTTTACGTTAAAATCTACCACCGGATAGCCGGCCAAAATGCCTTCTATGCAAAACTCTTGCAAACCTTTTTCCACAGCTGGTATATAGTTTTTAGGGATAGCTCCACCGACTATATTATTTTCAAAGTTTATACCTTCGCCGCGTCCTCTGGGGGAAATCTCAAGCACTACATGGCCGTATTGACCGTGACCGCCGCTTTGCTTTTTATGTTTATAGTCGCCCTTCCCTTTGCCGGTAACAGTTTCTTTGTACGATACTTTAGGAGTAGACAGTTCCACGTCTATACCGAATTTGCGTCTGGCACGTTCTATAGAAACTTCCACATGAGTGTCACCCATACCGCTAATAATAGTTTCGTTGGTATCGTTATTGCGATAGATACGGATGGTAGGATCTTCTTCAGAAAGACGGGCCAAAGCAGAGCCCATTTTATCCATGTCGGCTTTAGTTTTAGGGTGTACGGCGGCATTAAAAACTGGTGACGGGTAACTGATACCATCTAAACTGCCTTCGCCTAAAACATCACAAGTGGCGGTCGCACTTAATTTGGCTACTGCGCCGATATCTCCGGCTACTACTTCATCTACCGGAGTTTGTGTTTTACCGCGTATAGATAATAACTGGCCAATGCGTTCGTCTACACCTTTAGCTTGGTTACGTATAGAAGAATTGGATTTTAAAGTGCCATTGTAGACACGAAAATAAGTTAATTTGCCCACATAGGGATCGGCGGTGGTCTTAAAAACCAAAGCAGTTACCTTGCCATCGGCTTTGGGATATATATGCTGCCCGTTTAAATGAAAACCTTTGGTTCCCAATGAAGGTGTGTCTTCCACAATAGCATCCAGCAAAGAGGCAATGCCAATGTTTTTTAAAGCCGAGCCGATGTAAATTGGATATACTGCACCATCTAAAATGGCCTTTTTAAGACCTTGGGCTATTTCTTCATGGCTTAATTCTTCACCGCTTAAATATTTTTCTACCAGACTGTCTACGCTCTCTACGGCAGCTTCCACCAGCTTTTCACGCCATTTATCTACTTCCGCCGAACATTCGGCCGGCATGGCTATTTCTTTTTCCGGAGAACCGGCGTAAGCTTTAAGACTGGTTAAATTGACTATACCGCGGAAATTATCGCTGGCACCTATAGGTATCTGCACCGGCACACATTTAGAGCCAAACTTATCACGTATTTTGTTTATTAAGGCATCAAAGTTTATATTTTCGCGGTCCATTTTATTGATAAAAATAGCACGTGGCAGATTACGTTCATCGCAATAACGCCAAGCCATCTCAGTGCCTACTTCAGGTCCGGAAGTGGCATTGATAATTATAATGCCGCAGGCGGCTACACGTACGGCAGCTTTAGCTTCGCCGACAAAATCAAAATAGCCGGGAGCGTCCAATATATTTATTTTAGTGTCTTTCCATACCAAAGGCAGAGAGGTAAGATTGATGCTGATCTTTCTTTTTATTTCATCAGTATCGTAGTCAGATACAGTAGTGCCGTCATCTACTTTGCCTATGCGATCGGTAACGCCGGCGGTAAAAAGGGCTGCTTCTGCCACAGTAGTTTTGCCAGCGCCACTATGCGATAAGATGGCAACATTGCGCACGGTATCAGGAGTAAAAGTAGCCATTTGTTAGCTCCTTGTTGCACCCGGTTTTCTATTAATATGGCGGGTGCTTGATATTTATTAGCGGTCTAAAACAAAAGCCACGCAAAGTTTCCTACAAAAGAAACATCAAGTTTCTTTGCCTAAAACTTTAGCGTGGCATAACGCTCTTTATTTGCGGGCTTTGCCCGTTAAACACAGCGGGGTGAGTTTCTTTGCCCCTTATATAGTCGTTCATTTTACATATTTCCATAAGGCTTTCTTTAAGACTATGGATTATAGCGCAAGCCGTAGTCTTAGATGTATTTAAAAACAATATACTATTTTAACACTTTACGTCGGTGAAAGGGAGATGTTTAGTTAAATATTTTATTACGATAAAAAATATCGTATTAAATAAACATAGTAAGATTGCTCGGGAGTATTGCAAGAAGCAAGCTTACTATGTTTAAACGGCAGCTTATTTAGCACGGGGGTGGGAATTATTATATTGCTGACGTACAAAATCAGAAGTGAGATGAGTATAAACTTGGGTAGTAGTAATGGAAGCATGCCCCAGCATTTCTTGCACATGTCTTAGGTCGGCACCTCCGGCTAGCATATGAGTAGCAAAAGAATGGCGCAAAGTGTGCGGAGTTATAACGGTAGCAATGCCGGCCTCATTGGCATAAGCCTTTAGTTTTTGCCAAAGACCCTGACGTGTTAAACGTCCGCCTCTAGCATTTAAGAATAAGGCTTTTTCGTTTGGTTCTTTACAAAGCTTAGGGCGTATATTTTGTATATAGTCTTTAACACTATTGGCGCATCTGGTGTGTATAGGTACTTGACGTTCTTTGCCGCCTTTGCCGCTTAAACGTACAGTGAGCACTTCAAAATCTATATCACCGAGATTCAAGTCAATAAGCTCAGAAACACGCAGACCGCCGGCATAAAGCAATTCCAACATAGCGCAATCGCGCTTGCCTTCCAGTGAAAAATTATTTTTAGGTATTTCTAAAAGAGCACGTATTTCTGATATGGTCAAAGTGCCGGGCAAAGCTTTTCCGGCTTTAAAACTTTCGATGTTTTTGGTAGGATTTTCGTTTATTTTGCCGTCATTTATAAGAAAGGCAAAAAAACTTTTAGCAGCGGCTACTTTACGTACTTTGGTGGCATCGGAATAGGATTTTTCTTTGAGAAAAAGCAGGTAAGCCAACATATCTTGGCGGCTAAAATTCTTCCATGAAGCCTGACGATTTTCAGCAGCAGATTCTTCTGCGGCAAACTTAGCCAGCTGGCCTAAATCATTCATATAAGCTTCTATGGTATTATTAGAAAATCCCTTTTCCACTCGCAGGTGTTCTAAAAACTTTTCTATCAGATCTTTCAATTTAGAGCCTCCGCAATATAAATTATACTATCTTAACAGATTTTTTCTTACTAAACAAATTTTATGTTAAACTTAATATAAAAAACAAGATACTTATCTGAGATTTATGGATAAACAAACACTAAAAGAAACAGTCAAACGCTTTCCTTTAAGCCCGGGCGTATATGTTATGAAAAACGCCGGTGGGCAAGTAATATATGTGGGCAAAGCTATATTGTTACGTGATCGTGTTTCTTCTTATTTTGGCAGCCATAAGGGGCTTACTGCCAAAACCATTTTGCTTATGGAAGAAGTGTGCGATATAGATTATTTTACAGTAAACAACGGACAGGAAGCTCTTATTTTAGAGTTAAATCTCATTAAACTGCATCATCCGCATTATAATATTGCTCTTAAAGACGGACATACTTATCCTTATATTAAAGTTGATATAAAAACTCCTTACCCGCGTTTTTGGGCTACGCGCAATCATATAGAAGACGGCGGTTTATATTTTGGTCCTTTTTCCTCAGCGTTTTCGGTGCGGCAAACTTTAAATCTTATTAAAGATATTTTTCCATTTCGTTCATGCCGCAAAGATTTGAAGCCACACAAAAATAACCGTCCGTGTTTAGAGTATCATATTAAGCGTTGCAGCGGGCCTTGCATGGGAGTTGTTTCCCAGGCAGATTATATGGAAAGCATCAAAAAGTCCATAGCCTTTTTGCAGGGCAAGCATAATGCTGTCATCAAAGATTTGCAGATCAAAATGAACCAGGCTTCACAAAATATGCAGTATGAAAAGGCAGCTTTTATACGGGATCAGATAGCTGCAGTAAAAGATGTGGCCGAAGGGCAAAAGATCTCAGCCAAGTCAAAAGAAGACCAAGATGTTTTGGCGTCGTACATTGAAAAAGATACTGCTGCCGTGCAGGCTTTTTTTGTACGTTCCGGAGCATTGACGGGCAGAGAAGCTTTTATTTTACAAGGAGTAGAGGGAGAGAGTGAAGAAAAGGTTTTGGAAGAATTTATCAAACTTTTCTATTCAGCAACTTCCAATGTGCCTGCTCTTATCACTGTTTATCAACAGCCGACTGATTACGAGCTTTTACAGGAATGGCTGAAAGGTAAGCGCGGTACAAGTGTGGCTGTAAAAAAACCCAAAATCGGCCCTAAAATGGAACTGGCGGCAAGCGCCTATAAAAATGCTAAAGATGCTGTGGAAAGATATAATATTAAACATATGCTTTCACATGATGACCGTGCCAGCCAGGGTTTAGTGCAGATTCAAGAGACTTTGGGAATGAATAAATTGCCCAAACGCGTAGAGTGTTATGATATATCCAATACTCAAGGTACATTGACAGTGGCTTCAATGAGTGTGTTTATTGACGGTAAGCCTAAAATCTCCGATTATCGTCGCTTCCGTATTCGGCGAGGCGATACTCCCGATGATTTTGCTTCAATAAAAGAAGTGATTGCCCGTCGCCTGTCCCGTTTAGGAGATGAAGACTTTGCCGATTATCCGGACCTTATATTAATAGATGGCGGTAAAGGCCAGTTATCATCAGCCCAAGAAGCCTTTAACGAAGCTGGTATCGACGATATATTTTTAGCTTCCATTGCCAAAGAACAAGAGGAGATTTTTATAAGGGGGCGTTTACGAAGTATATGTTTACCGCAGGATAGTGTCGGGCTGCTTATTTTACGGCACATACGCGATGAAGCTCATCGTTTTGCTATTAGTTATCATCGTGATCTGCGTGCTAAAAAGTCTACTGCCTCGGCCTTGGATAACGTACCCGAAATTGGTCCCGTCAGACGGCGGGCTCTTATTAAGTATTTCGGTAGTGTCAATAAAGTGCGCCAAGCCAATGTTGAAGAACTTACCCAAGTAAGCGGCATAAATTTGCGGGTAGCAAGGCTGATAAAAGAATTTCTATAAAAAGCACATTTTTGGCCTTTGTCTTAAGAAAAGACACGGATATTCATAAAATGATAGAATAACAAACCATGACAGATATAATTTCTTTGTTAAATCCTGCTCAAAAAGAGGCAGTAGAAACTACACAAGGTGCTTTACTTATTTTGGCCGGACCCGGCTCTGGTAAAACACGGGTCATTACTCACCGCATTGCTTATCTTTTAAATGTGGCTGGTATTTCACCGCGCCGCATATTGGCTGTTACATTTACCAATAAAGCAGCCAATGAAATGAAAGAACGCTTGAATATTTTAGTGGGGCCTATGGCCGAGAATCTGACGGTGGGCACTTTTCATGCTGTATGTGCCAAAATGCTACGTATAGATGGTAAAACTATAGATCTAGACAGCGATTTTACTATTTATGACCGCGACGACCAAACTGCTTTGATTAAAAAAGTTATGGAAAAGGTAGGTATTTCTAAAGAAACAATAGCTGTTAATGCTACTATCGCCGAGATATCCAAATCTAAAAGTGAGCTTATTACTCCGGCTATCTATACACAAAAGGCTGCTTCGTTTTTTGAAAAACAGGTAGCTAATATATATAAGCGTTACCAGTCTGAACTTGTATCTTCCAAAGCACTGGATTTTGATGACATTATTATGCAAACCATGCATATGCTGCAAAATAGCGAAACTGTTTTAAAAAAGTATCAAACGCGTTATCAATATGTCATGGTAGATGAATTTCAGGATACTTCGCCGGTGCAGTATGAACTAGTCAAGCTTTTAGCCGGTAGCAGTGGCAATATATGCGTAGTGGGTGATGCCGACCAATCAATCTATTCTTGGCGTAATGCTGATATCCGCAACATCGTTAATTTTGAAAAAGACTATCTGCAAGCTAAAGTGGTGCGTCTTGAGCAAAACTATCGTTCTACGGGAAGTATTTTGGGTGCAGCTTCGGCAGTAATTGCGCAAAACAAACATCGCAAAGAAATAAAACTATGGACGCAAAATGGCAGCGGTGAAAAAATAGTTGCCAATGTCTGCCTTGAACCAAAGGAAGAGGGGCAGTATATAGTAAAAGAGATAGAATCTTTGGTTACCGGCGGCAAAGCTTCTTTTAAAGATGTGGCGGTGATGTATAGGGCTAATGCTCAGTCCAGAGCCATAGAAGAAGCTTTTATACGTTATGGTATGCCTTATAGGTTGGCCGCCGGCACACGTTTTTATGAGCGCAAAGAGATTAAAGATATTGTGGCCTATATGCGCTTAATGCAAAATCCTTATGACAGTGTCAGCCTACTAAGAGTGATAAATACGCCGGCTCGCGGTTTGGGTGATAAGAGTTTAAATGATATAAGTTTGTGGGCGGAAAATAATAATATTTTACTTTATGATGCCTTGGCCTTGCTTAAATCTGCCGAAAGGCAGGTAACGGGGCTTTCTTTGCGTGCTGTCAAAGCTTTATTATCTTTCTATCAAATGTTGGAAAGCTGGCGCCAAAAAATAGATGCTTTAGATTTAGTAGGTCTTTTTGATTTAATCTGTATTGATATTAAATATAAGGAATATTTGCAATCTATGGAAGATGGCCAGGAACGCTGGGAAAACGTACAGGAACTACGCTCTACTCTTCAGTTGCATATAGGCCTAGCTAGTGAAACGTTGCCGTTGGTACTGGAAAATATTGCTTTAATTTCTGATGTTGATAGTCTGGAAGAGGGGGCTTCGGCGGTAACGCTTATTACTTTGCATCAAGCTAAAGGTTTGGAATTTTTAGCGGTATTTATTGCTGGTGTGGAAGAAAATATTTTACCGCACATACGTTCGGTGGCCGATGAGGGTGAATTAGAAGAGGAGCGTCGCTTGTTTTATGTGGGCATTACGCGGGCTAAAAAGTATTTGTATATTACCCGATGTGAAGGACGTGTAGGTTATAGCGGATTTGCTATTAACGATCCTTCACGTTTCTTAAATGATATTCCTGAACAATATATAAATAACAAAAGTAACTCAAAGCCGCGAATGGTTATTAAAACGCCGTTGCAATATCGCCCATGGAGTCACTATAGTTCAAGTAAAGATGCTGCCGATAGCGGTATGAAAACCACTTTAAATAAAGAACGTTTTGCCCCTTGGGATGCACCTGCGCATTACGAAGAAAAATATATTGAGATAGAGCCTTTAAAACAAGGTGATAAAGTACACCACCCTATTTTTAAAGAAGGTGTAGTGCTTTCCTATAAAGAAAAAGGCAGTGATGCCGAGGTGGTAGTGCAGTTTTGGGGTGAGGCCGGTCAAAAGAAGTTGCTGGCATCTTTTGCTAATCTTACTAAGACAGGTTTGGCCTGATTATTTTTAGTATGAAAGAATGAATTAAAACAGTCATAATTCTAATATCTGTGATTTGGTAGACACCAGAAGACTTAAGCTGATGCTGTTATATTTTTATAGGTTCATTTGAGTAATCAAGCAGACTGTTTATTCTTACGTTTAAGCAGGATGATAGAAAACCACAATAGAAGTACAAAAAGAATAGTAGCGACAATACCGCCTAAAGCCCACCATATCCAAGAGTTGTCGTTATCTATTGGAAGACCTATTACTCGTACGGCAGTTTCACTGTAATTATAATTAGTCCCATCGCCTAACTGGCCCAAAATGTTAACACCCCACGCCCAAACAGTACCGTTGTTTTTTACAGCTAAATTATGACTTCCTCCTGCGCTAATAGCAGTCACTTTTATTAAACCGCTTGTTAAGCCGTTTACTCGTACAGGATCGTAATGAGATCTATTATCTAGATCGGCATAGTTAGCAGGCCAAGCCCAGACAGCCCCGTTACTTTTCAGCGCTAAACTATGACTACTTCCAGCTGCAATGGCAATCACTTTTGACAAGCTGTTTACTTGCACAGGGGTGGTGCTGTTATCATTAGTTCCATTGCCCAACTGACCATTCCGATTGCTGCCCCATGTCCAGACGGTGCCGTCGCTTTTCAGAGCTAAACTGTGATGAGTTCCGGCCGCGCAATGGCAATAACACTTGTTAAACCATTGACTTGCACAGGAGTGCTACTATTATCAGTAGTTCCATTGCCTAATAGACCCAAGCCGTTGCTGCCCCACGCCCAAACAGTGCCGTCGCTTTTCAGAGCTAAGTTGTGGAAAGCGCCTGCGCTGATGGCGATGATATCTGTCAAAGGCATAGTCAATGAGATCATTACCTGCACAGGGGCATTACTATCGGCGGTAGTACCATCGCCTAACTGACCATCATAGTTAACACCCCACGCCCAAACAGTACCGTTGTTTTTTACAGCTAAATTATGACCTCCTCCTGCGCTAATAGCGGTAATATCTGTAAGATCACTTACTTGCACAGGAGTACTGCTAGCACTAATAGTATTGCCGCTAACAGTAATAGTAGTCACAACATCTTTATTGCCCAACTGCCCATATTGATTGCTACCCCAAGCCCAGACAGTGCCATCTGGCAATAGTGCAAGGCTATGCGAAACCCCTCCCGACACTTGTGCAGGAATAGTATTAGGCTGAAGAGAGGCAGCATTGCTTTTATGCATATTACTTACTATGCCTATTGAAGTACCGGTTAATAGGACTACGACTAAGGTTATGGAAATAAAATACCGAGACAAACTTCTGTGCATACTTTAATTTTCAATGCTCCTTTTATAATAATATTGCTTTTAACTTTTTATATCAACCCAATATATTCACCATCTTTATTATAAAACTGGCCGACATTGTCTGAGAATTTAAATCTGTCAACGTAATAAACATGAATAAAATAATCTTCTTCTTCTATTGTGCGTGAATATTCTAATCCGTCAGTCATAAAAAGAGTATATGAATATATTTGTCGATCTGTATTTACGCCATATACATAGATCATTATTAAAGGTTCTGGCAGTCCCTTATAAGCTCCGTAGTGATGATTTTTACCTATTTGTTTAGGCGCCTTTAAATAATCTGTTGCGAATGCTCTATATTGATTTGCAAAAATACCGTATGGCTGAAAAACTGTTAAGCCTATATTCCCCGTATTGTTATTTTTATACAAGACAAACCAATGCCCGCTTTCTTTAGTCATTTTGATAATTTCAATATCATCAATTTGTTTATTATTCAAAGTTTTGGCAATAGCTGCTTTAATTTCGGCCATATTATCGTCATGTATAGTAACTGTGGCTATATTAAGTGATAGTATAGTTATAATAGTTGCAATAATAAAGGTAGCAGACAGCCATAAGGCTATTTTATAGCATTTATTGCTCTTTTTGTTCTTTTCGATATCTGGCATTGTTATCGCATTATCTTTTTGGAGTATATGTGCTGAGGTGTCACTATAGAAGAGCTTCTTTGTTTTGCTAAATATATACAAGTAATACACTGCCATAGCAAAGCCTAACACTATGAAAATAGCCGATACTGTTGTCTCAATAAAATAAAATATACACGCTGTTAATGAAGTTACAACGAGTAACTTCCACGTATTGTATAATTGTCTGGAATTAAGGTTTTGCATCCTAGTTGTTTCTATATTTTTAATTCCCATAATGATGTTGTAAGAAATAAAAAAAGAAACTATTATTGAAATAAGACCTAAAACAAAGCTAACAGGCGCCCCAATCATTGCCGAAATTCCAAACAGGTCCATTGCATAGCAAAGTCCTGAATATAACACCATGTATTTGACATAAGGTAATATTTTTGAAAACCAGTTACTAAGTCCGGTAAGTTCTGACAGTCCTCTAACGATAAATATATAACCTAAAAAAGTAGGGATTAAACCAATTAACGATGAGCCAATGGTAATATTGAAATTCAAAAAAATTAGTAGCATCCCGATAAAAATGTTATTCATCATGATTCCTTATCTATAAGATTCAAGTTCGATGATATTTTTTGATGTCAAAGAGATGTGCTTAATAACTATAATACAATGGGGGGGGGGGGGGGGGGGGGAGAGAAATTTTAAAATTCGTTGGGGTGTAAGTTTAAAAATCCCTGGGGTAAATTTAAAATTT
>Ga0123353_10002849_pt1 | contig 21619 bp, 13 predicted proteins | sample TergutLab28metaG_3_FD_92763 | JGI IMG/M metagenome (GOLD analysis project Ga0123353, IMG submission 92763) | Labiotermes labralis P3 segment gut microbial communities from Petit-Saut dam, French Guiana - Lab288 P3 | ecosystem: Host-associated > Arthropoda: Insects > Digestive system > Gut ... | reverse complement strand
GAAAAGGCAACCGTCAACGACCACGGAATGTTGAGCAACGACGGCACCATCACGAAGGCAACCGTCAACGACCTCGGGCAGTTGAACAATATGGGTACCATCATGAGGGCGACCGTCAACGACAGCGGACGCTTGTACAACGGCATGGACGTGGACAACGATGCCATTATCATGAAAGCGACTGTCAACGGCGGATACTTGTCCAACTGGAGTACCATCGAGAAGGCAATCGTCAACGACGGTGGGTACTTGTACAACGCTGGTTACTGGGGCACTATCACGAAGGCGACCATCAACGATGGCGGGTTGTTAGACAACAGCGGCACCATCACAAAGGTAACCGTCAACGGCGGTGGAACATTTAACAATGAGCACTGGGACAGCGGCGACAGCATCGAAACGGTGTTCCTCAACGGCGGTACGGTTAATAACGGTGGTCAGATTGAGAACTTGACTTATTCCGGCGGTACTTATGATGGAACAACATATTACGAATTCGCAGGAATATACGGTAGCGTCGGCACACTTACCCTTTCCGGAAATTCTGCCGATAACTCGGGCGACTGGGGCGACATCGCGGAACTCGTCTTCGCCGCAGACGGTTCAGGGATTCTTACCATTAAACCACTAGAAGGTCCCCGATCAATGGCGTTCAGTGGTATCAATGCCCAACACATTGATTTTACCAACGGGAACCTTGCGTTCGACTTGACCGGTCTTGTCGGAGCTTCCGATGACTTGATTGCCTCGCTCTTTGGCAAGGAGGGATTGTTCTTCAATTCGCTTTTCAGTACTGCCAAAGTAGCAGGAATGGAAGACCTCAATTCGCTCCAACTTGTTCGTGGTGAAGAGTGGTTTTTTGTTCTCAACGAAGGCGTTGTTGCGACAGGTTGGGAGTGGGACTTTGCCAGTGGTTTTGTATCTTGGGACGGCACGGAAATGACGTGGAGCAATGCCGTCCCCGAACCGGCGACGCTGGCGATGCTCGGTTTGGGACTCGTTGGTCTCGGTTTGGCAAGACGGCGGAGAAAGTAACACGTTCGCAGAGTCCGCAGTGTAAACAAGGATCGTAGTGTCCGATTCCTTGCTAACGCGGCGGACTCTGTGCGGTCCACTTTGTTACGCTCCTGGACTTCATGTGCAAGAGAATCACCTCTTGCTTTTTACGGCGTATCGGTTAACATGCGAAGATAATTCCTTTCCTCAAACCGGAGACCTATTTTATGAAGAATTCACTCATTGTATTGTCCTGTTTCGTAGTTTTGGCTTTTCTACCGGCAACGGCATCGGCGCAAATCTCGGACGAAGAAAAAGCCGAAGGTTTCGTTTCCATTTTCAACGGAAAAGACCTGACCGACTGGGAAGGCAATCCCGCTCTCTGGACAGTCGAGAACGGCGCGATTGTCGGAACCACGACCGCCAACGGACCAGCACAAATCCGATACAATCAGTTCCTCGTCTGGAAGGGAGGCACCGTCGAAAATTTTGTGCTGCGGTTCGACATCAAGTGTTCAAAGGCAGGAAACTCCGGGATGCAGTACCGAAGTTGGGTGAACACTGACCCGGCGAAGCCGTTTAGTGTGTCCGGTTATCAAGCGGATTTCGACGGCGGACATGCCTACTCTGGAATTTTGTACGGCGAAGGTTTTCGTGATATTCTCTGCCATCGAGGAGTGGTATCGGTCATCGGCGACGACTCCAAACCGAAGGAAATCGCCCGCTTTACCGCAGACGCGGCACTCAAAAAAGAACTCAAAGTCGAAGATTGGAACGCTTACGAAGTTACGGCACAGGGCTTTACCTTTGTAAACAAAATCAACGGTTACATTATGAGCATCTGCGTCGACGAGGACAAGGCAAATCGTAAAGAAAGCGGTATCCTTGCCATTCAAGCCCATCAGGGACCGCCGATGAAAGTCGAAGTCAAAAACATTCGACTCAAAAAATTATAGAATACTTTCGCAGATATGACGAAAAATGGTACAATGTCTGTACGCAAATGTCTGTACGCAAAGGGTACAATCAGGTTCACCATGAACGATGAAACTACTCTTACTGTTGAGCCGGACGAATCCGGTTGGCGACTCGACATTTTTTTGGTGCGCCATTTTCCACAGTATAGCCGAACGCTCGTTCGTAACGCCATCATGAACGGCGGCGTTCGGGTAGTCGAAGAGGATGATCTGGACTCGCACGGCAAGCCTGGGTTCCGCTTGAAGTCGGGACAGATCGTCCATTTTACACTGCCGGAAATTCCTCGTAATGTACCTATCCCGGAAGATATTCCGCTCGATATTTTGTACGAAGACGACCATCTTGCCGTCATTAACAAGCCGGCGGATATGGTCGTACATCCTTCGAGGGGACATTGGAGCGGAACGCTGGTCTCCGCCTTGGCGTTTCATTTCGGCAGCCGATTGAGCAACACACGAGGCTCGGTGCGTCCCGGCGTGGTGCACCGTCTGGATAGAGATACGACCGGTGCGATTCTCATTGCAAAAGATGATACCATTCACGGAAAACTGGCTTGGCTCTTTGAGAGGCGGCAGATTCAAAAAGAATACGTCGCCATTGTTTTGGGAACCCCTAACCTTGACCGGGACATGATCAATGCTCCGATAGGGCTACATCCGAAGAAAAAGGATAAAATGCGAATCGTTTCGGCGGATGCCATCGATTCCAAACCTGCACAGACTTTTTACGAAGTGGAACAACGTTTCGACAAATGGTCAACGGTTCGGTGTTTTCCGAAGTCGGGACGCACGCACCAAATCAGGGTTCACTTGGCGCACATTGGACATCCGGTGTTATGCGACAAGAATTACGGCGGCGGAAAAATGATCACACAAGAACAACTTTTGGGCAATGTTCCTTTCTCGTTGTCGGGAGAAAACCAGTCGGGGACAGTGCTTCTTCAACGACAGGCACTTCATGCACATCGGTTAGCGTTCGTGCATCCTGTGACGGAAAGCCCCATGGAAATTACCGCCCCGCTGCCAGCAGATATGCAGTCGGTAATGGATTGTCTGGAATCGTAATACCGCCTCGTCAAATTCAATTTTGCGAATCAACATGAAACTGGAAACACAACGAAGTGGAGCGACCAGATTTAGCCATTTAGCATTGGGAGGGTAAAATCGGCCTAGACCTAGCCGGGGTTTGACATGGCGGTTGCAGAAAAGCCGAAGATGTGTTATATTGTGTTGCGTTGTGTTTTGCCACTGTCAGCGGAAAATGGCGCAAGGTACTCTATTGCAACATTTTACCGCAAAGACTGTTATCAAAATATACTGTTGGGAAAATTATCACGGCTCGAAAAGATACGGATCGTAACACTCCGAAATACAAAAAAATCGGCAAGTCCTTCCGAAACAATGACAGACACCACAAAAGAATACACCATTTTAATAACGGATGATGAAAAAATAAACGTAGAAATCCTGGGGAACATCTTGTCCCCTCAGTACAATCTTTTGATCGCAAGGAACGGGGCGCGGGCTTTGGAGATTGCAAAAGAGCATAGTCCCGATCTCATACTTCTTGATGTCATCATGCCGGACATGTCGGGCTTTGAAGTGATTTCACAACTGAAAGCGTCGGAACACACGGACAAAATCCCCGTGATTTTTATCACCGGACTTTCAGGTGTTGAAGACGAAGAGCAGGGGTTTTTCTTGGGAGCGGTTGATTATATTGCCAAACCGTTCAATAAGTCCATTGTGAAAGCCAGAGTGAATACGCACATCAAAATCATTGACCAGATGTACACCATTGAGCGTATGTGCCTCATCGACCCTCTTACGAAAGTTGCCAATCGGCGCGGATTTGAAACCCGATTGATTGCGGATTGGGGCAGAGCGATACGGGAGCGGGCACCAATCAGCATATTAATGATGGACATCGACAAATTCAAAAACTACAATGACACTTACGGACATCAGCAAGGCGACGTAACGTTAAAGACGTTTGTGGAGATTGCCGCTCAAACGATTAAACGCTCGTCCGATTTGATCGCACGCTGGGGCGGTGAAGAATTTGTCATACTGATGCCGAATGTAGATATAAACGGTGCTGTAGATGTTGCCGAAAACGTTCGAAAAAATGTTGCGGCTTCAGTTGTTCCCACTGAAGACGGGACGGTGACCAAGATAACAGTGAGCATCGGAATCAATTCCGTTGTCCCGGTCGCAGATGCTGGCATCAAGGATTTTATTGAAAAAGCGGATCAAGCACTGTACAAAGCCAAGGAATCGGGCAGGAATCGATTTGCTATAAGCGAGACATAGCCAATGGACACATATAAAGTAACAAACACCAAACAAGTAGGTTTTCTTGTTGTCGCCGGAATCATTCTGACCGCGGTCTTTTCGGGTTGTTCATGGCATCATACCGAAAGCGATGACGGTGCGATTTTCACATCGTTCAGGGACATACCCGGCGTAACTGATGCCGAAGTCGTTGCGATTGAGGAACTGCGAAGCCGCAGGGAGTCTTTTGTTTATGGCGTAAACTTCGGCATCGAAGCGTTTGGCAAAGATGAGGAGAGCGGTTTTTCCGCTCTTTTTTGCGAATGGCTGTCCCAACTCTTTGACATGCCGTTCATACCCCAAACTGTCGAGTGGGACGAACTGATTAGAGGACTGGAAAACGGCACGATAGATTTTACGGGAGAACTGACGGCAAATGAAGAGCGGCGAAAAAAATACCTTATGACCGACGATATTGCTCAGCGGCAGATTGTCTATGTGCGATTGGAAAACAGTGTTCCGCTTCAAGAAATCGCCGAAACGCGTCCCTTGCGGTATGCCTTTTTGGAAGGCACAACTACAATCGGTTTTGTCCGCGATAATGAAAGCCTTGAATTTGAGGAGGTTTACGTTAATGACTATTCAGAGGTTTATAACACATTAACACGCGGTGAAATTGACGCTTTTTACTTTGAGTCTTCCATCGAAGCCGCTTTCGATTCGTATGGCGACGTAGTGATCAGCACTTTTTTCCCTATCATATATAGTCCGGTTTCTCTTTCAACACAGAACCCGGACTTGAAGCCCATTATCGACATCGTGCAACGGGCACTTGAGAACGGTGCGATTCACCACTTGACAAGGCTTTACAAGCAAGGTCGCCAGAATTATTTAAGGTATAAATTTTCTATGCTTTTAACAGATGTCGAACACGAATACATAAAAAACAATCCCGTTATTCCATTTGTCGCCGAGGTTGACAATTATCCCATAAGTTTTTTCGATTCCCGTACCGGACAATGGGAAGGCATCGCCCTCGAAGTGATTCGAGAGATGGAGCGGCTCACGGGGCTTGTTTTTGAGCAGCAAAACGATGAACATGTTCCATGGTCTGAGCAGTTGGAAATACTGACAAACGGTCAGGTAGCCATGGTTTCCGAACTGATACCTTCGAGCGACCGAATCGGGAATTTTTTATGGGCGGAAGAAGCGTTTTTCCGCAATCACCTCATTCTTATCTCAAGAGATGATTTTCGTGACATCGATATCAATGAAATATTGTACGTCAGGCTAGGGGTCGCAAAGAATACCGCACACAGTGGTCTTGCGAGACAATGGTTTCCCAATCACAGGAGCATCATGGAGTATGAAACGGCGAACGATATCTTTGATGCACTGGAACGTGGCGAAATTGACGTGGTATTGGCAAGCGAGCATCAACTTCTTGTGTTAACAAATTACCGTGAACTTACCGGGTACAAAGCAAATTTTGTTTTTGACTTCTATTTTCCTTCAACGTTTGGATTTAACAAAGATAAAGAAGTGTTGTGTTCTATCGTAACAAAGGCGATGAAATTGATCGATATAGACAACATTTCTGGAAGATGGTTGCGTAAAACTTACGATTATCGAATGCGGCTTGTCCAGGAACGTATTCCCTTTATGGTCGGCTTGGGGCTGCTTTCCCTCGGACTTGTTTTCATTGCCATTCTGTTTGTCAAAAACCGCAGAGAAGGTTCAAGACTGGAAGCCCTTGTCAAAAGCCGAACGAAGGAACTTTCGAAAAATCAACAGCAACTCGTAGAAATATTGAAACAGAACGAATTCCAACTTCTAAAACATAACTTAATGGTTCGGGCGACTAAAATTGGTCTGTGGGATATGGAAGTGATGCCAGACGATCCGACCAACTCGGACAACGCTTTTAATTGGTCAGACGAATTCAGACAAGTGCTGGGGTTCACAGATCATCATGATTTTCCAAATATACTAAGCAGTTTGAGTGATCGTCTGCACCCTGACGACAGAGACAGAGTATTCGCCACTTTCACAAACCATCTTTTGGACAAGACAGGCAAGACACCGTTTGACTTGGAATATCGCGTGCAGAAGAAAAACGGCGAATACGGTTATTTCCGTGCTTCCGGCGAAGCGATGCGCGACAAAAAGGGGGACGCTGTGCGCGTCGCAGGTGCGTTTTTGGATATAACAGAGTCAAAGGACCTTTTATTAAAATTGGAAACCGAAAAAGAAACCGCCCAAAGTGCCAACAGGGCAAAGTCCGAATTTCTCGCAAACATGTCCCATGAAATCAGAACGCCGATGAACGCCATCATCGGCATGTCCGAAATCTTGGAACACGAAGCTCTCAGCAGCCGCCAAATGAGTTACGTGAAAGACATCCACACATCGGCACAATCGCTTCTCGGCATTATAAACGATATACTGGACATGTCCAAGATCGAAGCGGGAAAACTAGAACTCCAACCTACCGATTACAATTACGATCAATTTATTGACGGCATTATATCGATATTTACTCACGTTGCACAGAACAAAGGACTTGCGTTTGTGTACGAAACGTCGGGAGAGATTCCAGAGTGCCTTTTCGGTGATGATCTCAGAATGAGACAGGTGTTGACCAATATTTGCGGCAACGCCATAAAGTTTACGGAAACGGGGCAAGTCAAACTGTCGGTAACGGCGGCTGGGGACAAACTTATATTCAAAATTATTGACTCCGGCGCAGGAATACGCGAAGAAGACATACCCAAACTGTTCAACGCTTTTGAGCAGATTGACAAAATCAAGAACAGACATAAAGTGGGGACCGGGCTGGGGCTTCCGATCTGTAAATCCTTTGTCGAAATGATGGGCGGCGAAATTACTGTCGAGAGTGAATACGGACACGGCTCAACCTTTACCATTGTCATCCCCATCGTACTGGGCAATGCCGAAAACTTGCATAAGATTCAAATCCATAAGATGGGGTACGACATCAGTGCCCCCACGGCAAAGATTTTGATTGTAGACGATAACGCCTTCAACCTCAAGGTTGCAAGCGGTCTTTTGAGTTTCATGGACATCGAAGCGGAAACGGCAGATTCGGGTGCCGAGTCCATCGAACTCGTCATGCAAAATGATTATGACCTTGTTTTCATGGATCACATGATGCCGGAAATGGACGGCATTGAAACCGTGCAAGAAATAAGGAAATTAGGCGGAAAACAAGAGCACCTGATCATTATCGCCCTTACCGCCAATGCCGTGACCGGTGCCCGGGAAATGTTTCTGAAAAACGGATTCAATGACTTTCTCTCGAAACCTATAGATGCGGACGAACTACAAGAGATAGTCCAAAAATACCTGCCTCCTGAAAAAGTGCACACGGAATCAAAAAACGAAATCAGTAAAATCATCATCTTGAACAAGGAGGCGCAACTCCGTCTGAAATCTAAAATTACCTTCGTCAAGGATAATCAGGATACCTTCAGGAAGATAACTGCCGCGTTATCGACTGGTGATACCAAGACCGCGCACAGAATCGCGCACACATTGAAAAGCAATGCCGGTTATCTCGATCGGACGGAGTTACAGAAAGCGGCGGCTTCACTGGAACATTCTCTTCAAGGCAATCCGCCCAAATACACAGCGGAACAACTTGGGATTATAGAAAAGGAATTGACAAACGTATTCCGCGAATTTGAGCCTCTGCTGAAAGAAGCGGAAAGCGAAAAGTCGGAAACCATACGCGTCAGCGCGGAAGAACTGACCGCTTTATTCGCAGAATTAAGACCACTGCTTATGAAGTCGGATTTCGGAGCGGGACAATATGTGGAAAAATTACAAGGCATCGCAGGTATGGAGGAACTGGCGGAGCGAATTGATGATTATGACTTCGAGAGTGCACTTAAAATACTAAACTCACTTGAATCCGAGGGGGTGGGAAAAATGGGAAATGTGCATTGACAGAGGATAGATATTTCATACAATACCGTAGTATCGACACCACAGTATCGTGGTCCCGTTGCGAACCGACAGGAAAAACCATGCCTGAACAAAAAATCGCTTTGGAAGGAGGTCCGAAAGTCTGGAACGAAAGTTTCCCGATGTGGCCGTCGTTTGAGGAATCCACCATCCAAAAAGCTATGGAGCCGTTACGCAACGGCAGAGTCAATTACTGGACTGGTCCCATCGGTCAGGAATTCGAAACAGCCTGGGCGAAGTGGAACGGCACCCAACATGCCATTAGCGTCACCAACGGTACGGCAGCACTGCACGTTGCCGTCGCCTCCTTGGGCATCGGTCCCGGCGACGAAGTGATCTGTCCCTCATATTCGTTTATCGCCTCGTCGTTCTGCGTCATGCAAGCCGGTGCGATACCGATCTTTGCCGATGTGCGTACCGATCATCTGATTGATCCCGCCGACATCGAAAGCAAAATTACTGAGCGAACAAAGGCAATTCTCGTCGTCCATCTCTACGGTGTTGTTGCCGACATGGACACGATTATGGCGATTGCCAAGAAACACAATCTCAAGGTCATCGAAGACTGCGCCCAGTGTTTCGGCGGCATTTACAAAGGCAAAAAGACGGGAGCCGTCGGCGATGTCGGTTGTTACAGTTTTTGTCAAAGCAAGCATTTCACGACCGGCGGCGAGGGCGGAATGGTCGTTACCGACGACGAAGACCTCGCCTGGGAATGCCGCTCGTTCCGCGACCACGGATACGATGTCAAGGAACGTCTCAACCTGCTCGAAATGGAAGGCAAGTTGATGTACATTCACCGCCGCATCGGATTCAACTTCCGTATGACCGAAATGCAATCGCAAATCGGACTCTGCGAACTGGCGCGGCTCGACTCATGGAACCTGAAGAACCGGTTGCGCAACGGAAAGATGTTCGTGAAAAGCCTCGGCAAACATCCCTTGGTGATGCACGCCCCGGTCGATACACCGGAGCGGCAAAACGCCTATTGGTGGGCACCGTTCGTTCTCGATACCGATAAGTTGAGTTGCGACATCAAAACGTTTATCAACGCCGTCGGTGCGGAAGGCGTGCCGGTGTACAGCGTTCTGTGGCCCGAAATGTACAAGGAACGAGTCTATACCGAACGCAATGGATTCGGGACGGCAAACTATCCTTTCGAGGATCCCAAGGCTCGAAACATTGATTACTCACAGGTCGATTGCAAAACCGCCCGATGGATGACCGACCGGACAATGTGCTTCTTCACCCATCCTGTTTACGAAGAAAAACACATTCAAGCGTGTATCGATGCCTTCAATAAGGTCGCAGATCGCTTTGGGCGATAGTGTTATTTCGATTCGTTACATTCCCACTTAGATGTGCCGCGCCGCTCTTTTGCCGGATACAATGATTCTTTGCTGATCTTCTAAAATTGATCTTGTAAAAAAGGCACAATTAACGCATAATCTACCTATTCCACAGCGAACTGGCTCTTTCCGCGTCGGCTCATGCCCACTGACTCAACGATTTCTCCCGAAAAACGTAAGCAACTTCAGCAACTCTTTGCTCGAGGGAACGAACAAATGGCAAAGGGAGGTTACGACTATGCGAACTTCTATTACTCCGATTGTGTTCTACAAGACCCCGGCAATCCAATCTATGCCCAAACGTTTCTGACCAATTTGAGAAAAAAATTCGGCGACAAAAAGAAAACGTCAACTTCCTTCATCGCCGTCGGAAAAAAATTGACCGTCGATTCCAAAAAACCGGAAAGTCTCCTAAAAGTCTGCGTTGAAACGCTCAATTCCAATCCCTGGAACATCGAAACATTGATTTCTGCCGGCAGAGCATGCGAAGACCTCGGACATCTCCAATCGGCAATCATCTATTATCAAGCCGCCGTGGATACAGATCCCGCTCACATCGGGGCAAACACCATTTGCAGTTCGGCACTTCGGGAAAGTGCCGACTTTGACGGAGCATTAGCCTGTGTTCGCCGCATTCTGAAACGGAAGCCCGAAGATAGAGATGTCCAAAAACTGTTGCGAGATATTGATGCCGAAAAAACCATTCACCAAGGCAAATATACGACGGGAGCTTCCCGGAACATGGTAGAGTCTGCCGGTTCGGCAGTTCCCGAAAACGAAGATGTCATGGGACGGTCATTAACGGTCGGTGAACAGATCGAACGCCGGATTGCCAAGAATCCGCAGGATACTGCCAATTACGTGGAACTCGCCCAGTGGTACGTCAATCAGCCGAACCTCGACAAAGCGGAAGAGTGTTACCAGAGAGCGGTCGAAGTTTCCGGCAATAATTCCAGCATGTTCGAAAGACTTTTAGAGGTACAGAAAAAACGGCTCCACGCAGAGGCACTTCGCCTGAAAGAAGAGTACGAAAGGGATCCACAAGAGGAACGGAAATCGGTCTTTTTGGCAAGTCGTGAACAGTATGAAGCGAAAAGTCTGGAACTCGCCCAACATAGGATCACGCATGATCCGAATCATGCAGGCTATCGCTACGATTATGGTATTCTGTTGCAGCAGGGTGAACAGGTGAAAGAGGCGATTACCGAATTTCAAATAGCAAAAGCGGAGAAGTCTTTGACAGGGAAATGCTTGCTGGCTTTGGGACAGTGTTTTCAGATGATACGGCAGTACAAGTTGGCAATGTCACACTATCAGGAGGCGGTATCGGTACTCGAACCGAGCGAAAGCAAAAAGAAGGCGTTGTATTTAGCCATGAAATTAGCGTTTACTCTTGAAGACTATGCCCAGGCGGAGGAGTACGGTCATCAATTGGCGGCGATGGACTTTTCCTACCGCGATCTCGGAGACGTATTGAACCAAATTGCAGCGGCGGCGGTGACGGAGTCCTAACTACCATTATTCTGTATTCTGTGATAAAATAGTAGCATGGGGTGTGGCATGTTACGTGACCAGTCGGTTTTTCTGATATTCCTGTTGCTGCTTGTTTCCGTTAGCGGCTGTGGGCGAGTGCCGGAAAAAAAAGGTTCTCTCACCGACTCCATCAAAACATACAAGGATATTCCCGGCGTAACCCAAGAGGAAATCGCCGCCATTGAGACCCTGAAAGCCAGTCGGAACCAATTACTCTACGGTCTCATGATCGGAACCGAGTCGTTTCCCCTGCCCGACGGTTCGCATGGCGGTTTCGCCATCATCTTTTGCGATATTCTCACCGAACTTTTCGGTATTCCCTTTGTGTTCGAAGCGTGCGAGTGGGATGAACTCATCAGCAGACTCGATTCCCACTCCATCGACTTTACAGGAGAATTGACTGCCACAGAGGAACGCATGAAAAAATTGTTCATGACTCATCCCATTGCGGAACGATCACATCGGATTTTCACCCTTGCGGATTCAGATAAAATTCACACCGAAACAGACATCGCCGGAATGACCATCGCGTTTTTAGAAGGCACCATTACAGCAGATGCAATCCGAAGGCTCTATCAAGTACCCTTCAATGACGTGGAAGTGGATAATTATCCCGAGGCGATGGAAATGCTCAAGAACGGCAAAATTGACGCTTTCGTCGAAGAAGCCGTTGCCGATCCTGCCTTTGAGGAATATGGCTGCATCCGTTCCAAAATCTTTTTTCCGTTAGTTCGCTCGCCGGTCTCTATGACGACTGCTAACCCTGAACTTGCTCCGTTCATCTCCGTGGTCAATAAATACATTGCCGCCGTAGGGGGCGACCGCCTGTGTGAACTGTATAGACAAGGGGATTTTGCCTATGCAAAAGACAAGTTGAGAAAATCCCTGACGGAGGAAGAGAAAGGCTATATTCAGAAATTAGCCGCGCGGAACGCCTCCGTTCACGTTGCTTTTGAGCATGATAACTATCCGATCTGTTTTTATAACGGGCAGGAAAAGGAATTTCAAGGAATTGCCTTAGATGTGTTGGAGGAAATTAGCAAACTTGCTGATATTAAATTTAAAAACGTGAATACAAAAGGGGACACTTGGGCGGAAATCTTTGAAAGTGTAAAAGCAGGCATGATTCCTATGATCATACAACTCACGCCGACCGAATCAAGGAAGGAGTCTTTTATTTGGAGTACGGCACCCTACTCTCGTGCTTCGTATGTCATTATGTCAAGGTTAAACTTTCCGAACAAGGCAAGTTATCAGATCACGCGATATTCCGTAGGAGTCGTGCGGCAATCAGGATATGCAGAGGTCTACCGCGCCATTTTTCCCAACAACAATAACCTCAAAGAGTACGACAGGTTGTTTGAATGTCTCACCGCTCTGGAAAACGGAGAAATTGATATGTTGATGGCTTCCGAACACACGCTCATTGCTCAGACGCATTATCGGGAAAAAACGGATTTTAAGATCAATTTGCGTTTATCGATGCCGATGGATTCTTATTTCGGCTTCCATAAGGACGAAGAGATATTGTGTTCTATTGTCAGTAAGGCACAGGAGTTTGTGCAAACGGATGCCATCGAAACATGGTGGACGAGCAGAGCATTTGATTACTCGATAAAGATTGCGGAGCAGCGCACATTTTTCATGACTGTCTTTTCCGAGGTGGTGTCGGTGTTGCTGGTCGTCTCTGTGCTGTTGCTCATTAGGATCATACTGCTCAGTAAACAAGTGAAGATTATCGCCAACAAAGATGCGCTCACGGATATTTTTAACAGACGTTACTTTATGGAGCAGGCGGAAATACAGATGGAACGGTCGTACCGAACGGGAAGTAAGTGCTTCGTTGTTATTTATGATTTGGACCATTTCAAGTCGGTTAACGACAAACACGGACATCTGGCGGGAGATCAGGTACTGAGAGAAACCGTCCGTAGAGTAAAGTCAGCACTTCGACCTTATGACTTGTTCGGTCGCTACGGCGGAGAAGAATTCATTCTGTTGCTGACGGACATTGATGAAGAGAATGTGTTCAATACGGTGGAGCGTCTTCGGCAAACGATTTGTCAGTCACCGGTGGAATTCGAACAGACGTTCATATCGATATCTGCTAGTTTTGGAGTCTCTCTTGCCACTACGCCGAAAGCAATAGACATGATCATCCAGAGAGCGGACGAAGCCCTCTATCGAGCAAAAAAAGAGGGACGAAACAGAGTCGCCCTTTGCAAACCTCTGTTGCCAAGAGTCGATTGAAAAGAATTTCAAGAACGACTGCGAACACGTTGGGATTCTCCCGGCGATTGCCGGTAATGAATCTGGCTGTTCACTCAGGCTGTGTGAAACGACGAAGGGTGGACACACCCAAAATCCTACGCCACGAATCGCTTACCCAAGATTTTCACCAGTCTTGCCAATGGACAAAAAATACGGGATAATATGGAGACGAGCACCGAATAACCATGATTCTATGCAGCAAAAAAATTACATTGGAATTGATGTCGGCGGAACGAAAATTCAATCTTCCCTCGTGACCGAGGCAGGAGTCGTGTTGGCAAGCCATCGACAAAGCACCCCACGAAAATGCAGCGTCGACGTAACCCTTCAAGCCATCGTGGATTCCGCCAAGACACTGCTCCAGGCACAGGAATTGAAACCCAATGAACTGGCAGGAATCGGCATTGCCATTCCGGGAGCGGTTCAGCAGGAAACAGGTTATATTGCAGGCACCCCCAATATGAATCTGGCAGGCGTTGATTTGGGCGTACACATGAAGTCCCTGTTCGACATTCCCATCGCCGTTGGCAACGACGGCAATCTTGGAACACTCGGCGAATGTTGGCTCGGCAGTGGTCGAAATGCGGCTTCTTGCGTCGGCATTTTCGTCGGCACCGGCATCGGGTCGGGAATTGTCGTCAACGACACCGTGTTGTGCGGAGCGGGACAAGCCGCCGGAGAAGTCGGACATATCGTGATCCAAGTTCCCTGCGACGATTGGCGGCAACAACTCCGGCGCAAACAGAAAAAATTTGAAAAAGTTTCTCCGCCGAAACATTTACCTCAATGCGGTTGCGGAAATTATGGATGTCTGGAATCGCTGGCAAGCCGAACCGCCGTCGAGCGGTATATTCGGGAAGCCCTGAACGGCGGTGAAAAATCGGTCATCAAGGAACTGAACGGCGGTTCGCTCGATGTGATCAAGAGCGGTTCACTGGCAAAGGCACTCAAAGCAAACGATCATGTGGTTTCAACGATTATGCACTATGTTTCGCAAGTGCTTGGTCATGCCTGTCTGACGGTTCGGCACATGCTCGATCCTGAAGTCATCATTCTCGGCGGCGGTCTCGTCGAGGCATGTCAGAAATTTATGATGCCGATCATCGAAGGGGTGGTCATGAATGACCGATTGCTGGTCGTGTCCAGTAAACGTCGTGTTCTTCTTTCCTCATTGGGCGACAACGCTGTTGTTCTTGGTGCGGTGGCATTGGTTCGCAGTAGGGATGGCAGTAATCCTCTCCAACAGAAGACCCGGCGCGCGATTCCGCACTATCCGATGTTACGATTGATGGCAGACAACGTCATCCACATTGCGGATAAGCCGTATTCGGAAGATTTTTATCTGATGCCGGACGGTTCGATGCTGCCTCGTTCCAAGGTACCCAAAAAGGAAGCGGATGGTTTCCGGCTCAAAGACATTGACAAGGCGACGCAGGGCGGAGTTGATCTTCTGATTCTGATTTCACCGAAGGCGGGCAACTTGACGTTGTCGGGTAAATGTCACGATTATCTTTATCGACGTAACATCGACTACCGCATTTTGTCGCTGGAAGAGGGAGTGAAACTTTACAATTCGATAAAGGTTCGCCGTGCCGCCATCGTACATTTTGCATCCGATCAGAAAAAGTAATAGTGCGAAAAATGCCGCGAACAGTTACTATATTTCCGGGGCTCAAAAGTCCGTCGGCACGACACCATCAGGGGACGACATCTGCGAACCGCTAATCGACCCGAAATACGCCAGCGGTCGGACTTCGGAAATCACCCTTGACGTTAAATCGTCCATGAAAAACGTCGAAATAAAGGTGGAACGATACGATCCGGCAAGGACGGAATAGCCGGGTTGCAGTCATAACTTTTTTCGGCATAATAGATTGTTCAACTAACAACGGAGTTAATCAAAATGGGCAGTATCGGTATCGGTTTGAATATGGAAGCGGTGCGGACATCGCACAAGTCCTTCGAGTGGGGAATTCAGTTCGCCGCCGAACTCGGTTATGAATACGTCGAGCCGATGGTACACTGGGGACGAGAATTGTTGAGCGAAGCACGCTATTTTCACAGCGTTTCGATGCTAGACGATCCGTTTCGTGTCCGCGATTGCGTCGAAAAACATGGCATCAAACTTTCCGGCTTTTCGTCGCACAGTCAACTGTCGAAACCGGAAATCGCCGTCGAATACTTGAAGCAAGCCGCTAGATTCGCCAAAGAATGTGGTGCGCCGGTCCTCAACACGCACGAAGGACACAAGCAAACGTGGACGACCGAAGAAGAAGATTTTGTCCTCATCAAGTATTCCATTACCGAAGCACTGAAAGTTGCATCGAGACGCGGAATCAAGATCGGACTTGAAATGCACCAGACGTACTCACTGATCCCGGAAAAGTATGACCGGATTCTCAACTTGGTCGATTCGCCGTTTGTCGGTGCGAATTACGACACGGGCAACGCCTATCTCGGCGGGGAAGACCCGGTTGCGTGGCTGGAACGAATCAAACATCGTCTCGTGCACATGCATGCGAAGGACATTTCTGTGGAGCAGTCCGATGCGGAGCGAGGCAAGGTAATGGGAACGGCAGTCGGTTGTGCGTGCGGCGACGGCGTGATCGACTGGGAAGCCGTGATGGCAACACTACGAACGATACCACAGGATGTCGTGTTGAGCGTCGAATGCGGCACCCTCGACCAAGCCGCAAGAAGCATCGAACATTTACGGAAAGTCCGGGAGAAGAATAAGTGATACGCATTGGTCTTGGACATGACACACATCGGCTTGTAGAAGGCACCTTCATTTTTCTCGGAGGGGTGCGGATCGAACACACGAAGAGCCTTTTGGGACACAGCGATGCCGACGTATTACTTCATGCTGTTACCGATGCGTTGCTGGGCGCAGCCGGTCTGGGCGACATTGGCGAACTGTTTCCCGATACCGATCCTGCCAATCGTAACCGCAACTCTGCCGAGATGCTCCAAATTGTTTGGAATCAAGTTCGGCAACTTCATTGGCAGATTGTCAATCTCGACATTATTCTCTTTGCGGAAAAGCCGAAACTTGCTCCACACAAAGAGGCGATTCGGCGACGTATTGCCGAACTGTTAGAAATTGACGCTACACAGGTCGGCATAAAAGCGAAAACCGGCGAAGGGATCGGCATCATTGGTCAAGAGGAAGCAATCTCGGCAGAATGTGTCGTCCTGTTGCAATCTTGCCCCGGTACTGCGATTGGAATATGAAGCAGAGCCCGAAGCGTAAGTAAGGTCCCTTGCTAACGCGTCGGGCTATCCTTTACGTCAAATCTTGCCAAACAGGAGCCAATACATCGAGCAATTTCAGATAACGTTCATACTTTTGGTCATACACATCAGTCCACGTTTCATTCGGCTGATAGCAGTGTTCGATGTTGACCATTGCCCGGCATGCCTGCTCGTAGGAAGGATAAATTTCTTCCGCAACGGCACCGCAAATTGCTGCTCCTAAACAACCGAGTTCCCTGGCGGCGGGAACCTCGACAGGAATCTGAAAGACATCCGCAAACATCTGAGACCACACTGCACTGTTGACGGCACCGCCAGTCAAACGAATCGTCTTGGGACGCTTACAAAATCTCCTCAACCGCTCGACATGCCAACGATGTCCGAAAACAATGCCCTCGAATACAGCACGCATCACATGCGCCCGGGTTTGACGACCATCCAATCCGAATAGGCAGCCCTTTGCATCAAGACTGACAGGTCCGCCATACAAATACGGTAAAAATAGGATTGCCGACTCACTCGGATTCGTTGCCGCTACAAGTTGATCGCAATGAGCGTACACATGTTCACGATCACCTTCCAAAAATTGCGTGACGAACCATTCGAGATTGTTTGCCGACGTTGCGCTTCCTTCCAGCATGAGATAATAATCATCGATGCTGTAACAACTGGACATGAATATGTCGGGATGGACAACCGGCGTTTTGGAAATAAACTGATTGTTTCCCCAAGTACCGGCAATCATACAAAAGACGGTTTCGTCCGTCATTCCGACCGCCAATCCGCAGGCATCGATGTCGAACATTCCTCCTGCAACGGGAGTGCCTTCTGTCAGACCGGTCAGTTTTGCTGCTTCCGATGTGATCGTGCCGCACAGGTCTGCTGAACGTTTGAGCGGCAACATCAGACGCTTCCACGGAAGAAGTCCCCACGTTTCAAGCACTTCGTCATCATGGCAGGCATTGCCGACATCAATGAGACTCGTTCCCGACATGTCGGTCAGTTCCAAAAATGCTTCGCCGGTCAATCGGTAACGAATGAAATCCTTACACATGAAAAGATACTTCGACCTATCCAGCGTTTCCGGTTCGTTGTCCGCCAACCAGCGCAGCAAGGCGTTCGGTTGAGCCGCCCAAATCGACTGCATCGTTTTTGGCAGAATCCGGTCAAGCACTTTTTCTTGCGTCCACTGTTCAATGTACTGTCGCGCTCTTGCATCGGAAGAAATAATTCCATTTCGGGCAGGAGTACCGTCTTGGGTAACGAGATAGAGTCCATTGCCGTGTCCGGTACAGGTTACACAAGCGATATGCTTGGAATCGATGCTGGTGCGTTCGAGTACTTCACGGATGACTTCGCCAACGCCGTTCCACAGGGCATCCATATTATTTTCTGTCCAGCCGGGATGCAGGTAGATATGTTCGACCTTGCGTGAAGCGACCACATGTTCTTTGCCATGAACATCGAACAGTGCTGCCTTAACCATTGTCGAACCGCAATCTATGCCGAGAAGGTATTGCATGGGGGTCAATGTCTCTTTCAGGTTTTTGTCGATTTCTACCAGTACCACAATCCCTATCAATATACCAAAAACCGTCGAAGAAATCATCACCCAACGCATTACCTTCGAACTCGAGTGCATTGACCGATAGTATTTCCCATCGTTTTCTGATAGTGGTTCGATTTTCCGACGGACGGTTGCATCGATGGAGTCAGTTTTTATGCGGAGTGAAGCGAATAAACAAGAACACGAAGAAATCGTACAGGGCATGAATGGCAATCGGAACGAAAAGATTGCCGGTGTGGACAAAGAGAAATCCAAGATAGAGCGAAATCACAAACGCCAACAAACAATAAGTAGGTGTAACCGCATGCGCCAGTCCGAAAATAAGCGATGTCAGCAGTACGGCAAGCCACACATGGAGGAGCGTGGACAAGCCTAATTGGATCAGTCCTCGAAAGAGGAGTTCTTCGCCGACACCGGCAAGTGCCGCCACCAGTGCCAGTTGCCACAGTTTCCAATGCCCCATGTGCTGCCAATACAGTTCCCGGACAATACGGTCGATATTCCGCAGTCCCGAAAAGGGCAACGTCAGAAATACAAAATAACCGGCAACGAGAGGGAGCAATCCCAAAGTGATCTGTTGTAATGTCTCGAAGTCGCACCAGCAATGTTCCCAATAGTTGAGACCGAGCCGGAAAAACAGATCGACGAGAATCGCGATGACTGCCAATCCGCCTTCGAGCAACACTGCCTGCCAAAAAAATGACATCGCCAAAAACATAACATTCATTGTAGTATGCCTAATAGGAGGTCATCATCGAGATTTTAATTCCCGGCAGACTCCCTGGCGGACATGAAAAAAGGCGGAATCTTGTCCGGTTTTTCCACCAGAGCGAGAGCGAACCAACCCCTTTCAATGCGGCTGTGTCCCGTCGTCAAATAGTCGAACTGCGGATCACTCTCCAAAACCTTCGGCACCAGCGGGAAGGGACGACTCACCGGAAATATTTTCCCAAAAACTGCCCGCATCACAAACTGTTCCCGAACATTGATGAGACCAACATAGCCATCTCGCTGTAAAACCAAGCGACCCGAAGAATCATACGCCGGTTTGTACCAAACAATCGCCTTGAAGTTACGATGCGTGTGCCGATTCAATCGAAGTGCCGCTATCGAAATCGTGAGTTCAACCCGACCATCGACAAATCGGACGACCACCGGATTGTACGAAGCGAACGTTAGTACAACGTCATCGTGTTCTCCCGGTGCGGCAAGAGCAGGCTGTTGAAACTTTTCCGCCAGCATTTCCTTGAAATCGCTGACGGTGCCTCGCTTGCCCTCAAGTTCCAACTTGGAGATTAGCATATTCGGAAGGGACTCGTGAATTTTCAAATCCGCAAACGAGCCGGGCTGCGTCTCCGGTGCAGGAGTGCTGCTCAATAACGTGTCTTTGCCGTTAATTCCCCAAGCCGTCACTAACCATTGTTCCTCCGTCTGGGAATCCCGACGTTCGATGCGAAGATCGAACTCTTCGTCGGCATATTGAGTCAGTGCCCTAATCTTCTCATTGATCGGTTGAAGCCGCTTTTCGGTTTCTCTGTCAATTTGATTCCGAACTTGCCGGAGAATTTTTCGCTGCGATTCCGTTCGTGCATCCGGCAGTCGGGATTCATATTGATTAAGCACAACGCCGCGAACCAATCCCGATAGCATCGGCACGCCATCGAACTCGGTATTCATTCTGACCAGCCTCATTTGATGTCCGACGATTTTGGCTTCGCACGGTTCAGTGAGAAAGCCCTGTTCGGTCAGTTCAATTTTTTTACGGGCAACGACCAGCGTTCGTCCTGTGTTAAAGAGTTGTGTGGCAAATGCATCGGATCGGGAGACCGTCGCAAGATCGACCCCGACATCCAACGATGTCAGTACACGCGACGGATGTGGCACGAACGAAACTGCAAATTCGGCATCCGATTGCCGGCGACCTACCGTCGGCTGTGATTGAATAACATCCCGGAACGAAGCGATCTCCGAAACCCCTGGTGGTAAATGATTATTCAAGAGTGGACTGGAGAGAAAACACCTGACGTTTGCCATTCCGTACTGTAAGCGGACGAAGTCGCCGAGTTGTCGGTATTCCGTTGTTTTGGAACTGGACAACTGGTCGATAAACCGCGACAATGCCCTCATGTCGCTCATTCCGCCTGTCACTTCGTACTGTTCCAAGAACTGAAGGAGATGGGTCGGCGTAACCGTGTCCGCCATCCAACTCTGCAATTCTTCCTTCCATGCGTTCACTATCGGGTGATTCAGGAACGTACGTTGTTCGTTTGTGAGCGTCGGCGATTCTAATCGTTGAATCGTGGTATTCGCTCTGTACGAAAGTGTTTGCAGAATCTCGACGGGAATAGATGGCGTGGAAAGGGAGACGAGGCGAATCGGCTGGGCGGGTTGTCGGCACGCTTCCAGTTCGGTAAGCCAAGATTGCGTATCAAGATAGTCACGCAAAGTTTGCCCTGGTCGATAGTTCACTACCCGTCTTGTTCGTGCAAAATACTGTTCGACGGCAAGTGTCCGCTCCTTGAGACGCTCCACGTCGTCAAAACATTTTCCGTAGAGCGTTGTCAGGGGAGTTGATTCGACTGCCTCCGCTTGGAGGAAGAATTTCCAGACGTAAATCCGGCGTTGAAGTGCATGGAAAATCTCATCAAGGGCGATTGCCGAGGGAATGTACGGTCCTTCGACGGAGTCATGTATTGTCCAAGATGTTCGGAGCGTCTCAAAAAGTTTGACCGTCTCTTCAAGACGTTGCAATTCGGGGCACGGTTCCGTCGGAGTCCGTTCGAGGTGAACCACGATGGTGTTGATATCATTCAGCAGGAAGTTACAAACTTCTTTCAGGGGCTGCACTTCGTCGGCAGAACTTTCGACGATCCGTCGAAGTGGTACATCAAGAGCCCTGGGGTAAAGTTCGAATGCGGCTGTGGGCGATTCTTGTCCCTGTGTAGAAACCGAGCCGAGCAGAACAAACGCAAAAAGAGCGACACAAAGGTACATTCCGGCATGAGCGAAGCGTTTACCGTAATTTTTCAACACCACTGGGGATTTCGCCAAAGGGGATTGCATGTTCGCTCTGTCTGTTGGGAAAAAACCCGAAACGAACGGTCTCTGCCAGCATGTTCGGCAATCCCTGTCGGCAAAATTGAGCACTACCCGCACAGCCCATCAAATCGGCATAAAATACCTATGTTAACAAAAACGCTGTCGGTGAATCTTCATATTTCGGATAAATTTGGTTGCCGTTGTGATTGCTCCAAGAACGTATCCTGTGTTCTCGTAATTTCTTTGCCTGGGAGCGTTTGTCATTTAGTGGTTTTTTCACGCGGCTTGATTTATTTTTACGGAGCCTTGTTTTTCAATGTATTTCCATCGATTCGCCTTGTACAAGCACCGCAGGAGCAACATATCATTCG
>Ga0123353_10002848_pt1 | contig 21620 bp, 17 predicted proteins | sample TergutLab28metaG_3_FD_92763 | JGI IMG/M metagenome (GOLD analysis project Ga0123353, IMG submission 92763) | Labiotermes labralis P3 segment gut microbial communities from Petit-Saut dam, French Guiana - Lab288 P3 | ecosystem: Host-associated > Arthropoda: Insects > Digestive system > Gut ... | reverse complement strand
TCATCCGGAACAGCAGCGAAGTATCCGGATTTAAGTACGCGTTTGGAATATTTTAAGGGATTGGGCACAAAAATGACAAAATGACAGATATGCAGACAACCATAATAAAATCCAATTATTATAACTTGACCTTATTTGTCATCTGTCATCTGCCAACGCTTTCATCGCTTTGTAATAAATATTCTGTAAGAACGCAAAGTGCTCCAGCGGAATATGCTCGTCCGCGTCGTGGATGTTGTAAGATACGTCGGGCAGGGCGGGACCGAACGCGACGCAGTTTTTGACCGTGCGCGCGTAGGTACCTCCGCCCGTAATCAATCCGCGCGCCGGTTTTCCCGTTTCGGTCGTATAAATTTTTCCGAGCGTGCGGACAAGGTCGCTGTTCGGATCGGCGTATAGATACGGCGCGTAATACAGTTCTTGGACATCGGCTTGAGGCATCGCTTTTTTTAATTGCCGGATGACCGTTTCTTTGGTCGACGGAATGGGCAGCCTTAAATCCAGCGTGATGTTCAGCCGCTCTTTTTCCGTTCGGACAACCCCGATGTTTATCGTCGCGGAGCCGCTCCGTTCGTCGCTCGCGCAAATGCCCAAATTACGAATGGCTGCGGGATTGGCGAGGTAGGCGCACACGCTTTGCAGCACGGCGTTCGCGGGATATAGCGTTTTCAAGGCGTCAAACAGCTTCCACGCCGCGTTGTCTCCTTTGTGGGGTTCCATAGCGTGCGCCGCTTTGCCCCGGAATATGAACGTCTTTCCTTGCTTGGTATACGCCGCTTCCGCGCACACCACGTTGGCGCGCTGCCCGCCGGATACAGTTATGGGCAGGCCGAAGGGCAGCGACAAGCGAAGCTGCAAAATCGATTTTTCGCATTGGACATACGGGAAATCCGAATCCGGGGTAAAGCCCAATGTAACAGGCTCGGCGTGCGCGTTAAAATACTTCATGCAGCCGCTCCCGCTCTCCTCATTGCAGCCGACGATCAAGCGCACGCGGCGTTTGAGTTTGTTCTCGCGCCGCTTTAGGCGCGCGAGCGCGTACAGACAGGCGGCGGCGGGGCCCTTGTCGTCGATCGCGCCGCGCCCCCATATGCTGCCGTCGCGCACTTCTCCGGTCCGTGTCGTCCAGCCCTCGCCTGCCGGCACGGTATCTAAATGCGCGAATACGCCCACGGATTCCGCGCCCGTCCCGATGTACGCTTCTCCGGCGTAACCTGCGTAATTTATGGTCTTGAGCCCCAATTCTTCCGCCTTGGCCAAAAAAAGGTCCAGGCAATTGCGCACGCCGGCGCCGAACGGCGCGCCCGGCGCGGGCTCGCCTCCCGCGCTGTCGATCGCGAGCAGTTCGGTCAAAAACGCCGTCTCTTTTTTCATAGTGCTATTATAACGCATTTTGCCGCCTATAGCAAATTGACAAAAGCCGCTTTTTTTGGTATCTTTTGTGTATCTTGGGTTTACATGACGAACACAGGAGGCGTTTTCGCGAACGCGTCAAAAACAGCGGCGCAGCGGCGCTCGCGGATCACGAGCTTTTGGAAGGCGTTCTTTTTCCGTTGATTCCGCGCAAAGATACCAACGAGCTCGCGCATGTTCTGCTGGAGCGGTTCGGCGGCCTCAAGAAACTCTTTGACGCCAACCACAACAAACTGGGCGACGTGGAGGGGATTACCGACGCCACAGCCGTCGGCTTCGAGCTTTTGCACGAACTCGCGCGGCGTCTGAATACGGCGGCGCCGGCGGGCGCGTATGTTCGCAGTTGTTTGCAGGCGGTCGAGACGGCGCGCGTCCAATTTGAAGAGACTCGGGAGGAAGCGCTGTTGCTGATGTGTCTCAGCGGCAGGGAAAAGGTTTTGGACACGCGGATCATTGCGCGCGGGAATATCTTTTCCATCGCGGCCACGCGCCGTACTGTGCTGGAGCGCGCATACGCCAACAACGCCGCTTCAGTGATACTGTTCCACAATCATCCGTCCGGAGATCCGGAGCCGTCTCCGGACGACATCGAGTTTACCGAAGGCTTGTATGTCGGACTGATGAGCGCGGATATCTCCATGACCGACCACATTATTCTGGGCGACAAGGATTATTATAGTTTTAACAGGAACGGACTGTTACAGGAATATTACAATAAATACGCGCTTACGATCAATCCCTCGCAGAGGATCGCCGACCGGGCGAAGCGTCAAACAATGTGGTGAATATGGAAGAAAAAGTAAGGACAAGGTTTGCGCCCAGCCCCACGGGCTACATGCACATCGGCAACCTGCGTACCGCGCTGTACGCATGGCTGTTTGCTCGCGCGCGCGGCGGTGAATTTATTCTGCGTATCGAGGACACCGATCAAAACCGAAAGACGGAGGGCGCGGAGGAACTGATCTACAAGACGCTCGCCGAGGTCGGGCTGACCCACGACGAGGGTCCGGATGTCGGCGGCCCGTGCGGCCCCTATATCCAAAGCGAGCGCAGGGAAATCTATTTGAAATACGCGCGCGAGCTGGTCGAACGCGGCGGCGCGTATTATTGCTTCTGTACCAAGGAACGGCTCGAAGCCCTGCACGCGGGCGGAGCGGTCAAATATGACAAACACTGCCTGTCAATACCGCTTGCGGAGGCCGTCAAGCGCGCGGAAGCTGGGGAGCCGTACGTAATCCGGCAGAATATTCCCACGGAAGGCGCGACGACGTATTCCGATCTGATCTTCGGGGATATTACGATTGACAACAAGGAGCTGGAGGACAACGTCTTGATCAAATCGGACGGACTGCCCACCTACAATTTTGCCAACGTAATCGACGACCGGCTGATGGGGATCAATTATGTGATACGCGGCATCGAGTACCTCTCCAGTACACCCAAATACAACCACCTGTACAGGAGCTTCGGCTGGGAGTTGCCCAGCTACATCCATTTGCAGCCCATTATGAAGGACGCCGTCAACAAGCTGTCCAAGCGCAACGGCGACGCGAGCTTCGCGGATTTGATGGCTGCGGGCTACCTTAAGGAGGCGGTCGTCAACTATATCGCGCTGCTGGGATGGAACCCCAAAAGCAATCAAGAGAAGATGACGATGGACGAAATGCTGACGTTGTTCGATTTGAAGGGCATCTCAAAATCCGCGTCCATTTACGACCCGGCCAAAGCGCGCTGGCTCAACGCGCAGTACGTCAAGGAGCTTTCTCCCGAACGTTTCTTGGAGCTGGCGGCGCCGTATTTCGACCAATCCGCGGCCGCGGGCAAATATGATTATAAGCTGCTCGCCAAAATGCTCCAGTCGCGCGTCGAAATCTTTTCCGACCTCATAGGCGCGGTCGAATTTTTGGAGAGGTTTGAGGACTACGACCCCGCGCTGTACGAAAACGCGAAGAACAAGACCGACGCGGCATTCGCGCTGCCCTGGCTCAAAAAAATACGAGCTTTGCTTGCCGGGACGGATGCGTTCGACAATGCGTCGGTTTACGGAGCCGTAAGCGCGCTCGTCGCCGCGGAAACGGTCAAGCCCGCCGCGGTATTTTGGGTCATGCGCATCGCGGTCACCGGCGCGGCGGTTACGCCGGGCGGCGCGACCGAAATGGCGGAGCTTTTGGGCAAGGAGCGGACGCTCGCAAGGCTGGACTATTCAATAGATAGATTACAAATGGCAAATGACAGATGACAAATATTGTTTTGTGATACAGATAATTCGCTGTTTATAGCGCTGTTTATATAGTATCCGGTTTTATTTGTCATCTGTCGTCTGTCATCTGTCATTTGGAACAATGAGCATCATAGAAGTACAAAACGCAACATATTATTACGGCGGTGAGCGTACTGTCGCGGCGGTCAAGGATGTATCCTTCTCGGTGGAGGAGGGTGAATTTGTCGTGCTCGCGGGGCGCAACGGCAGCGGAAAATCCACGGTCGCCAAGCTGCTCAACGGGCTTTTGCTGCCCGCCGCGGGCAAGATTTTGGTGGACGGGATCGACACCGCGGATGACGCGCGGCTGTATGACCTAAGGCGCACCGCGGGCGTGGTGTTTCAGAACCCCGACAACCAGACCGTAGCGACCATCATCGAGGATGACGTGGCGTTCGGTCCCGAGAATCTGGGCTTGCCGCCCGCCGAGATACGCGAGCGCGTGGATTGGGCGCTCGCGGCCGTCGGTATGTCGGAATACGCGAAAAAAACGCCGTTCCGGCTGTCGGGCGGCCAAAAGCAGCGCGTGGCGATCGCGGGCGTGCTGGCGATCCGCCCCAAAATTCTGATCATGGACGAATCGACCTCCATGCTCGACCCCGAGGGGCGGCGTGGCATTATGGAATTACTGCACGAGCTTAACGCGCGGGAAAATCTTACCATCATCCTCATCACGCACTTTATGTCCGAGGCCGTCAATGCAGGCCGCGTCATCGTCATGGATGAGGGGCGGATTGTAAAAGCGGGCGGCAGAGAGCTTTTTTTGGACGAGGAGGGCCTCAAATCGTTCGGGCTGGACGTACCCGTGGAAATCAGCGTCGCAAACGAGTTGCGCCGTGCCGGATTGGGTATCGGAAACGTAATGAACATCACAGAACTGGCGGACGAGCTATGCCGGTGACGATTCAAGACCTCAAGTATGTGTATTCGCCCAACACGCCGTTCGCGCAGGCCGCGCTCAGCGGCGTTTCTTTGGGTATCGCGGACGGCGAATTTTTGGGGATCATCGGCCACACAGGCAGCGGCAAATCCACGCTGGTGCTGCATCTCAACGGGCTCATCAAGCTGACCGGCGGCAGCATCGTGGTAGACGGGATCGATTTGTCCAAAAAGTACGATTATAAAAAGCTGCGCTCCACGGTGGGCATGGTATTCCAGTTCCCGGAATACCAGCTATTTGACGAGACGGTGGAGAAGGACGTGGGCTTCGGGCCACGCAACTTAGGGTTATCCAAGGAAGAAATCGCGGATCGCGTCCGGACGGCGATCGAATACGTCGGGCTGGATTTTGCGGAGGTCAAGGACCGTTCGCCTTTCGAGCTTTCGGGCGGCCAAAAACGCCGCGCCGCGCTGGCGGGCGTGCTCGCCATGCGTCCCAAAATTTTGGTGCTGGACGAGCCGACCGCGGGGCTTGATCCCAAGGGGAAGTCGGACATCCTTCGGCTTGTCAAGGGGCTGCACAAGGAAGGCGCGACGGTCATCATGATCTCGCACAATATGGACGAGATCAGCGAGCACTGCCAAAGGATTGCCGTGATGAACAAGGGCGCGCTGGAATGCGTATTGCCGCCGTCCGAACTGTTTGACGGCCGGGAGCGGCTCCGCGCGCTCTCGCTGGATATCCCCGTGGCGGCCGAGATCGCCGCGAGTTTGCGCGCGCGCGGCGTCACGGTGCCGCCCGGTATCCACAAACGGGCGGAGCTGGTCGACTATATCTTGAAATGGAAGGGCGCCGGATGAGGGATGTAACACTAGGCCAATACTATCCGGGCGAGTCCTTCGTGCACCGCCTGGACGCCCGGGTCAAGCTGATCGCGACCGTGGCGTACATCGTCATGCTGTTTTTTATCAAAACGGTGACGGTCTATTTGGGCGTTGCCGCGCTGCTGTTCATTATCGTGCTGTTGACGGGTATTCCCGTTAAAATGGTCCTCAAAAGCATACGCGCCATTCTTTTTTTGATCATTTTTACCATGCTGCTCAACCTGTTTTTGACTCCGGCTTCGGCGGGCAACGAATACGCGCTCGACCTGTACTTTTACCGCGCGAACGTGACGGACGTCATTTTTACCTGGTGGCGGTTCATCTTTTCTTTCACCGGTATCGAATACGCGCTCAAAATGGCGATGCGGCTGCTGCTGCTGGTCATGGGGCCCTCGCTGCTCACGCTTACGACCACGCCGGTCACGCTGACCGACGCCATCGAAAGCCTGCTCAAGCCGCTCAAGGCGATCCGCTTCCCGGTGCACGAATTCGCGATGATCATGAGCATCGCGCTGCGCCTAATCCCCACCATCATGGAGGAGACCGACAAAATCATCCTCGCTCAAAAAGCCCGCTGCGCCGAGTTTGACAGCGGCAACCTGTTCAAGAAAGCGCGCGCGCTGCTGCCCGTGCTGATTCCGTTGTTTGTCAGCTCTCTGCGGCGCGCCGAGGACCTCGCGGATGCGATGGATTCGCGCTGTTATAAGGGCAGCAAGGGGCGCACCAAGCTCAAGCAGTTCCGCCTGCGGTTTGCAGACTTCGCCGGCCTGTTCGCCGTCGCGTTGGTTTTTTTCGCCGTGCTTTGCATCCGATACAATTACTTTAACTTAGAGTTTGTAAACATGATTGTGTAAGATAAGGAAAGGGATATCATCAACGGGGTGACGATGAGTAAAATTTCAATTCGGTTTTTTGACGATAAAGAAGTCCGTGCAATTTGGGACGAGGACCATAACAAATGGTGGTTTAACGTTGTTGACGTTTGCGCTGTGCTCAGCGACAGCAAAGACCCGAACGCGTATTGGCGAAAATTAAAACAACGTCTTATAGTAGCAGGAAATCAAACCGTGACAAACTGTCACGCTTTCAAATTTACGGCAGCAGACGGCAAGCGACGTTTGATGGACGCAGTAGACGATAGCGGCATAAAAGAGCTTGCCAAAACATTTCCGGGTAAAAAAGCCAACAGGTTTATTGAATGGTTTACCTATTCGCCCGATACCGTAGACGGCAAAAGCAAGACAAAGGCGTATGCGCTTTTTGAAAGCGGTTTGTTAAACAGCTTGGATGCAGGAAGTATAAAGTGCTTGCAGCAAATACACGGCTATATATTTGGCGGGCTTTATGATTTCGCCGGACAGATACGGAAACTTAACATCAGCAAGGGCGGTTTTGTCTTTGCATCCGCAAAATACTTGCCCGAAACTTTACGGCTTATCGAGTGTATGCCCGAAACGACGTTTGACGAGATTGTAGAAAAATATGTGGAGATGAACGTTGCTCACCCTTTTATGGAGGGCAACGGCAGAAGTACGCGGATTTGGCTTGATTTAATGCTGAAAAGGACGCTCAAAAAATGCGTGGATTGGAGCAAAATCCCCAAAAAGGATTATTTCGACGCAATGATAAAAAGCCCGACCGCCCCGGCCGATATTAAGACGCTTGTAAAGCATGCTTTGACCGATAAAATCGATGACCGAGAAATGTATATGAAGGGCATCGACTATTCCTATTATTACGAGGAAGAAACAGATATTGAGGCCGCCGACGACCAGCAAAATGCGTATTAAACTGATCATCGAATACAACGGGGCGGCGTACTCGGGCTGGCAGCGGCAGGATAATTTACCTACTGTTCAGGCGGTGCTGGAGGACGCGCTGTCCGAAGCGACGGGCGCGCGGGTCACGCTGTACGGCAGCGGCCGCACGGACGCGGGCGTGCACGCCTGCGGCCAGGCCGCGCATTTTGACACCGAGGCCGATATCCCGCCCGACAAGTATCCGTTCAGGGTCAACAAAAGGCTGCCCAAGGACATCAAAATCAGGGAAAGCAGTCGGGTAAAAGACGATTTTCACGCGCGGTTTTCCGCCGTATCCAAAACCTACCTGTATAAAATGCATGTGTCCCGCCAGCCGTCGGCTTTGCGCGCGGACACCTGTTTGCAGGTCAAACCGCCGCTGGACGCCGCGCTGATGCACGAGGCGGCGCAATGCTTTGTCGGCACGCACGACTTCCGGGCGTTTATGTCCGCCGCGTCCAAGCTGGACGGAACCCCGGTCCGTACTGTCAACCATGCGTCCGTCCGGCAAGAAGGCGACGAGATCCACTTTACCGTCAACGCGAACGCGTTTCTGTACAACATGGTGCGCGTAATGGCCGCCCAGCTGATCCGGGCAGGCAAGGGCATTATCAGGCCCGCCGACGTCGCGGGCATGATCGAATCCAAAAACCGCCGCTCGGCGCGCGAAATCGCGGGCCCGCAGGGATTATATTTGGTAGAGGTCTATTATCCGCCGGACGCGGCGAATAGCGCGGATTGATACGGGCTACGCCGCATTCGTCTTACCAAAGCGTTGGGACGCCGCCCACATAACGCCAACAACCCGCTTGAGCGGTGTCCGAATAAAAATACCGTTTTGCAGAGGTCAGTCGGTCGTTCCCGTAGCCGATGGACATATGCGTCCAATCCGATGATTCCGCGTATACGGCCGACAGTTTTTTGCAGCCGTCAAACGCATAGTTGCCGATGTTTGTGACGCTTTTGGGGATCACGACGCTGCTTAAGTTGCGGCACCCCAAAAAAGTTCCATCGCCGATACTCGTTATGCCCTTGCCGAGGATTACACTCTTCAGCTTGGGGCAATCCGCGAACGCATTTTGTTCGATAATTGTAACACTGCCGGAGATCGTAACGCTCGTTAAGTCCATACAATTCGTAAACGCGCCATAGCCGATACTGGTTACGCTGTTCGGTATATCAACACTCGTCAAGGAACTGCTCGCGAACATTCTCTGGCTGATGCTCATTAAGCCATCGGGCAAGGTAACGTTTGTCAATCCTGTATACGAGAATGCGCCTTCGCCGATATTTGTCACGCTGTCCGGTATTGTGATACCCTTGAGGTTGTGCAGGCTAAGCGCGTCTATGCCGATCGAAACCGTGCCCGGCGTGATATTTACGGTAGAATTGGCCGGCATAGTCCCCTTATAATTACACAATATCTTTCCGGCATATACCACTCCGTTCGGCTGGCTGCTGTACCATGAGGTTTCCGCAAATGTGGTGTTCCCAATGCTGGTTACGCTATCCGGAATAATTATGTTCGTTAAACTTGTGCAACCGATGAACGCGCCATCGCCGATGCTTGTCACGCCATCGGGTATGGTGACGCTTGTTAAGCCGGAGTAGGAGAACGCATCAAACCCGATGTGGGTTACGCTGTTTGGAATGATAATGCTTGTTAAACCCGTACAACCGGCGAACGTTCTTTCGCCAATACTGGTCACGCTGTTTGGAATGGTGACGCTTGTCAGGCCCATACAACCGGTGAACGCTCCCGGTCCGATACTGGTCACGCTGTCGGGTATTGTAACGCTTGTCAAGCCTGTACAACCGCCGAACGCTCCCGGTCCGATACTGGTCACGCTGTCGGGAATGGCAATGCTTGTTAAGTCTGTGCAACGGCTGAATGCGGAGCAGGAGATGCTTATTGTATCCGGCAGGATATTTATAACGGTATTTGCGGGCATGGTTCCTTTATAACCGTATAACACCTTATTTACATAAATCAAACCGTTCGGCTGGTTATTGTACCATGCAGTATTTTCAAAGGCGCCCGCATATGCTAGATAGTCCGATTTATCGCCGATGCGGACCACGCTATCGGATATGGTTATACTTGCCAAGTTCGAGCAGCCGTAAAACGCGGCTTCGCCGATACTGGTTACGCTGTTTGGAATGATAAAGCTTGTTAAACCCAGACAGCCGAAGAACGCGCGGCAGTCGATCCTTGTCACGCTATTGGGTATGGTAACACTGGTTAAACCCGTACAACCCCAGAACGCGCATTCACCGACACTTATAATACTGTCAGGGATGGTGGCGTTTGTCAAGCCTGTGCAACCGTAGAACGCGCCGTCGATCGTTGTTACGCTATTTGGTATAATAACGCTGGTTAAACCCGTACACTCTCTGAATGTTTCATTAAGGTTTGTCACGCTATCGGGTATTGTAACGTTTGTTAAGCCCGTACACCCTCTGAATGTTCCATCAAGGTTTGTCACGTTACCGGATATGGTAACGCTGGTTGAACCCGTACAACCTTGGAACGCGCGTTCGCCGATACTGGTCACGCTGTCGGGGATGGTAACGCTCGTCAAGCCGATGCAGAAAAGAAACGCGCGTTCGCCGATACTGGTCACGCTGTCGGGAATTATTATGCTGGTCAAGTTTGAATTATTGATGATACCGAGGATACCGCCGCCATCATATTCCACAAACGCGTAATCGCCGATGCAGGTCACAGGCTTGCCTTTGTACGCGGCAGGGATCACGACGTTGGCCGGCATGTTTTTGCCCGCAAAAACCGCCCAAGCGGTGTTGTCGTTTATTTGCATAAAGCGCAGGCCGTCGGCGTATTCGCTGTAGTCCTTGTCCGAATTGCACGCCGCAAAAGCGAACGCGCACAGCAGGGCGAGCAGCAAAGCCATCGTGAATCTGAAGAACCGTTTCATATAACGCCTCCCTCGGGAGTGCGTTGGATATTGTCGGCGAAAATAAAAAGTGCGCCTTTGCAACCGCAGAGACGCACTCCCAAAAAGCTATCTCCGGATTGTCGCCAAACAATAACCATCATTACAACGGGTGGAGCGTAGCCCAAAGGGCAGAATACGCCCGTCGTAATGATAAAAACAGCTATTGTTTGGCGGTTTCAGTTTATCATATTTTTGGGCGGAAGGCAAAGTATTTTTTCAGGAGGCATTTTTGACGGAAGGCATGTGTCATTTCGACCGAAGCGGAGCAATCCCCTTGTATATAAGGACATAATGTCTCTGCGTTGGCTGACAGGACAAGATGAACAACAATCTACACACAAACAGACACGCATACGAAAGAGCACCCTTCATCCGCTTGACATATGACGGGAACTATATTAATATATATAACGCTGTCCCCAAAAAGCCGAACGCACCCCACAGCCCCGTGGCGCGAGGTTCGAAACTTTTTGGATAACGGCGAATATACGAAATGACGCACGCGGCGTGAAACGCGCGCGGAGGAAAAATGAACAATAAGACTTTTATGGCGCGCGAGGAGACCGTGGAGCGCAAGTGGTATCTTGTGGACGCGGACGGCGTGGTGCTGGGGCGGCTCGCGAGCCGCGCGGCCACCATTCTGCGCGGGAAAAACAAGCCTGTATTTACGCCCCACGCGGACGCGGGCGACTATGTGATCGTCATCAACTGCGACAAGGCCGTGCTGACCGGCAACAAGCTGGACCAAAAGGTCGCCAAGCGTTATTCGGGGCATCCCGGCGGGCTCAAGGAGACGACGTACCGCAAATTCATGGCCGAACGTTCGGACGACGCGGTCTATAAGGCGGTCGAGGGCATGCTGCCCAAGAACAGTCTGGGACGCAAAATGATCAAGAAGCTGCGCGTATACAAGGGCGCGGAACACGAACACGCGGCGCAGCAGCCCGAGTTGTTGAGGGTATAGGAGAGGACGAATCATGAGCAAAGCGAAGAAAGAGACAAAGCTGCAATATTGGGGGACGGGCAGGCGCAAGAAAGCGATCGCCCGCGTGCGCATTCTGCCCGGCGGAAGCGGTACCATCACCATCAACGGCAGGAACATCGACGACTACTTCGGATTGGGTACGCTCAAGCTGATCGTGCGCCAGCCGCTGGAGCTGACCGGCGCGGGCGCCAAGTTTGACATCATCGTCAACGTATGCGGCGGCGGTTTTACCGGCCAGGCGGGCGCAATCCGTCACGGCATCGCGCGTGCGATGGTCAAGGCCGACGAGGCGGCGTATAAGCTGACCCTCAAAAAGGCGGGTTACCTGACCCGCGACCCCAGGATGAAGGAGCGCAAAAAGTACGGACTCAAGAAAGCCCGCCGCGCGCCCCAATTCTCCAAGAGATAGTCTATTTAAACAAAGGGCTGCCGCTAGTGCGGCCCTTTATATTTTTCTGTGTTGTTTTCTTTCAAAAGAAAATCAATTCCCCTCATTCGGAGGGGTGGCAGGCGAAAGCCTTGACGGGGTAGTCCAACGCTGGTCACTTTTCTTTACACAAAGAAAAGTGACCAAAAGAAAAGCTAGGGGAGGGGAAACTTTCAGCTGTTTCCCCTTTCCCCTAGAACCCTTGCCCCTTCGAATGACTTGCTTTTTGCAAAAGTAAGCAAAATTGAGGATAGAATGATATATAGCAGTTTAGATAAAGCAAAACAATGGAATACAATGCAAAAAAATAATACCAAACAGAGGCGAAGTCGTATAAGCATATCCGCAACGGTATTCGCGGCTGCGTTGATTGTTGCAGGCTTTGTGTTTTCTGCGAGTGTGAAAACTTCGGGAAAGGTCGCGGCCGTGGAAACGACCGAAATTTGGGACGGGAGCGTCGCGGTGGCTTTTGCGGGCGGCAACGGGACGAAAAGCGACCCGTATCTGATTTCGGACGGCGCGGAGTTTGCATTCTTCGTCGAAGTGATCAACAGCGGCGAAGAGGGTTACAACACGGCGGATATATATTATAAGCTCGTCAACGATATTTACCTCAACGATATATCTGGTTGGGAGAGTTGGGCCAGCTTTGCAAATGCAGAGGAAGCAGAGGCCGTAGGCATAAAGGCGTGGACGCCAATAGGAACCGGCACGTCATTCCGTTCAAATTTTGACGGGGCCGGCCATGCGGTACGAGGCGTTTATATTCATACGAGGGACAACCAACAAGGGTTGTTCGGCCGTGTCTTTGGCGGTTCTATCAGCAATACCGGAGTAGAGCAAAGTTACATAAAAGGCCGCGATGATGTCGGCGGCGTGGCTGGAGTTGTCGGCGGCGGCGGTCAAATCATCAATAGTTATCATGCGGGTGAGGTTGTCGGAATGGGCAGCGGCGCGGGTGGCGTGGCAGGGAATATTTACAACAGCGGCATAACAGGCAGCTATAACACGGGCAGCGTGACGGGCGGCAGTTATGTCGGCGGCGTAGCGGGACATATATTCGGCGGCGTAATAACAGGCAGCTATAATACAGGTAAAGTTGCGGGAACCGGCACTGCGGCCGGCGGCGTGGCGGGAGCGGTCTTTAATACCGATGACAACGACGGCCGTATATCGGACAGCTACAATATAGGCAATGTAACGGGCGGTATGAGTGTCGGCGGTGTGGTCGGGGCTGTCAGCGGCGGCAGCATCGTTAAATGCAAAAACAGCGGCGGCGTTTTCGGCGATTACCATGTCGGCGGTATTGCGGGAATGGTAATGGAAAACGGCAGCCTAACGGATTGCAACAATGAAGGCAATGTAACGGGGGAAATGAATGTCGGCGGTATTGTAGGTTTTATCATCGGTAACCGCCTGGTCAAGAATTGCAAAAACACAGGCGTTGTAACGGGGAAGTCGGACGGTTACATCGGCTGTCTCGGCGGTACCGTTGCGATAGTCCCGGTCATCGCCGCGGCGGGGTTTGTGTTGTTCAAACGCAAGCGGGGATAAAACAGTCAAAAGCTTTTTGGAGGGAGGCCTGGGAAAATCAACAGCGGTTGTTTTTCTTGTAGGGCAAACAAGCCACAGCGTTGGCTTCTTTATTGGAGGAGGAGCAGTGAAGCGAAGCGAAACGTCGAGGGGAAGGAATGGTGCCCTCTCGAAAAATGAAATTTAACGATTTTTTGGGCAATAAGGTGTCCATGCTGGGCATGGGGACGATGCGGCTGCCGTGTCACGGAACGGGCGCGTTGGATTTGGACGCGGGCGCGGCGCTGATCCGCAAGGGCATTGACGGCGGAATCAACTACATCGACACCGCGTATTTTTACCACGAGGGTAAGGCCGAGGTGTCGGTGGGCATGGCGGTCAAGGGCGTGCGGGATAAGGCCTTTATCGCCGACAAAAGCCCGTCGTGGATGTACAAGAGCGAAAACGGCTTTATGGAGATCTTCGAGGAGCAGCTTAGGCGCCTGGATACGGATTATATCGATTTCTATTTGTTCCACGCGCTCGACCGCGGCGGGATGGAGCGCATGGTCAAATACAAGGTATGGGAACACGCGCAGGACCTCAAACGGCAGGACGTCATCAAGCACTTTGGATTCAGTTTTCACGATACTTACGACATTTACGAACGCGCATGGAAAGAATACCCGTGGGAATTCTCCCAAATCCAGATGAATTACCTGGACATCGAACATCAGGCCGGTATCAAGGGCGTGCAGTTGTCGGGCAGGCTGAACAAGCCACTCATCATCATGGAGCCGCTGCTGGGCGGCAGGCTGGGCGCGCATATGCCCGCGGCGATCGCGGAGGGCTTCCGCAAGCTCAACCCCGCGCGCACCCCCGCCGAATTCGCGCTGCGGTTTTTGGCCGAAATGCCCGAGGTGACCGTTATCCTGTCCGGCATGAGTACCGAGGAACAACTTGCGCAAAATATCGCGCTGTTCTCTAAGATTGATTCGGACAGGTTAAATGCGGTCGAAAACGAGTATCTTAAAGATATCCGAAAGCATTGGGATACCGCGATGCTGATTCCCTGCACCAAATGCGGATATTGCGCGCCGTGCCCGTGCGGCGTGGACATTCCGGCGTGCTTCGAGGCGTTTAACACCGTTTGCAGAGCGGCCGCCGACCATGACGCGGCACATAAGCTGTACAAGGCCTTGAAAGAATCAGGCAAGAGCGCGGACAAATGCGCGGCTTGCGGCGCGTGTGAGACCCACTGCCCGCAAGGAATCAAGATAATAGAAAAATTGAGAGAAATCAAACTATGAAAGGGACCAAGCAAAAAGCATACGACGTGGCGATTATCGGCGCGGGCCCGTGCGGGCTGACTGCCGCGATTTACGCCTGCCGCCAGGGCCTGTCCGTCATCCTGTTCGATAAGGGTACGCCGGGCGGCCAGGCGGCTCAAACGGAAAAAATCGAGAATTACCCGGGTTTTGCCGAGGGTGTGGGCGGCTTCGAGCTGATGAGCGCGGCGTTCGAGCAGGCGACCGCGCTCTGCGGCGCGGAATATGTCGGCGTGGAGGTGACGGAAATACGCAATCCGCGCGGTAAAATCAAACGGCTGGCAACCACGGAAGGAACATTTGATGCCCGTACCGTCATATTAAGTATGGGCGCGTCGGCAAAGAAGCTGGGGTTGCCCGGCGAGGAACGGCTGACCGGCCGCGGTGTGAGCTATTGCGCGACCTGCGACGGGAATTTCTTCCGGGGCAAGGATGTCGCGGTCAACGGCGGCGGCAACACCGCGGTCACTGACGCGTTGTATCTGTCCAAATTGGCCGCCTCGGTCACACTGATCCACCGTCGCGAGCAATTCCGGGCGGAGGACGCGCTGGTGCGCCGTCTTAGTGAAGTCCCGAATATTCGTCTGATGCTCGGCTGCACTGTGGCCGCGTTGAAGGAGGAAGGCGGAAAGCTCGCCGGTCTGACGGTGCGCGGTGGTGACGGGGGCGAAACCATGCTTGCGGTTTCCGGCCTGTTCGTCGCGGTCGGCTCCGAGTCGGGCACCGGGCTCGTCAAAGGCGTTGTCAAAACCGACGAAGCCGGGTACATCGTCGTCAAAAACAACCTCGCGACCAATATCCCAGGCGTTTTCGCGGGCGGAGACTGCATCGTTAAGCGGCTGCGCCAGGTCGTCACGGCCTGCGCGGACGGCGCGGTGTGCGCGGATTCGGCAGGAGCGTATTTAAGCGTGAAAGATGATTCATCGCCGGATTCGCGCTACGCTCGTTTGAGCGGCTCGGTCGAGTAGGAGAACTACACTCCCGTCGCCGCCCTCACGACTGTTGCGCGACTGCGGCGCGACTAATCTTTCACGAGTTTTTTGCAGCTAAAGAAGCAATGGGTAGAATGTGGGATCACAAGCCAAAACCCGTATTTGTACGTAAGAAGCAAATACGGGTTTTTTATTTGTGTCTGTTGCTTGCAGGTAAATCAAGCCGCAGGAGCGGCTTCCGCTTGGGAGGGGAAGCAGTGGAGCGTAGCGTAACATCGAGGGGGAACCATGACATAGGAATGGGGCCCTCTCGAAAGAAGTTTTTCGGAACGGACGGGATTAGGGGCGTGGCGAACACGGATCTGACGGCGGAAACGGCGTTCAAGACGGGCGCGGCGGTCGGCGGCCGTATCGGGCGCGGCGGCGCCGTGCTGCTCGGGCGGGATACCCGCTGCTCGGGCGAGATGCTGGAAGCGGCCGTGTCGGCGGGCTTAACGTCGGCCGGCGCGGACGTACGGAGCGCGGGCATCGTTTCTACGCCCGCCGTCTCGTATTTGACGCGTAAGTTGTCTTGTGAGGCGGGCGTCGTGATCAGCGCGTCGCACAATCCGCCCGAGTTCAACGGCATCAAGGTATTCGACGCCCAAGGCTTCAAATATTCCGACGACGAGGAAAGCGCGGTAGAATTGCTGATCAATTGCTCTGTCGCGCCGCTGGCGCGGATTCCCGGGCGGATTTACCGCGCGGATAAACTGTGGAAGCTGTATGCCGACAGCATCATTGAACTGGCGGACGGGGATTTGCGCGGCGGCACCTACGTGCTGGATTGCGCGCACGGGGCGGCTTGCGAAGCCGCGGCTTATGTGTTCGGCAAATTGGGCGCGCGCATCGTCAAAGTCGCGTGTACGCCGTCCGGGCGGCTCGTCAACAGCGGCGTGGGCGCGACGCATCCGCAGAAGGCGGCGTTGCTGGCGCGGATTATGTGTGCGGACGCGGCGTTTTGTTTTGACGGCGACGCGGACAGGATCATCGCGGCCGACGGGCTCGGCAATATCGCGGACGGAGACCATATCTTGTACCTAAACGCCTGCCGTATGCACGGGCAAGGCAGGCTGAAAGGCGAGGTTGTCGCCACGGTGCTGACCAATACCGGTTTTGAGCGGGCGTATCATGTCCGCGGGATCGGGATGGCAAGGGTCAAGGTCGGCGATAAATACGTCATCGAACATATGCGGAACGCCGGCTGCAATTTGGGCGGCGAGCAGTCCGGGCACATTATCTTTGGCGATTACGCGGCGACCGGCGACGGCCTGCTCGCCGCGGTTCTGACCGCCCGGCTGATCCGCGAGGGCGCTTCTTTGAGCGCGCTGCCCGGCGAAGTAAAACTGGTTCCGCAAGCGGTCAAAAACGTTACGGCGCCCAAAGAAGCATTGGACGACATACGCATGACGGCGGCCGTTGAGGACGGAGCGGTCCGCTTGCGCGCGGCCGGAGGCAGGCTCGTCGTACGTCCCAGCGGCACCGAACCCAAAATCCGCATCATGGCCGAATGCGCCGACGCGCATCTCGCCCGGGAAATCGCGGACGGGATTGCAATGCAGATACAGATGACAGAATATAGTTAAAAGAGAAACCGCGGAACCGTCATTGCGAGGAGCGAAGTGACGACAAATCCAGTGGATTTCCGCGTCGGGCGTTGCCCTCCTCGCAATGACGATCGGATGTGCGCTGATATTCTATTTCGACTTTTCTCGACATATTTTATATACACGGCATTTTTCGATGCCATTGGCTTTCGGACCGCTTTTTACAGTGGTTTCGACGGCAAAAATATGATGGGAGGTTGAGGTGAAAGACTACATAACAAGGCGGGCTAAGGAGCTCGCATGTTACATCATAGAGCACAACGCCACCGTGCGCGACGCGGCCAAAAAATTTGACATCAGCAAGTCGACCGTGCACAAGGACGTTACCGAACGGTTGGAGGAGGCGGACCCAGGACTTGCCGCGCGCGTCAAAATGATATTGGATGTCAATTTGTCGCAGCGCCATATCCGCGGCGGCATCGCCACCAAGAACAAGTTCAGAAAAACACACAACGGAAGGACATACGCGTAAATTTGTTACGAAAGGATGCTGTTATAACATACTGAAAAAGACGTTCTCCGGAGCGTCTTTTTTTGATGGTGAGAGCGGTTATTTTTATAGCGTGTTATAGAAACAATTTATTCAGTGTTTCCCTAATGTAAAGAAGTACCCAAAACAATGATTTTTTGTTATACTATATAGATCATTTCTTACATATAGGGAACATCATTGAGTAAATCTATCTACAGAAAATACATGGAGCGGCTGGTGGAGATTTCCGGGCGCAGCCGCAGCCTGTATTTGAGAAACATCACCAAAAAGTATTCGTACGACGTGGGCAGGCTGCTCGAGGGCAACGAGGCGGAGGCGGAACTGTTTGCCGAGCATCTTTGGCAGCGGCGCCGCAAGCCCTACAAGCTGATTTGCGACGAGAACCGCAAGGGCGTGGTCAGAAACCTCAAGGACAGGATCACGGTCCGGGGCGGCGGCGCGGACGAGCTGGTCCGGCAGGAGCTGGCGAGCGTCCTGTACCTCAAACGCGAGATCGAGGAAATCGAGAAGGAAACGGGGCGTTACGAGCTGTTCGTGGGCTATCCGTTCGTGCGCGGCTGGATGGGCGATACGGCTGTGCGCGCGCCGCTGCTGCTCTTCCCCGCCCGTTTGATCGCGGACGGTCAGTCGGCGGAAATTGAGTTTGTGCACGCGCAGCCCGTGCAGTTCAACAAGGTGTTTTTGCTCGCCTACGCGCAGGAATACGGGCTCAACCTGGAGGGCATGGTCCAGGACTTCGACGACATGGGCGCGGACCCGGTCAAGACGGTCGCGGCCGCGGTCAATTATCTGAAAGGTTTTGGGTTCAAGCTGAGGATGGGCAGGCGTTCGGAGGGCTTTTGCGTGTTCGAGGAGTCCGATCCCCGCGCCGGCGACAATATGGAGGTCTGCGGCTTCGCGGTACTCGGGCGTTACCCGCTCGCCAATTCGATCTACAACGACTACGTCGCGCTGGAGCGCGGCAAGCTGTCCAACAACGCGATCGACGCGCTGCTGGCGGGCCGCGCCGAGAAGAAGGGCGGCAAAACCGAGAACGCGTACCTAATCGACCGGCTGGATTACTCGCAGGAAAAAGTGATCGAGAAGGTCAACGGCGGAGGTAATCTGGTCGTGTACGGGCCGCCCGGCACGGGCAAGTCCCAAACCATCGTCAACATCGTCGCCGACGCGGTTTGCAAGGGCAAAAGGGTGTTGGTCGTCTCTCAGAAGCGCGCCGCCTTGGACGTCGTATACAACAGGCTGGGTACGCTGAACAAGAAGGCGGTGCTGATCCCGGACCCGGACAAGGGCAAGGCGCAGTTCTACGCGGACGCGCTCGCCGCGCACGCAGAGCTGATGCAGCGCGCGCCGGATTCGGACGCCGCAAAATACAATGCGAGCGTAACGGGGATGCGCGGCGGCCTCGCCGAATTGGAGGGGATTTCGCGCACGCTCAACACGCCCGCGGAGTTCGGCATTCCGCTCAGCCAGATGTACGCCGAAAGCTACATCATCGGCAAGGAGAGCCGGGATTACCCGCTGTACGAGGCGATCCTCAACAACAAAAAGCTGTTAAAATACAAATACCCCGAGCTGTCCGGCCTACTCCGGGAGATCGCGGAGAAGAACAAGGGCAAGCTGTACATCGATTATCTGGAGACGCGCAGGCAGAACCCGCTCGCCGACCACATCGCAACCAATCTGGACATCCAGCGGCTCAACGAGGCCAAGACCTTTGTCGATTCGGCGATCGCCAAAACCTACCGTCCCTTCGATTCGGCGAACTATCCGCACAGCCGTTATATTCTCACTTACTATCTGGAACACAAGGACAACGACAAATACGCGCTCAAGCAATACGCGGGTCTGGTCGCCAAACTGGAAAACCCCAAGCTCGCGCGCTTGCGCGCGGCCGCGCGTTTTCCGCTGCTGTGGCCGCTCCTGCTTTACACCGTGCCAAAATTCAGAGCCGCCCGGGCGGCGATCCTCAAGGATTTCGACGCGGCGATCGGCGCGCTCCGCCGTTACGTCGAGGAGTTCGCGCTGCTAAGGCTGATTCTGGACAACAGCGGCTTCGCGATGACGCTGGACGCGATCGCCAACGGCAACAGCGCGTACCTGCGCAAGCTGCGCGACGCGCTGGACGACTACGTTTACCTGCGCGACGCGCGCAAAAATCTGGCGGAGCTGACGGTAGCCGAGCGCGAAATATTGGATTTTGTCAAGGAAAACAGCGGCAGCCGCAAGGAGTTTTTGGAGAACCTAAACAAGATTCTGCCCGTCCGCGTCTACATCGAGGCGCTCAAGGAGGAAAAGGAACGCAAGAACGAGTTGTCCAAGCTGATGCTGTTCGAGGACATCCGCGAGCGCATCCTAGCGCTCAAGGGCGAGCAGCACGGGATGGTGCGCGGCATGGCGTTCGAGAAGGCGTCCGCCGAATACCTCCGTTATTACAAGGAGATGGACGCGCCCGAACGCGCGGGCAGCGACGGGTCGAGCAAAAACTTCCTCTACCAAATCGGCAAGCACCGCGGTTTTTGGCCGATCCGCAAGCTGATGGACTACTTTGACGGTTTTATGCTTCGGCTGTACCCGTGCTGGCTGCTCTCGCCCGAAACGGTATCGACTATTCTGCCCCTCAAAAAGGAGATGTTCGACCTTATCCTGTTCGACGAGGCGTCCCAGGTTTACATCGAAAGCACGATCCCCGCGCTATACCGCGGCAAAAACATCGTGGTGGCGGGCGACAACAAGCAGCTGAGGCCGACCGCGTCCTTTGTCAAACGCTATCTGGGCAGCGACGACGCGGAAGGCGCGACGCTGTCCGAGCAGGCCGCGCTGGAGGTGGAGAGCCTGCTCGACCTCGCGACGGCGCGTTACGAGCCCGCCAACCTCACCTATCATTACCGCAGCCGTTACGAGGAGCTGATCAACTTCTCCAACTACGCTTTCTACGAGGGCCGGCTTCAGATCGCGCCCAACGTGGAGAAGAAGACGCAGAAGCCGCCCATCGAGCGCGTGATGGTCAAGGGAAGCTGGCAGAACCGTCGCAATCAAGAGGAGGCGGAGGCGGTTGTCGATCTGGTCAAGCGGATTTTCCGCAACCGCACGCAAAACGAAACGATCGGTATCGTCACCTTCAACATCGAGCAGAAGGAATACATCGAGGATCTGTTGGACCGCGAGGCGCTCAAGAACGCCCAATTCAAGAAGCCGTATTACGCCGAACGGAACCGGGTGGAAAACGGCGAGGACATCAGCCTGTTTGTCAAAAACCTGGAAAACGTGCAGGGCGACGAGCGCGACATCATTATTTTTTCCGTCGGATATGCCCGCAACAGCGACGACAAAATCTTCGCGCACTTCGGGTCGCTGTCCGTGGAGGGCGGCGAAAACCGGCTCAACGTGGCGATTACGCGCGCCAAGCAAAAAATTTATATCGTGACCAGCGTGGAGCCCGAGGAGCTGGCGGTGGACGGCGCGAAGAACGCGGGGCCCAAGCTGCTCAAGCGCTACCTGCAATACGCTCGCGCCGTCTCCAACAACGACCAAAAGGAGGTCCGCGCGATATTGGGTTCGCTCTGCGCCCGCAGCGGCGCAAACGCGGGCGGCGAAGCGGGGCTGGTCGAGGCCAGGCTCAAGGACGAGCTCACCAAACTGGGCTACAAGGTGGATACCGCGCTCGGCAACGCGGACTACAAGCTGTCGCTGGGCGTCTATGAAGAAAAGTCCGGCAAATACATTTTGGGCGTTGAATGCGACTACGCGGCGTACAAAAGCTCAAATTCCGTACTCGAACGCGACGTGTATAGGCCGGAGTTTTTACGCTCGCGCGGCTGGCACATCGTGCGCGTGTGGTCCCGCGACTGGTGGCTGACCCCGGGCAAGGTCGTCAGCGGCATCGACAGGACGGCCAAAGTGCTGAAGAAGAAAGTATTGACAGATGACAAATAAGGCACAAGTATCAAGTTAAGAACAACCGTCATTAGCGAGGAGCCGTAAGGCGACGCGGCAATCCACTCGTTAAGGAGTTAGATTTGGCGAAAGACAACCAAAAAATCATCTGCGCGCTCGCGTATATCCCGCTGCTGTTTTGGCTGCCGCTGGCGGTCAAGGATTGCGAGG
>Ga0123353_10002847_pt1 | contig 21621 bp, 12 predicted proteins | sample TergutLab28metaG_3_FD_92763 | JGI IMG/M metagenome (GOLD analysis project Ga0123353, IMG submission 92763) | Labiotermes labralis P3 segment gut microbial communities from Petit-Saut dam, French Guiana - Lab288 P3 | ecosystem: Host-associated > Arthropoda: Insects > Digestive system > Gut ... | reverse complement strand
GGGGGAGTGCGCACCGTTCTTCGGTGCCGGAGAGTCTGCCAGCGGACACCCCGGGGCAGTTCACTGCGAGCGGGGTGAATGAAATCCCCGGGCAGGTGAAAGAAATGGCGGCCGGGAACCGTCCGGCGGTCCCGTCACCCGGGCGGAGCGCCCGCGGGCCCCGTCACGCTTCGTCGTCGTCCGGCGCCAATTCCGCTGCCGCACGGGCGAGTTCGGCGCGGGTGGACACGCCGAGCTTGTGCTTGGCGGACTTCACCTGGGACTGGACGGTGTTGGGGGACTTGAACAGCTTCGCGGCGATGGCGGAGTCCGTCTCGCCCGCCGCGACGAGCCGGACCACCTCCCGCTCGCGCGGCGAGAGCCGGGCGCCGTAGCCCTTCCGGCCGCGCCGCCCCGGCACCCGGGTGTCCGCCCCGGCCCTCCGCAGCGCCGCCGTCACCCGCTCCGCGTGGGCGACCGCGCCCAGTCGCGCGTACCGCCGCAGCACGTCCCGGAGTTCGCCGACGGCCTCCTGCCGCGCGCTCTCCGGCAGGCAGTGCGCCGCTGCCTCCAGTTCGCGCAACTCCTCGTGCGGGCGCGGCAGGTCCCGCCATGCCGCAGCCGCCCCGCGATGCAGGTCGCGGGCCCGGGACCGGTCGCCCGCGGCGTGCGCGAGCAGCGCCCGGCAGCTCTCCAGCGCCGCGTCGAGGGCCGGGGCATGGCCGCCGCCCGTGCCCGCGGCCATGGCGTCCACCGCCTGCACGGCCTCGGCCTCGCTGCCGGCGAGCAGCAGGGCGCGCACCCGGGTCGGCACCAGATCGGTGCCCCACAGCCACACCCCCGTGCGTTCGATCAGCGAGAACGGCTCCTGCGTCAGGGCAAGGGCCTCCTCGGGTTCGCCGCCGGCCAGCGCCACCTCCGCCAGGACCGCGCGGGCCTCCATCACCAGTTCGGGGCCGAGCCGGCTGGCGGGATGGTCGAGCACCGCCCGCAGCCGCCGGTCCGCCTCGCCGCTCTCGCCCGCCGCGACCAGCAACCGCGCCTCGACGACCTCGACCTCCAGCCGGTCGCTGCCCACGGAGCGCGCGGCGGCCACGAGTGCGGCAGCGCGCTCCCGCAGCCCCTCCCAGGAGCCCTCCAGGTAGTCCAGGTGCAGGCTGATGTCCTCCAGCACGGCCGACACGACCGGGTAGTCATAGGTGTGCGCGAGGTCGAACGCGGCCGACAGGGCCGTGCGGGCCGTCGCGTACCGGCCCCAGATCAGCGCGCAGTGGCCGATGTTGCCCAGCCCGCGGGCCGCGTTCAGCCGGTCCCTGACCTCGATGTCGCGGGTCGGGATCCGCGCCGCCTCCCGCCAGCCGTCCGCCGACCCGAAGCGCAGCAGCACGGTCGCCAGGTCGGAGGTGAGCCGCAACTCGGAGGCGGGGTCACGGTCCTGCAGCAGCCGGGCCGCCTGCGCCAGCCACGCCTGGCGGGTGGCGGGCGACCAGGTGGGCCACGACAGATGGACGGTGTTGATCATCGCCTGCCCGGCGAGCAGCGGCTCGTCCGCCAGCAGCGGAACCGCCCGCTGCGTCTCCTCGGCCGCCTCGCTCATCCGGTCCTCCAGGATCAGGACCCGCGCCAGCAGCCAGCGCACCCGGCCCTGGTCCAGCCGCGACAGCGTCGGGTCCTCCGCGACCCGCCGCAGGACGACCTCGACCGCGCGGTACTGGTCGACGCCGCGGAACACCGCGAAGGGTATCTTCGCCACGATCCGCGTCAGGTCCGCGGGCAACTGCACGGTGGTGGTGGCGAGTTCGAGCAGGATCGTCGCCGCCGTCAGGTCGTCGGCGCGGCCCAGCGCCAGGTCCGCCACCTGCTCGGCGTACCGGGCCCACCCCGCAATGTCGCCCGACAGCTTCAGATGCCGGGCCAGCCGCACGACGGGCGGCGCGGGCAGTGCGCCCAGCGCCTCGGCCGCGCGGGCGTGCAGCCGCGACCGCTCGCCCAGCGGCACCTGGTCGGCGACCGCGTCCAGGACCAGCGCGTGACGGAACGCGATCTCGCCGCCGTGCGCCGCGCTCAGCAGGTGCGCCGCCATCAGCTCGTCGACCGCCGTGCCGGTCTCCTGGTGGTCCAGGCCCGTCACCGTGGCGAGCAGCGCGACGGTGGCCGGCTCGGCGAGCGTGGCGAGCGCCCAGCCGGCCAACCGGGCCGCCGGCGTGAGCCGTTCGGTCCGGGCGGCCACCGACTCGCGCAGGCTCGCGGGCGGTGCGAGCGCGCTGATGCTCGCCGGACTCCAGCGCACCCCACCGGGGTTGGCCCGCACCTGGTCGTTCAGCGTGCGGATCAGGTCCTCCAGCAGCAGCGGAACGCCCTGCGTGCGCTGGTGCAGCAGGTCGGTGACGCGCGGCGACGCGAGCGGTCCGTGCAGCATCGACGCCACGAACTTCTCGGTGCTGGCCAGGTCCAGCGGGCCCAGCGGGATCACCCGGCCGGTGCTGCCGGCCGCGATGCGCAGGATCCGCGCCACCAGTTCGGGGTCCGGCCGCTCCTCGGTGCGCCAGGTCTCCACCACCCGCACCGGCGCGTCCCCGTCGACGGTCGCCAGGTGCAGCAGGAACTCGTGCGTGGCGTCGTCCGCCCAGTGGGCGTCGTCCAGCACCACCGTGTGGACGCCCAGGGTCCGCACCAGCTCGGCGAGTGCCCGGAACAGCCGGTGCCGCTCGAACGCGCCGCTCTCCGCGGGCGGCAGCGCCTCGGGCAGGATGTCCCACCACTCCGGGAACAGCGGCCGCAGCGCTCCGGCGAGCCGCCCCAGCCGGCCGGGTTCGGGCGGCGTCGGGCCGAGCGCCTCCACCAGCGTGCCCATGGGGAACGGTGTGGCGACCGGCGGGCAGCGCAGCATCAGCACACCGTCGCCGGTGCCGGCCGCCTCCGGCACGGTCTCGTGGACGAAACGGGACTTGCCGATCCCGGCCTCGCCCTCGATCACCACCAGCCGCGTCGAGGCCCGCGCCAACGCCTCCCGGAGCCATTGCTGTTCGACGTCACGGCCGACGAAGGCAGGCGAGCGCACACTGTCCATGACGTGATGCTATCCACGGGCCCGGCGGCATGTCCGTCTCGAAATCTCCCTGTTCGGAGGCCGGACGCCCCCTTCCCCGCGCCCCTCCGGAACCCGTCCCGCGAGGCCGCCCGCCGCACTGTCCGCCGGCGCCGGCGAACCAGCCCTGCCCGCACGGGCGTTCAGGGAACGGCGGGCTACCGGGCGGAGGTGCCGGGCGCCTGCGGGGCGCCGGGCGCCGGGCCGCCGGAGCCGGTGTACGTGGGGTGCGGGACGTGGGCCGGGGCGGTGCTGAGGAGCAGGACCGTGACCACCAGGACCGCGGTGACACCGGCGAGTTCCAGCAGGATGGGGCGGCGCGCCTGCCGTGCGTTCGCGGGCTCGCGGCGCCGGTGCACCCGGGCGTGGGTCCGTGCGGCCACCGTCACCACGAGCAGGAACAGGGTGGCCTTGGTCAGGACGAGCCTGCCGTAGTGGGTGCCGGTCAGCCCGTGCACGCTGCCCACTTCGCGGTAGGCCTGGTAGAGGCCGGTGGCAGCCAGCACCGCCACCGCGCACAGGGCGAGGTGCGAGAAGCGCCGGGCGGCCAGAACCAGGGCCGGGTCCTTGCCGCGCGCCAGGAGGACGACGAGGCAGGCCATGCCGCCGGCCCACACCGCCATCGCCGTGACGTGCAGGGCGGTGATCGTCAGGGCGAGCGGTGCGAGCGGGCCGGCCGGTGCGTGGCTGGTCTCGCTCCAGGTCAGGGCGAGCGCGAGGGCGAGCACCGCGGCCGCCGCCCGCCCGGCGCGCCGGTGCCGCAGGACCTCCTCGCCGACCGCCGCGATCAGGGCGAGCAGGAGGAACCGGGCGACGAGCGTGTGCCCCACGTGGGACGACAGCGAATCCGACAGCAGGGAACGGTCGAAGGCGGCGCTGACGGCCTTGCCCTGCGCGGAGGGCCCGTGGGCGAGGAGCTGGACCAGCGTTCCGGCCACCAGCACGGCCCATCCGGCGGCGGCAGGCCACCGCAATCCGGCCCAAGCGGGCGGCGCGGCCTGCCCGTCCGCGTGGTGGTCCGAGGACGCGTCCACGTCCGGCAGGCAGTACAGGCGGACGGCGGCGAAGCCGACCAGGCCCGCGAGCCCGGCGAAGCCGAGCCAGACGCCCACGTCCAGGACCGCGTCGGTCAGCCGGTCGCCGCCGCCGAGCGGCGCCGTCGCGGGGGCGGTCCCGCTGGGGGCACCCACCGAGAAGGTGAGCCGGCCCGACGTGGTGTGCCCATCGTCGGCCGCGGTGGTCCGCCACGCGACGACGTAGGTGCCTTGGTCCGGCTCCGGTGCGAGGCGGACACGGATCCGGTCGCCCCCTGCGCCCGCCGCGGCCGGGGCGCCGCGATCGACCCGGTGCCCGTTCGGCGCGACCACCGCGACCGTGGTGAGCGCGAGCGTGACCCGTTCGGAGAACACGAGTGTCACCTGCTGCGGCTCCGCGGACAGCACGGCCCGGTCCGCCGGCGACGCGTCGACGAGGTCGGCGTGGGCGGCGGCCACGGTGGGCAGGGCGAGGAGGGCGGCGACCGCCAGGCCCGCGGCGAACGCGAGGTGGCGCGTGAGCGCGGCGAAGCCGAGCTGGCGGGTGATCGCGGCCCACGCGGCCCGGCGGATCGGGACGCGCGCTCTCGCCGGGCGCGGGGACCGCGAGGCTCGGGTGCTCGGCATCAGTGGCACGAGCCCGCGGACCGCCGGCTCCTGATCAGCCGATCGGCGCCGAGCCGGTAGTCGCTCACCGTGCGCGCGTCGGGCGCGAACCGCCATCGACCCGACTGGTAGAGCAGGGAGTTGCTGCCGGTGGCACCGGCGCGGTGCCAGGCGATCCGCACCGTGGCCGGATCGGTGGGCGTGCTGCTGTCGATCACGTAGGGGACGCCGAGCGCCGGCCGGCAGGCGGTGTTGACGTGGACGAACTCGGCCCGCGGGACGGCCTGCTGGGCGTCGGCGGTCCACAGCTCCCAGGCCTGGGCCCAGCCGCCGCCGGCCAGCAGCCCGAACTCCTGCCGGGCCACGGCGGAGGCCTGCTGGGGCTGTGGCGGGGTGGGGCCGCCGGTGCCGGCCCGGATCCCGGCGGCGGAGCCGCCGCCGTGGTGGGACGGGCCGGACCGGACGGCCGCCACGGTCAGCAGCGTCAGGCCGGCCGCGGCCAGCACCAGCCATCGCTTGGGTACGCGCTGCACGATCCCCTCCTCGTCCCGGAGCCTTCCGTCGGTCGCGGACGCATGCCGCGGGGTGCGCCGGGAGCGGGTGCGGACGCACGCGCTCCCGGCAGCGAGGGCGGACCTCCCCCGTGGCATGGGGTGGGGGAGGGGAGTCCGCCGTCGCGGTCAGTTGGTCAGACGGTCGGTTCCGTAGTGCTCGATGAGGGACTCGTTGGCCTTCAGGTCCAGGTCGGCGGTGAACTTCAGCGAGTCGCGGATCTGGTCGTTGGTGATCGCCGACGACGGCACTCCGCCGAAGGTGTAGGTGAAGGACTGGCCGGGGGCCACCTGTCGCTGCGCCAGCGGGACGTCGTGGAACCCGAGGCGGGCGATGTAGAAGGACGTGCCGTCGCCGCGCGGCACCTCCAGGTAGTCCTGCTGCGGGTGGCCGTAGGGCTGGGTGGCCGTGTAGCCGTGGTCGTCCGAGCTCGACGGGGCGCGGAAGACCAGCACCGCGCAGTCGGTGGAGAGCACCTGGGAGGAGGTGTTGGTGAAGACGAAGTCCCAGTCGCCGTACCACTGGTTGCCGTTGAACGTCACGTACTCGGACAGGCCGACGTTGCTGGTGAACTGCGTGGTGAGCGGTTCGCCGAGGATGGGGTTGGCGCCGCTGATCGGGTGGTCGACGCCGTTGGCGCACCGCTCGAGCGGGGAGTTGTACTGCGACGGCTGGCCGGTGGCGACGGCCTGGGTGTAACTGGCCGGTCCCGCGGACACCGGGGTGGTCGTGTTCGGATCGGCCGAGGCCGGGCTTCCCCCGGCGAAGGCCGCGAGACCTGCGAGGAGGAGGACGGTACCGAGGCTGGCGGCTAACCCGCGCCCGGTGGACTTTCCGTGCATGGTGGGTCGTTCCCTTCGGTCGCGAACGAGTGGGCGTGCGGCCCGCGGTGGAGACCGCGGGCCGGTGGGGGGCACTGCGGCGCGGTGTCGGACACCGCGCCGCGGATACCTCGTCGACGCGTGGTGCTGGGTGTCGCCGGCTGCCGCGAACGGGCGGCAGCAGATGGCAGCCATCCCGACGACGCCCTGCGCAGGGCACGTTCGTACCGTGGCACTCGTGAGCTGTCCTCGCAAGGGTCTGGACCAATTAGGTCTGGACCTTTACGCATCATGGCTGGCCGGAGGCGTGGCGATGCCTTCGGGTGGCCGGTGTGCGGCAGAAAATTGGTCTACACCACGGAGCTGCGACGAGGCCGTGCGACAACGTCGTCACCCCCGGATTGGTCCAGTGCGCCGTGCCGCCCTGCGCCCAGGACCGGAAGCGGATCGGCTGCTGTCAGGGCCGCAGGAGCCTGACGGCGAGGAAGCACGGAGCCTCGTGGAGCTTGTCGTAGGCCTCCTCGTCGAGCTCTCGCAGGTCGGGCGCCGGGCGGGGTTCGACGAGTCGCTCGAGCACGAATCCCGCGGCCAGCAGCTCGTTCACCAGCGTCTCCAGCGGCATGCGCTGGTAGTGGATCGCCCACGTCCTCCCGCCGATCGGGCGGTCGACCCAGTCCTCGGCGTAGTACGAGCCGCCGAATTTGAGCCAGTCGGCGGTCGGATGCGTCGTCGAGACCAGCAGCCAGCCGCCCGGACGCAGGACGCGACGCAGCTCGCGCAGGAGACCCTGCCGGTCGGCGATGTAGTGGAGCATCAAGGCGCACACGACTCCGTCGAACGACGCGTCGCCGACGAAGTCCAGCGGCTTCTCCGCATCGTGCACGAGCAGTTCGGCACGGTCGCCCAACCGCTCCCGCGCGTGGCGCAGCACCGTCGCGCTGCCGTCGATCCCGACCACCTCGGCGCCACGCGCCAGGAGTTCGGCGGCGTAGTGCCCGGCGCCGCAGCCGACGTCGAGAACCTTCAGCCCGGCAACGTCCCCCGCGAGGGCGAGCATCGCGGGCCGGTCGGTGTAGGCGTTGTAGGGGCTGGTGCCGGCGATCCTCGCGAAGTGGTCGCCGAGTTCGCCGTGGTACGCGGTGTGTGGAGGCATCGCGACAGCATCGCGCCGGAGGCTGCCGACCGCGAGCGGTTTGATCGGGCAGCCGGTGCGATCTTGCGCATGGGCCGCGTACCTGATCACCCGTCAGCCGGACTCCACCCCGGCCACGCCGGGGTCCCGACGACGGAGAGCGTCGCGGGCGCCCGCACCGCTGTCCGCCGGCCGCCGGGGCGGCCGGATGAACCCGCAGCGCCCACCGGACTGATCGTGGTGAACGTCGTGGGCGGAACGCGTCACCTCGAAGCCGAAGGGCACGAAGCCCCAGTCTCGGAAACGTGGGGGGAATCGTTGGGTTCGCCGTGCAGTGGCCTCACTCCGTGATCCGTCTCCCCATGCCTCGCCAGGCGGGATTGGAACGTTTCACGTAGGGTCAGAGTAGCGACAGAATCGGCGTCTGCCCACCGCCTGGCACCAACTTCCCCTGCGCAGATGTGGCGTTGAACCGTTCAACTGCCCTCGTGGCGACCGGGATGCCGTCTCTCTCTGTGAGGAGTGTTGACGCGACGTCCGGACTGTGGTTGCTTTCTGGGCTGCGACCTCTTCGCGTTCGTTCCCGTGCTTGTTTGCTGAATTCTGTTCAGTCGCGGCCGAGTTGGCCTGGTTCACCTGCTGTCGAAGCTGCTCGGGGGGAATCCTGCACCAGCGTAGGCGTGAAAACGTTTCCAGGCGGTCCGGGCCGTAGTTCCGCCCCCGCTCCTGCCGCCGCTCGCGCTGCCGACCTCGCTCCTTTCACCTCCACTCACCGAGGAGAACATGTGTCTTTGTCACGCCGTACGTTCGCGGCCCTGACCGGGGCGACCGCCGCGTCCCTGGCGCTGCCGGCCGGTGCCGAGGCCGCCGCCGGATCCTCCCCGTCCGGCGCCGCGGTGCCGCCTGCGGCCGGGGTGCCGGGGACGGCCCACACGGTCACGTTCGACCGGTACTCGCTGATCGTCGACGGCCGCCGGGTGCCGGTGTGGTCCGGCGAGATGCACCCGTTCCGGCTGCCCAGCCCGTCGCTGTGGCGGGACATCCTGCAGAAGCTGGCGGCGAGCGGGTACAACGCGGTGTCCATCTACGCCAACTGGAGCTACCACTCGCCCGCGCCCGGCAGTTACGACTTCACGGGAGTGCGCGACCTCGGGCGGTTCCTGGACATGGCCGCCGAGGCGGGGCTGTACGTGATCGTGCGGCCGGGGCCGTACATCAACGGCGAGACGGACGCCGGTGGTTACCCCGGCTGGCTGACGAGCAGCGCGGCCAGGGCACGCACCAGCGACCCCGTCTACCTGCGCTACGTCGACGAGTGGCTCTCCGCGGTCGACGCGGTGGTAGCGCCCCGCCAGTACACCCGCGGCGGCGGGACCGTCGTGCTGTACCAGCTGGAGAACGAGTACGCGTCGTACGTCACCAGTGCCACGGGCGCGGACTACATGGCGCACCTGTACGCCAAGGTGCGGGCCGACGGCATCGACGTGCCGCTGTTCCACAACGACAAGGGCCGCAACGGCTACTGGGTCCCGGGCAGTTTCGACACCGGTGGCGAGACCGGCCGCTACCTGTACGCCTTCGACGGCTACGCCAGCGGCAACCCGCCGGACTGGGGCTACTTCGGTACCGGCGGCACCACGGGCGGCTCCACCGCCAGCCCCGACACCCCCGGTTTCCTCGCCGAGTTCGGCGGCGGCTGGTTCGACGCCTGGGGCGGTGCCGGGTTCAACGGGCAGGGGTACGCCGGGGCGTGGGCCGCCCGCGACCCCGCCTACGAGCGCCGCTTCTACCTGACGAACCTGGCCAACGGCATCAAGATCCACAATGTCTACATGACGTTCGGCGGCACCTCCTGGGGCTGGCTGCCCGCGCCGGTCGTCTACACCTCGTACGACTTCGGCGCGGCGATCGACGAGACCCGGCACCTGACGGCCAAGGTCACCCCGATGAAGCAGATCGGCTCCCTGCTCGCGTCGTTCCCGGACCTGGCCGTCCTCGACCGGGCCGCGGACACGTCCGCGAGCAGCACGTCGGTCCGCGTCTACCACCTGACCGACCCGGAACGCGGCTCGCACGTCTACCTGCTGCGCAACGACACCACCAAGGACGCCGTCTGCACGCTGCCGGTCGACACGGCGGCCGGCACGCTCACCGTCCCCGCCGCGGCCGGCGGGCTCAAGGTGGCCGCCAAGGACGGCAAGCTCCTCGCCACCGATCTCTCGCTGGGACGGCGCGCGCTGCTCTACTCCACCGCCCAGCCGATGTGGCGGGCCTCCGGCGCCGACAAGGACATCGTGGTGTTCACCGGCCGTCCCGGCGACCCGGTCGAGATCGTCCTGCTCAGCCAGGACGCCCCCGAGGTGAACGTCACGGACGGCGACGCCGAGTCGGCGTACGACGAGGCCGCGGGAACGCTGCGGCTCAACGCCGTCCTCGACGGGCTCACGGTCGTCCGCGTCGACGGCGGCGGCCAGGACACCCCGCTGGTCGTGCTGCTGGCCGACGACGACGCGGCGGCCGCCCTGTGGCCGCGGGACACCGGCGCCGGCTCCGTGCTCGTCAGCGGGCCCGCCCTGGTACGCACCGTGCGCATCACCGGCCGCAGCGTCCATCTGACCGGCGACACCACCGCGCCGACCGACCTGCGGGTCTGGTCGGCAGGCCCGTTGAAGGCCGTGGAGTGGAACGGCCGGGACATCGCCGTGGCCGGTACCCGCTCCGGCGGCCTCGCGGCTCGCAGCCCGCTGCCCGGTCCCGGAGCCGTGTCCCTGCCCGTCCTCACCGGCTGGCGCTACGCCGCGGAGAACCCGGAGGCCGACCCGGCGTTCGACGACAGCACCTGGCGCGCCTGCGACCTGACGACCAGCCACAGCAAGACCGCGGTGCCGGCCGGACAGCCGGCCGTCCTGTTCGCGGACGACTACGGCTTCCACTACGGCGACGTCTGGTACCGCGCCGAGGTGGCCGACGCGAGCGCCGCGCAGGACCTCGCCCTGACCTACCAGACGGGCACGCTCGGTCTGCTGATGGCCTGGTGGGACGGCCGGCCGCTCGGCACCCACCGGATGCCCGTCCCCGCGAAGGCCGAGGTCACCACCGGCACCTGGTCCGGCACGGCCGCCTTCACCGTGCCCGAGGACCTGCGCGGCTCCGGGCCGCACACCCTCGCGGTCCTGGTCCGGCGGATGGGCCACGACGAGGACGGCGGCGCCAACGACGCCTTCAAGTCCGCCCGCGGCCTGACCGCCGCGACGCTCGACGGCGCGCCGCCGAGCTGGCGCATCCAGGGTGCCTCGGGGTACGACGCGGTGCGCGGCCCGCTCAACAACGGCGGCCTGTACGGGGAGCGCGAGGGCTGGCACCTGCCCGGCTTCCCCGACGGGAACTGGTCGCCGGTCACGCTGCCGCACACCGACACCCGGCAGGGCGTGGCCTGGTACCGCACCGTGTTCACCCTCGCCGTGGACAGCGGCACCGACGCGTCGATCGGCCTGACGTTCACCGACGACCCGGCACGCGCCTACCGCGTGCAGATCTTCCTCAACGGGTGGAACGTCGGCCAGTACGCCAACGACGTCGGCCCGCAGCACACCTTCGTCCTGCCGAACGGCATCCTGCGCACCCGCGGCGGCAACACCCTCGCCCTGGCGGTGCTCAGCGACGGCAGCGGGCCGGCCGGACCCGCGCTGCCCGCGCTCACCCTGCTCGGCGCCGCCGCCGGCGGCACCCCGGTCGAGGACGTCGCCTCACCCGGCTACCGGGCGGGCGGCAAGCAGGGCTGACGGCGCGGACGGCCGAGGCGGCCCTGATGCCTAGCCAGAACTCCCGCGGGGGGCCCGGCCGATGGTGCTCGGCCGGGCCCCCCGCGGGAGCGGGGTGACGGCCCGGGTGGCGCGAAGGGCGCGGGCCGTCACACGGTTGACTCTCCCGTCACCCGGACCTGTTCCGCCGTCCCGTCGGGGAAGACGATCCGGACGCTTCCCTCGGCCGTGACGGTCGCGCTCGTGCCGGTGCGCAGCGCCTGCGCGTCGCCGTACACCGACGGGTCGGCCGACAGGACGACCAGGCTCGCCAGGATCCTGGTCCCGCCGCGGTGGCGGGCCGTGAGCACCGGCGTCGCCGAGTGGTGGCCGTAGGCGTTGTGGCCGCGGGCGGACGCGACCGAACTGCGGCAGTCGCCGCCGTCGCCGTCCCAGCCGAGCAGGGCCACCAGGGCGCTGGTCAACCCGTCCTGGCGGTGGGCAGCCGCCCACCCCGGCCCCGTCTCCTCGACGGGGGACGTCTCGTCGGCGGCCACCGCCCATCCGCCCTCGCGGACCAGCGCGCCGGCCGGCGCCTCGACCCGGTGGATGCGCACCTCCCACGGGCCGTGGGCCACGCTGGCGGTGGTGATGCGGGCGTACTCGCCGTTGTCCGCGGCCGGGCGGGTGTGCCAGGAGGCGGCGCGCCGGCCCTCGGCGAACAGCCGGTGGATGCGGCCGCGGACCGAGGGACCGGGCACGTCCAGCAGCGCGATCTGGTTGTCGGGACCGGGGGGTTCGTCCGCCGGCGGCGTCTCCGGGGCGGTGGCGGTGGAGTAGGCGAAGCGGGTGTAGTGCGGGTTGTCCTGGGCGGTGGACGTCGGTGTCTGGTGGTCGCTGCCGTGGTTGACCAGCCGCACGATGCCGTCGGACGCCGTGGAGTGCAGCAGCCACCCGGGCCCGGGCAGCGCCAGGTACCGGTCCGCGGTGTCGACCGGGCTCGGCTCCTCCCGGGCCGTCCACACCGGGTGGTCGGCGGGCAGCAGCAGGCCGAGGAACGCCTTGTTGGCCCAGTAGGGCGAGGCGGGCCCGGAGTACGGCTGGGTGACGGGCAGGAAGGGGCCGTACCAGCCCAGGCGCAGCAGCCCCTCCTCGTCGGGCACCCCGCGTTCCGCGAAGTGCTTGAGGGTGCCCGAGGCCAGCCGGCGGGTGCGGCCCGGCGGCAGGGGAGTGGCGCCGGCCAGCGCCCCGGCCCACAGCGGGGCGGCCGCGGCGAAGCGGTAGGTCAGCGAGCGGCCCTGGTGGATGGGCGCGCCGTCGGCGCCGAAGAAGTACTGGTGGGTCTCCAGGAAGCGCCGCAGGCGTTCGCGGTGGGTGGCGACCAGCATGCCGTCCGCGCGAGGACCGGCGATCCGGGCCCACAGGACGGGGTACAGGTGCAGGGTCCAGGCGTTGTAGTAGTCGAACTTCTGCCCGTCGCCGTCGGTGTACCAGCCGTCGCCGCGGTACCAGTCGTCGAGCCGGGCCAGGCCCGCGTCGATCTCGGCGCGCCGGTGCGGGGCGCCGACGGAGGCCAGGAACTCCTCGGTGACGACCTGGAACAGCCGCCAGTTGGAGTCGTTGGGCTGGGCGCCGACGAACCCGCCGAGCCAGGCGGCGACCCGCTGGCGGACCGTGTCGGGAAGGGCGTCCCAGATCCACGGGCGCGTCTCGTGCAGGGCGATCGCGATGGCCGCGGCCTCCACCATCGACTGCGCGCGGTCGGTGATGGCCGGCCAGTGCTCGGGACTTGCCGGGTCGGTGCCCGCGGCCAGCCCGGCGGCGTAGCGCTCGATCAGGTCGCGGATGCGGGTGCTGCCGGGTTCGTCATGGCCGCCGGCGCCCGCGATGCGGCAGGCGGCGAGGGTGAACGACCGGGCGTAGCCCTCGAGTCCGTCCGACCAGGTGCCGGAGTGGCTGGTCCGCCCGGGCAGCCGGTACTGGGCTCTGTGCGGCGAGGCGTAGGGGAGCAGCGCGGCCAGCATGCGGTCTGCGGCGGCCTCCCAGTGGGCCCGGGTGTAGCCGGTGTACGGCGACAACTCCGGGTCCAGGGGCGGTTGCTGGTGGGAATCGGCCAAGAGGTTCGGCGCGGTCATGCCGGTTCGGGCCCTTTCATGGGGTGCGCTCCGCTGGGGGCGCGGCGACGCTTTCGCGTACGACGATGTGAGTGCCGAGCACATGACGGGTGCTCAGGGAGTCCTCGGCCGAGCGCAGGGCGATGCGCACGGCCTCACGGCCCAGTTCCTCCGCGGGAGTGCGGACCGTGGTCAGCGGCGGATGGAAGTCCGCCGCCAGGGGGATGTCGTTGTAGCCGACGACGGAGATGTCGTCGGGGACGCGCAGGCCGGCGTCGGCGATGGCCCGCAGGGCGCCGGCGGCCACCATGTCGTCCCCGGCGAACACGGCCGTGAACTCCGGTCCGCCCTTGAGGAGTTCGGCCATGGCGCGCTGCCCGTTGGCACGGCCCAGGCCGCAGTCCACGACGTGCGCGGCCTGCGGCGGCAGCCGGTGCTCGGCCAGCGCGGCCCGGTATCCGGCGACGCGGGCGTCCAGGGCCGTGTTGCCCGGCAGGCCGCCCAGGAAGACGATCTTCCGGTGGCCGGCGGACAGCAGATGGCTGGTGATCGCGCGGGCGCCCGCCTCGTTGTCGAACTCGACCACCAGGGCGGGGATGTCCGGACCGGGTGCCGGGCGCCCGCACAGCACGAGCCGGGAGCCCGCGGCGTCCAGGGCCTGCGCGTACTGGGCGACGCGCGCGCGGTAGTCGTCGTCCTCGACGACACCGCCGACCAGGATCACCAGCCGGGCGCCCTCCTCCCGCATGAGCTGGACGAACTCCAGCTCCCGCTGCGGCTCGCCACCGGTCTGGCCGACCAGGCAGAGCCAGCCGTGGGCGGCGGCCTCCGCCTCGACGCCCTCGGCCACGTGCGCGTAGAAGGGGCTGGTGACCTGCCGCACCAGGACGGCGACCATCTTCCGGCCGCCGCCCACCAGCGCGCGGGCGTGCGCGTTGGCCACGTAGTCCAGGGCCTGCGCGGCACGCAGCACCCTGGCCCGGGTGGTCTGCGGAACCGGGTAGTTGCCGCTGAGGACCCGGGAAGCGGTGGCGACGGACACGCCTGCCCGCTCTGCCACGTCCCGGATGGTGACCCGCCGCTTCGCCGCCATGTCGCTCCTGTCTCCAGCCCCTGCTGCCCTGTACGCCATCGACGCCTCACGTGTTCGCGGCGTGTTCCCTGGCGTACTCGTCGGCCATTCTGTCGCCGCCGCCCGAGCGCCACTTGCTGATGGCGCCGTCCAGCGCGGACAACGGCGCCCGGCCGGCGATCACGGAGGTGATCGTGTCGTCCATGCCCGCCTTGAGCGTGGTGCCCTGCGCGTTGAAGGTGGCGGACTGCAAGCCGAACGACGCGTCGCGGATGGCGACCGGCACCACCTTCTGCTGCCACGCGTGCAGGGCGCGGGTCGCGTCGGGGAAGCCCGGGACGAACAGCACCTGCGGGCCCTCGGCCAGGTAGCGGAACGGCAGGTTGGTGATGTTCTCGACCTGGCCGAGCTTGGTGGGCACCGGCGAGCCGCCCTTGTCGCGGGTGAAGTGCACGCCCTCCACGCCGAAGTGGGTCAGCTCGTACTCCTTGGTGCCGAACGGGGCCGCCAGGTAGTCCAGGACGCGCAGCAGCAGCTGGATGCGCTCCTTGCTCGCCTTCTTCAGGATCGTGTAGCCGAACGAGCGCCGGGCGGCGACGACGCCGCCGGGAGTGCCGTCGACGGCGTACGGCACCGCGGGCGCCGGCGTCAGCAGGCCCTTGGAGTCCGGGTACAGCGCCGTGTAGTTGCCGAACCCGTTCTGCAGCGAGCCGATGGTGCCGTTGAGCATCAGCGTGTACGCGTCCGAGGTGGACAGCGACGTGGAGTCCGGGTGGTAGCAGCCGTCCTTGCGCAGTTGCGCCTGGAAGGCGACGGCCGCCTTGAACCGCTCGTCGGTGTAGCCGGCGTGGAAGGCCCCCTTGCTGTCCACCGCCCAGCCCTGCGGAGCGTTGTGCGCCGCGGAGTGCACGTTGTTGTTGAAGTCCGACCCCTTCGCCGAACCGAGCGCGTACGTCTTCCCGTGCGTCGCCTTCTTCGCGACGGCGGCGAAGTCGTCCGAGGTCCAGCCGTCGTGCATGCCGGCGCCGGTGAACATGCCCTGGTTGAGCCACAGCGTCGAGCCGGGGATCGGCCGCTCCAGCGGGATGCCGTAGATCCTGCCGCCGATGCGGCCCATGTCCCGCCATGCCTGGGCGGGGATCCCGGCCAGGTTGGGGTAGTCCTTGACGGCCTCGCCCGACAGGTGCGGCGTCAGGTCCTCGGCCCGGACCTGGACGAACTGGGCCTCGCGCGGCAGCACGAAGCCGGAGAACATGTTGATGATGTCGGGCAGCGAGCCGGGGTCGCCGGCCATCACCGTGGCCATCTTGGCCTGGTAGTCGTCCGTGGGGATGACGGTGTACTCGATCTTGACGCCGAGCGCCTTCTCCACGGCCTTCCAGTACTGGTTGCCCGCCTCGGGCTTGGGCGGCGTGCCGAAGGTGACCGACATGACCTTGATCGTCGAGCCGTCGCCCGGGGTGCGCGCGACCGAGCCGACCAGGTTCGAGGGGTAGGAGGTGAAGCCGGCCTGGACGCCCGCGGTGGTGGGGGCCAGGTCCGGCGTCGGGCCGGCGGCCGGGTGGTACGCGGGCCAGGGGGCGAGCTTCTTGCCCGCGTTGGACACGTCGCCGCCCGACGTGGTCGAGGTGCAGGCGCTCAGCAGTCCGGGGACGGAGACCGCGGCACCGGTCGCGGCGATGGAGCGCAGCAGGGTGCGCCGGGACATTCTGGACATGGGAGGGTGGCCTTTCGGGGGAGTGCGGCCGTTCGAGGGTGTGCGGGGACGGGGGCCGGGACGTCAGCTCTTGATGGCGCCGGTGAGCACGCCCTTGGTGAAGTACTTCTGCAGGAAGGGGTAGGCGAGCAGGATCGGCACGGTGGCCATCACCACGACCGCCATCTGGATCGTCTGCGGCGCGTTGACCGCGCCGTCGCCCAGCGTCGTGTCGGTCAGCCCCGATCCGGCCACGACGTAGGTGCGGAGCACCTGTTGCAGGGGCCAGTGGTCGCTGTTGAGGTACAGCGAGGCGTAGAACCAGGAGTTCCAGTACGAGACGGCGTAGAACAGGCCGACGACGGCGAGTGCGGCCTTCGACAGCGGGAGCACGATCGACCACAGCACCCGCAGGTCGCCGGCACCGTCGAGCCGTCCCGCCTCGTACAGCTCCTCGGGGATGCCCTGGAAGAACCCGCGCAGCACGATCAGGTTGAACACGTTGACCAGCAGCGGAAGGATCAGCGAGGAGTAGCTGTTGAGCAGGCCCAGGTTCTTGACGAGCAGGAAGCTGGGGATCATCCCGGGCGGGAAGAGGAAGGTGAACAGGATGAGCAGCAGCACCGGCCGGCCGCCCGCGACCCGGGGGCGCGCCAGCGCGTAGGCGAGGGTCACCGTGCACAGCAGGCTCAGCGCCGTGCCCACGAGGGTGACGCCGAGACTGACGCCCAGGGCGTGGGTGACGATGCCGCCCTGAAGGATGTCGTGGTACGCCCTGAGCGTCGGGTGCTCGGGCCACAGCACCCAGCCGCCGTTGGCCACCACCTCCCGCTGCGAGGCGAGCGAGGTGGAGACGACGACCAGGAAGGGCACGCAGACCAGGGCGACGACCACCACGAGCGCCACGGCCTTGGCGGACTGGGTGACGGGCTTCGGCTTCTCCATCCAGCCGGGCCGCACGGTTGCGCTCACTTGTAGACCCCCTGCTCACCGAGCCGATGGGCGATCTTGTTCGCCGCGTAGACCAGCACCGCGCCGATCACGCCCTTGAACAGGCCCGCGGCGACGGCCAGTCCGTAGTCGCCGCCGACGATGCCGCGGTAGTAGACGAAGGTGTCGATGACTTCGGCGGCCTGCGGGCCCACCGCGTCGCGCTGCAGCAGCATCTGCTCGAAGCCCACCGAGAGGATGTCGCCGAGCCGCATGATGAGCAGCAGGACGACCACCGGGCGGATGGCCGGCAGCGTGACGTGCCAGAACCGCCCCCAGGGGCCGGCGCCGTCGATCGCGGACGCCTCGTACAGCTGCTCGTCGACCTGCGACAGCGCAGCGAGGAAGATGATCGTGCCCCAGCCGGTGTCCTTCCAGATCACCTGGGCGATCAGCAGCGGCTTGAACGCGTCCGGGTTCCCGATGATGTCGACCGTGTGCAGGCCCGCGTCGCCCAGGTACCCGTTCAGCATGCCGGTGCCGCCCAGCACTTGCTGGAACATCGCCACGACGATGACCCAGGAGATGAAGTGCGGCAGGTACACCACCGACTGCACGAAGCGCCGCACCGTCGACCAGGTGAGGCTGTGCAGCAGCAGCGCGAGGGCCAGCGGGACCGGGAAGTAGAACACCAGCTGGAGCAGCGCGATCCAGGCGGTGTTGAGGACCGCGTGCCAGAACGCGCTGTCCCCGAAGAGCTGCTGGAAGTTGCCGAAGCCGGTCCAGGGGCTGCCCCACAGGCCGGCGAACGGCACGTAATCCTTGAACGCGACGACGTTGACGATCAGCGCGCCGTACTGGAAGACCAGGAAGTAGGCCAGCCCCGGCACCATCAGCAAGAACAGCGTCCAACTGCGACGTCTGTGAAAACCTTTTCGTTTGATCGGAGCATCCGGCGAACGATGATGGCCGTCGGAGGCCGTCGCCTTTCCTGGGAGCTCCCGTATCAGCGCCGCCACGGCGCCTCCTCACCATCGGGTGCTGGGTGAGCGGTAGTTAAAACGTTTCCAGGCCTCGCGTCAACGGATCTGACACGAATCGCAGGCGGGAGCCGCGACCCGGCCGGTGATATGCCTGAGTTGTAGCGGTATCCCCTGTGAATCGGTTCATCCCGGGGCCTGGTTGGGCGGCACGGGACGCCGAAGTCGCGGTCGCCGGCGGGCCGTTGCGGCCTGACGCTCACTCAACGCGTGGGATCAGGAGCCCGCCATCCCGCAAGTCGGCGATGGATAAACGCAGTTCATGCGGCATGCGGAGGATGACCGGCGCCGCGAGAAGCGTGCTCGTACCTTCCTGTGACTCTGCGCGATGGCTTGACACGACTCCCGGGCGGGCTTAGAACGATTCATCGTTCGCGCTCTGTCCGACGCACGGCCTGCTTCGCTCTCCACCACCCGGCGACGCCGCCGTCGACATGCGCAGCACATCCCGGCTTTCTCGCCCCCGCTTCCGCGCTCCCTTTCGCGTAGTTCCCACCTGACTGGAGTCTGTCCATGCCTGAGGGGTCCCCGCTCAACCGACGTACGTTCCTCGGCGGCGCATCGATCGCCGCGGCGGCCCTCGCCCTCGGCTCCGCCGGCCGCGCGGACGCCGCCGGCCCACCACCGGCCTCGGCCGCGACCGGCTCCTCGACCGGTGCCGCCCAGGGAGCGGACCTGCACTGGCTGGACGGCCGGCCCGCCGCCACCACCGGGGCGGCCTGGGGCGTCCCCTGGCCGCAGGGCCAGGTCGCCGCGAGCACCGCGTTCGCGCTCCGGGACAGCGGCGGCGACCAGGTGCCCGTGCAGTCCTGGCCGCTGGCCTACTGGCCCGACGGGACGCTGAAGTGGACCGGCCACGCCGTGTCCTCCACCGCCGCCCTCACCGACGGCTACCACCTGGCGCCGGGGACACCGGCCGCCCCCGAGCAGCCGGTGACCGTGACCCGCAGCGGCGACGAGATCCGCCTGGCCAACGGCGTGCTGGACCTGCGCCTGGCCGCGAGCGGCCCGGTGGCGATCCGCTCGCTCGCCCGCTCCGGGCGCACCACCGCCTCGGGCGGCCGGCTGGTGCTGATGCTGCAGGACAGGCCCGACGACAACGACGGCCCGCGGCACACCTCGTGGAGCGGGGTCGTCGAGAGCGCCGACATCGAGCAGTCCGGGCCGGTGCGCGCGGTGGTCAGGCTGACCGGCCGCTACCGGCAGGACACCCCGCCGCGGTACGGCAACGGCGGCCGGGCGATCCTGCCCTGGACGATGCGCGTGTACCTGGGCGCGGGCGACGCATCGCTGCGCGTGATGCACGAGTTCGTCTGGGACGGCGACCCCTCCAAGGACTTCGTCCGCGGCCTCGGCCTTCAGCTCGACGTGCCGATGAGCGACCAGCCGTACGACCGGCACATCCGCTTCGCCGGCCCCGACAACGGCGTGTGGGGCGAGTCGGTGGTCGGCCTGACCGGCCTGCGCCGCGACCCGGGGGCGGCGGTGCGCGCCGCCCAGATCGCCGGCACCGCGACGCCCCCGATCTCCACCTGGGAGGCCACCACCAAGGCGGAGTGGCAGGATCTGCCCAAGTGGGCGGACTTCAGCCTGGTGCAGCACTCGGCGGCGCAGGCCGTGGTGTGGAAGCGCACCTCCGCCGCGTCCGCATGGCTCAAGCACGCCGGCTTCGCCGACCGCGCCCCCGGCTTCGGCTACGTCGGCGGCGTCAGCGGCGGCCTCGGCGTGGGCCTGCGGGACTTCTGGGAGCAGTTCCCGCGCGCCCTGGACGTGCGCGACGCCGCGGGCGACACCGCGACGGTCACCCTGTGGTCCTGGTCGCCGCACGCCGGGGCGATGGACCTGCGCGCCTACGACACCGCGAGCCACGGCCTCGACCTGGCCTACGAGGACGACCGCTACGGCTTCGGCCTGTCCACCGGCATGGCCCGGTCGACGGACATGCAGCTGTGGGCGTTCGACACCACGCCCTCGCGCGACGCCGTCGGCGTGCTGGCCGGCGCGCTCGCCTCCCGCCCGCAGCTGGTCACCGACCCGAAGACGTACCACGGCGTCGGCGTGTTCGGCCGGTGGAGCCTGCCCGACCGCAGCACCCCGGGGCGCAGGCAGCTGGAGGACACCCTGGCGAGCAACGTCGCGTTCTACGCCGGGCAGGTCGAGCAGCGCCAGTGGTACGGGTTCTGGGACTACGGCGACGTCATGCACAGCTACGACGGCGATCGGCACGTCTGGCGTTACGACGTCGGCGGATACGCGTGGGACAACGCCGAGCTCGGCTCCGACGCGGCCCTGTGGTACCAGTTCCTCCGCACGGGAGACCCGCAGACCTTCCACCTCGCGCGGGCCATGACCCGGCACGTCACCGAGACCGACATGATCCGCACCGGGCCGTTCGCCGGCCTCGGCTCGCGGCACGACGTGCAGCACTACGCCGACGGCGGCAAGGAGCCCCGCGTCTCCGAGGCGTACACCAAGCGCTTCATGTACTACCTGACCGCCGACGAGTTCGTCGGCGACGCCATGCGGGTGCCGCTGCAACTGGACACCACGCTGCTGGCGTACCCGCCGCTGCGCGACTACCTGGCCACCCCCGCCGGCGTGCCCACCGTGATCCGCATCGGCCCCGACTGGTACGCGCTGGCCAGCAACTGGCTCACCGAGTGGGAGCGCACCGGCGACACCAGGTGGCGCGACCGCATCGTCACCGGCATGCGGGACATCGCCGGGCTCCCCGCCGGGCTGTTCACCGGACAGCAGGGCGGCGCCGTCGGCTACGACCCCGCCACCGGCCACATCAGCGACCTGAAACTCGGCGGCGACTGGGGCAAGGTCAACCTGACCATGGTGTTCTGCGGCGAGCAGATCATGTGGGAGACCACCGGCCTGATCGACGTGCCCGAGTTCCGGGCGAAGCTGCTGGAGTTCTGCCGCTACGTGCAGGCGCCGGCCGCGGAGATCACCGACCACTTCGGCTTCAAGTTCACCACCAGCGCCCCGGGTGTCTTCTACTCGCGGATGACCGCCTGGGCCGGCGAGCAGACCGGCGAACCGGCGGTGCAGCAGCGCGGCTGGGACGCGTTCTTCGGCGACGGCGGCGGCACGCCCTGGACCGCGCCGGCCCGGATCGACGGATCCGCGGTGTTCAGCGGGGTCGACGAGGTCCCGGGCATGGGCACCAACGGGTTCGCGCAGAACACCCTCGCGATGATCGCGCTGCTTGCCGTCGCGCCCGACCAGGCACCGTGACACGGCGTCCCCCACCCGCCGCCTCCCGCACCGGCTCCTCACCCACACCCTCAAGGGAGCACCCATGAACGGGATCACCCGCCTGCTGGCCGCGCTCGCGGTCACCACGGCCGCGACCGCCCTGCCGGGAACCGCTGTCGCGGCACCGGGCGCGCCCCTGCCAGGCGACCAGATCGCCCAGCACTGCGCGCAAGGCACCGAAGGAACCGGCCTGACCTGTTCCTTCGACGTCCCGCCCGGCGCGTACGAGGTGCACGTGGCCCTCGGCAGCCGCACCGCCGCCGCGAACACCGGAGTGGAGGTCGAGGCGAACAGGACCGTGATCGCACCGGTGGCCACCGCGGCGGGCCACCTCGCGGTGCGGAACGTCACCGTCGACGTGCGCACCCCGGAGAGCATGCCCGACGGCCAGGAGGGCGACGGCACTCCGGGCTTGCAGTTGAAGTTCACCGGCTCGGCCCCCGAAGTGGCCGGCCTCCAGGTCACGGCCCGTCCGCACGCCCCCCGACTGTTCATCGTCAGCGATTCCACAGCGTGCGACTGGCTCAACACGGTCCAGCGCGGCTGGGGG
>Ga0123353_10002846_pt1 | contig 21624 bp, 15 predicted proteins | sample TergutLab28metaG_3_FD_92763 | JGI IMG/M metagenome (GOLD analysis project Ga0123353, IMG submission 92763) | Labiotermes labralis P3 segment gut microbial communities from Petit-Saut dam, French Guiana - Lab288 P3 | ecosystem: Host-associated > Arthropoda: Insects > Digestive system > Gut ... | reverse complement strand
TTGAATGACCATCGCTGTCAAAAAAAATGTGACTTGACAAAGGATAGCCATTTCTGTAAAATGACGCAACATGGATTTGTGACTCGACCCAACAGGGGTTAGAGAACAGGTCTATTAGATACATGTAGCAGTTTTTGTGCCGAAAAACAGAAAATTTTGATTTTTTCCCAAGTTCTTTATGTCAGAAATGTTACGTAATTTCACAGTTTTTGATATTTCAAGAATACTGTGTGATAAAATCAGATTTGTTGCAATATCATACACATGTATCATTTTACGTCGGAATTTTGCACAAAAGTGTCTAATTTTGCACAATTGCACAATAATTGCAAAAAACGAAAACTGTGTAATAATAGGGATGGTTATAGAAATTAGGTAAAATAGGAGATTAAGAGTCTTTTCTGGTACTCCGGCATCCGACTGCCCAAAATTGCACTGGACTCTAGCCGCCGTTTTTTATATCATTCGATATGCGCAAAGGTTTTTGTCTTTTTATTGTCGTTCTGTTGCTCATGCCGACGTTTTGCGGTTGCGTTCGACGGAAAATGACCGTCCGAAGCAATCCGCCCGGCGCAACCGTTTTCCTCGATGGAAAAGAAATCGGACGAACACCATTTTCCACAAATTTCGACCACTACGGCAAGCGGGAATTCCGTATCGTCAAACAAGGCTACGAAACGAAAACCGAATTGAAACCCGTCCGCACTCCCTGGTATCAGTGGGTCGGCATCGATTTCGTTTCCGAAGTGCTGCTACCCGGAAAGTTGACCGATCACAAGTATTACGAGTTCGATTTGCAGCCGGAACGCATCGCACCCGGTTCGGAAATCGTTTCCCGAGCAGAACAGTTTCGACAAACCGCCCACGCCGACGGTGTGCCGCGCATCGGAGGCACCACCGCCACCACCGAAAATGTCGGTTCGCCCAATCTCGGTTCAATCGTTCCTCCCACTCCTGCTTCGACACCGTTCGCTCCGACCGAACTGCTTCTCGCACCTCCCCTTCCTCCCTCTAATCCGAATACGTTTGTTCCTCCCCAGATATTTCAACCAAGTAACTAAAACCGCCAGTTATGTACCGATTCCTTTTTATTTTACTCCTTTGTTCGTCGGTATTGCTTGCCGAAGAGCCCGCATTTGTGCCGCCGATTCCAACGGAAAACGATACCGCTCCCGCATCTGTGTCTTTCCAGGACAATATCCTCATTGCCAGCAGGGATAGTATCCTCGGCGACCGTATTGCAAAAATTTCGGCAACGATGGACAGAATTCCCCAGGACAGCAGACAAATCTGGCGGGAATATGACATTACTCCCTTCACACAAGGGCGAAACTTCCCGGCAGGTTCGAATCCGCCGGAACAAATGTTGATCGACTGGATTTTACGACAAACTGGTGCTGCCCGATGACACACCGCCCCCTTCGGTATTCTGACGGCAGACTCCGAAAAACTGTACGTCTATCACACGAAGGAAATGCAACTCGTCGTCGCCGACATCGTTGACCGATTCGTTTGTCCGCAACTTTGGAACGAAGCCTGTACGATTCGGATCGTTTCGACTCCGCGACCGGACTGGGTAAGCAAAGTCCATTCGCAGTTGAAGCCGATTCCGATTGCCACGCAAGGAGTGCAAGGCTGGATTCTAGAAAAGACGGCGGCACAGAATTTATTGCAGGAATTGAGTCGGCGCAGCGATTTCAAGGAATTGATACCGCCGCAATCGCTCATGCCTCACGGTATTCAACACAATGTTGTGGCAAAAAAACAGCGTGCCTATCTTCGAGATGTTCAGCCTAATCCTTCGGTGTTGAACGGTTATGCCGAAGACCGGATTACGATTGACGAGGGGCTGGGACTGTCCGTTACACCGCTTGCTATGCTGGATGGTCAGCACATGGCGGCGACGATTAAATTGGATATTGTCCAGATTGAGCGTATGCTCTCGACGACGATAGAAATTGCGACGGCAACGAATTCGAGACAGCGGGTGCAAATCGAATCGCCGCAGATGGCATCGTTCAAGTTGGATGAAGTGGTCGGTTTTCCGAAGAGTAGGGTTTTGCTCTTGGATTTGGGGATGGTGCCTCTGCCGAACACGGTCGAAGGGGATTCACGGAATGCTTTCACGGAAATTTCCAAGGGCATCAATCCGGGGCGGCGTGGAAATGTCTTGATTTTCATTGAATGTACGACCGGCGGTGCGCTTCCGGCGGTTTCGTCTTCACCGCCGACGGCGACAGCACCGGTTCAGACAGCGCGACCTCTTGAATCGCCCTATTGGCAGGGAATACGGTAAAAATTTTCGTCACTCCCGCACCGGTTGTACCGACTATAACGATTATTCCGCTTGTACCGCTTGTGTCGATTGTAGGGTATATACCAAATTTATACCCTTCGCTCCCTCTAAATCGGGTTGTAACGGCAAATTCACTCACTCCCGAACTCCAAATTGTTCGATACCCCGAATGATATAGGCTATTTCTATGTAAGGAAAGCCCTTTAATTAGCGTCGAAAGGAGTCGAGAACGATGTCCCAATCAGTTCGGAGTTGCAAAAATTTCACTGTTCAGGTCCATTCTAATGAAGGAATCGTCCGGCAGAACTCCCGAACCCCCTACGTAGGGATATTGCGCCTACTCCTCGTCTGCATTCTCCTGCTCGCTCTCTCTGCCGTGTCGGTCGCACAACCGCCCGGCTTTACGTTCTGGCGCCAGATGCCGAATGGTACTGCCCGACCCGGCGAAGGTACACCTGCTCAGCCATACCATTCATTCTGGATGAGTGAGGTTGATAATGTCATGGGGGTTGAGGAAATTCCGATTGGTTCGGGAGACTTCTTCTATCGCCCAAATTGGTGGACGAACTCTATGTTTTTGGAGAATGCCGGAGGTGTGATCGGTGTTCCTCCCAATACACCGGGTAGCTGGGGAACCGGACATCTATGGGTGCAGGGTAGTTTAACCAATGAAGGTTCAAGTGGTATTCGCCGCTTAGACCAGTTGACCGTCACTGGTAATTTGCGGAATAGTAACGAAAACATCGGTCAGGGAAGTTCAATCCACCACATCTTCACAATAAATGTTCTCGGGAATGCAGCCAACTATGGTGCAATTTATAGTATCGATGAGTTTACCGTTGGTGGTAATCTCAATAACTATGCGGGAGCGACCATCGGGCGCGGTGGTAATGGAGAACAAATTGGTACCTTGAGTGTATCAGGATTGTTACGCAATTACGGTCCACAGCCCAACCCCGGACGACCTAGGGCAGAAATTACCAACGTTTGGGAGATTCGAGCGGGAATCCTCGAAAACAGGGGACTAATCCAGCAGTTGGAAAATGGATATCTTTTTGCGACCATTGACGTTTCTCAAGATCTCTTCAATGGTTATAACGCACTACAGAACGATGATCTCACTCCCAGAGTACGCCGACAGGCTGAAATTCTTTCACCGGCGTTTCTTTCCATTACTACTGGCGGTAATTTGGTTCAGTATTTCGATGGAAGTATCCGTGCCGTGGGCGGCAACATTAAAGTGTTCGGAGAACTTTACAACGCGGGAGAAATACGAATCGTTACTGGTGGGTTCAATCTTGTTCATGAAGGGCATTGGCGTATTGATGCAGGGAGTATTTACAACGACGGGCGGTCATTGGTACAGTGGGGTCAGACGGGTGGGACAAGAGCGGGAAACCCATATGAATCTTCGGGCGGAGGAGCATGGGGAATTATTTATGATGCCAGAATTAACACCGCCGGTAATTTGACCAACATTGGTGTCAACGCTCAAATAAACGCAATGGTGAACCATAACATGAATACCTTATGGATTGATACGGGAAGCATATTAGGAAACATCGCTAACTTGCCAATCGACAATTTCAATATCAATGACGATAGATGGTACAGTTTGCATGTCGGGGGAAACTTGTACAACTTGGATCGTGCCAGTATCTTCAACTATAAGGAAATTATTGTTCACGGCGATCTGAACAACCGGGGGGCGACATTGGTGGGAGGACATTGGTTTAGTCACTCCAATCTTACCGATTTATATGAGAATCCTCTGATGACGCATCAGACGGGACTCATCCAAGTAGGGCGAAGTGTCTATAATACCACCGAAACAAATTCACAGGACAGAATTTTGGGCGGTGGAACTTATGGCGGTTTGCTCGCTGGTTTCGATACTTTTGACATTCTGGGCAGTGTCTATAACGATGCCAATAGCATGATTACAGGGAGTTACACTCACGGGGGGGGCGATCCTGTCACCGGGTTACCCGTCGAGAGTACCGGACCCTATGGCATTCCGCGTGTTGGACCCGGAGGAGAGATTCTCATGACAAATATATATTATTCTGTCGGTCTCGACACCAAAACACCCTATACCATTTACGGACGCAGGGCAAACATTCTTGATGGAGTCATGCTTAATGGAGGATCAGCCAATACTGATCCTTTCAATCCGAGGTTAACTGACGTGCCAAGCACTCTCAACGTTATGGGATTATCTCCCATTGCTGTACCTGAAACGCCTGCTTTCTTAGGCTTGTACAATGCAGGGCTTATTTCGGAAATTGACATTATTTCTGTGGGTTCCAACGAAATGGGGATATTGTGGAATGCCGCTGCTCCTGAGGCTTTAGGAGCAACGTTGCCCACGTCGAGTGCGCCTGACCCGACCGGCGGTACGAGCAGTGCTTTTAAGAAAAATGAAGGGACAATACAACAATTCGGCAAAGTTGACGGTCTCGGCACGATTACAGACATTGGAATTCTCAATGTAACGAACCTCTACAATGAGGGAGTGATCAGCGACGTTGACGTGGCGATCAACGTTTCCTATACCTTGGTCAATAACGAGACGGGAATTTTGGACGGTTACAGTCCGAGCCACGTGGAGTGGGATTACAGTTTGCCGCCTGTGCGGAACGTGGTGTTTGAGGACACCTATGGTATTCTCCGGGTGGGGAAATCAACCGAAGTGTTTAATCCCGTCACAGGAACATTTTCCACGTCCAACCCTCTTGTGTTGCTGCTACAGTCGGCAGGATTGTCCATCGGCAATGAAACCGGTATCGTCAATGCGGGAATCATCACGAATTTTGATCAGGTCATTTCCGAAGGGGACATGTACAATGCTGCGATAGATGCAACCCGACGAGGTAAAATCTTCAACATACTCTCAACGCTTACCGTCGGCGGCGACATGATCAACGAGGGAGACATTGGGGAATATGAAGAAGACATGTTTGGGAACGTAATCGTAAGCGAGATTGGCGCAAAAGTGATTACCGTAGGGGGCATAATGGTCAACACGGGAACCATTTCGAACGTAGAAGTGCTTTCCGTTTTGGGCATCGCCGATGCGGATCACAGGCTGGTGATGAGTGGGCAAATAAACGAAGGAATCGGTTTTACCAGTATGGGAGACCTTACCAATATAGGCGTGATTACCGTCGCGGACGGAATGATTAGCGCAGGAGACATCAAAAATGTTACCTCGATTACCGTCGGGTCGACCATGCCCACTGGTAACGTAGCCGATATGTATATCGCGGGATCATTGACCAATGTTACGAGCGTTACTGTGACTCGCGACCTTTACCTCTTATCGAATCCCGGCATGGGGGCGGGACCAGGAGGGATTATCCCAGGACCAGGTCTTCCCGGTTTCGTACCTTCGAAGTTTGACAATGTTGGCACCATCTCTGCCGGCAGAGAAATCATTGTGGACACGGTCATCGATGGCGGGTACGCCTTTTTAGCCGCCGGCGGAGGAAGAGATGCCGCCGGAAACAGGTCGGGGCAGTTGTTCGTGACCGCTGATGGCGAACTGACGGTTGCAGCAGGTTCGATTGCCTCCGGTTGGGGTGTTTGGAACGAAGGGATAATCTGGATCGGCAGACCCGAAATACCTGCTGTACCGGGCTTGCCCGGTATGCCCGGAATGCCTGTCATTCCAGCCGTGCCCGGCGGAACATTGAATTCGGGAGCAGGTGTCCGGAATGAAGCCGGCGCGTATATTTACAACAATGGCACGATCAGTGCGGGTGCCGACTTTATCAACTTCGGCACCATTTCCGGCAAAGGAATCGTTTCCTTTACCAACAGTGATCGTTTTGGGGAAGGTCGGACATTTACGAACCGCGCAGGCGGTGTCATTGAAGGCGGACTCGTGATAAACGGCAATTTCAGCAACCAAGGCGGGACGATTCGCCTTGTTACCGAAAGACGGAACGGACGTGAAGAAGCCGAAACCATCCGGGTCACGAACGGTGCCGCCACCATCAACGGCGGAACGGTCGATACGAGTGCCCTTGAAGGTCTTAACGTGAACAGGCAATATCTTTTCCTTGCAACTGACCGACCGGGCGATCTCATCATCACGAAAAATATGGTCGGCGGCGGAAGCGGTGCTCCCGGCTCGGTGCTTGACTTCTCTCCGTACTATGGACGTTATGACAGCGAAAACAATCGGTACATTCCCGGTGAACTCTGGTCGATGACCAATCAGTATTACTGGCTGGAAGTCGGCAGGGCGTACACGTACGAAAACTATGCGAAGACTTACAACCAGATCGCTGTCGGAAAATACATTGATACGATTGGCGGTTCCGTGAAGGGAAAACAAGAGGACAACATACTTGAACCGAGTAAGATGTTCTATAAGGACGTGGTTGAACCGAGCGGAATGATTTCAAATGCCAACGCGTTTCGGAACCTACTCATTCAGTTGGACGGTATCAGTGATAACAGGGATTACGTGGACGCACACGGCAACAGTTGGTTCCATCCCGATTTTGCCGAACATCAGGGCAAAGTCAATCCGGTGGCGATTCATGCGTTAGATCAACTTTCGGGCATTACCTACGCCAACCTCGGTCCTGCCAGCGTGCATAATGTCGGCGTGGTCAACCGAAGCCTTGCCGATATCCTTCGGAGCGATGTTTTCAAGTTTTCGATGATAGGGAATCCGAACAATGCCATTCGAGGTCAAGCAATCGCTCCGTTGCGATACAGCCGCTGGGCAACCCTGTTTGGAATCGGTGGTACGACCTGCAAGGACGGTAATGCCATCGGCTATCGGCAGTCGTTCGGCGGTGTACTCGCAGGGGTTGACCGCTCCATGTGGACGGGAACGCGGGTCGGTGGTTGGCTCTCGCTGGCTGCCGGTGATGTTACCACGAAAGACGCATGGATAAATGAAAACGCCGACGTGATCAATATCATGGTCGGAATGTATCTGCGGCAGGAAATGTACTACGGCTATGGACTCCTTTCGGCTGGGTTCGGTGCGGACGAATACAAAACGGAACGCAATCTGTGGCTGCTCGGACACCGTGCGGAAAGCAAATTCAACGGAGCGATTGGAACGGCATACTTGGAGCGTGGAATCGACATTCCTATCTATTACGCAACGTTGCAGCCGTACACGAGTTTCCAAGTGGTGAGTGCCAGTCAGGACAGTTTCAAAGAAAAAATGTGGAATCAACTAGGACAAAACGCAAAGATCGGATTAGAAGGCTTGAGCGGCAACACGGACAGTTACAAATGGGCACTCGGAGCCCGGTCGAGTTCCATGCCGGTGCCATTCCGATGGGGACAGGTCGCACTGACAACAAATGCGGCGTGGTTCCATGAATTTAATAAGGACAATCGGAGTTTTAGTGCCCGGTTTGCCAATCCTGGCGGTGCGAACTTTGCCGTACAGAACACGAAGTACACGATTAAGGGAACCAATCCGAAACAGGACTGGTTCAACTTCGGCTTCGGCTTGAATATGGATCGGAACAGCACACGTCTCTTCTTGAATGCGGACTTGTTTGCCAATGAACAGCAGACCTTGTTTAGCGGCGGCGGCGGATTCATTACCAGTTGGTAGTAGCGCAAGAGCGGGGGACGGAGTGCAACGCAGTCCCCCGACATCGTCGTGTTAACTCATTACCATGAGTTCCTCATAGTCTTTGACCGTTCCATTCGCAAGACAGCAGTCGATGATTTTGCGCCCCAGTGGATCGAGGTTCGGTTTGAGGTAGTTTTGCAGTTCCTTGTGGAAAAACTTGTTCAATATGTTCGCCCCTGCATCGTAACCTGCTACACCGACTTCCAGCTGTTCTTCTACCCGGAGCAATGTCGTGGGCAGAGCGGCTCCTTCGATCAGCATCGCTTTCGGTGTATAACCCAGTAGGGGACATCGGGCAACTTTGAGTTTTTCTTCCGGCAGGTGCGCCGTTCCGCGCCGTCCCAGATATTCCCGGGCAATCCACTGCGGCATAAAACTGACTCGCCACGCACCGACGTGTTGGTTTGGGGTCAACGTGTATTGGACTTTCGGTGTGTTGCGCATCTGGCGCAGCAGCAGATTGGCGTGATCGACCATACAGCCAGTCGCAAAGGGCCAATACGATCCGACTCCTTCGCTGGTGAGTCCTTCCGAATCGGTAATGCTCGGATTGGCATGTCCGCGAGGAGCAACGAGTCGCCAAATCCAAGCCAACGCCGGAGGAAGAAAGTGCAAATATCCGGCAATGCCGTAGGTCGGCTGCTCGGCAGTGCAAGGCGGTGTTCGAATCCCGAAATTGCGAATCGTTACATTCACCGGCTTGTGTACAATGCCCGGTATCAAATGTCTCGGCAATACCACTCTGGGATTCGGACAACGTTTACCCGGTGCGTCTTCAATATGTTCCCAAATTAAACACGTCGATCTTGGAGCGGCATCGAAATTCAGGAACAACAATGGCTCGCTGGGATGGACGGTCAGTGCTTCCAGATGCGGATCGGCACCGTATCGAGTAATGTGGTCCACTCGGACAAACCATGCATTTTCGGCATCATGAACAGTCAAGTAGCCCGGTGCGTTCGGATCGTCCAGCGACATTGCCATGTCGTCCGTTACCGGACACAAGGTACACGTTTGGTTGAGCGTCAAGCGGCGTTCTTCTCTCGTTACGACATTTTTGCCGATTCGCAACCGCCCATCTGCCTGCCGATGAACGTATTCGAGCATTTCGCTTTTTCCAGACCCGCTGGCTCCTTCGTGCATGATGGTCGTGACGTTATCATAGGGCGTAACGACTTGCACGGTCGAGCCGTGAAGCGTAACCTGGCAGTCGTCTTCGCCAATGTTAAGCAAAACGCCATAGACTCCTTTTTTTGCACTGGGACCGGGATACAGATTGTAGGAAAAGACTTCGTGCAGTCCTTCCGTCCGATTGTGTACGACGACTTGCCGACCGTCGAAATGGGTGTGCCGAAATGGGGGAGCAAGGTAAATGATTGATTCGACCAAAAAATTATGCGGAATTGCCTCTGGGAACAACAATCCTTGCAGGTCGGCGAGGGCACCGAGGAAAAAACCGGCGTTGGCAGGGGCGATCAAGAGACCGCCGTGTCCACTGTCTTCGGCGTGTCCGCCGAGGATGAATGCCATCACTACAAGGTCTTGTTCTTTCAACCATTTGAACGTTTCTGCACGCACCGGCCCAAATGGCATGCTGAATCGTTCGAGGTACGAGCATTTATCGGTTGGCTGGTCATCGCCGATGACCATGCAGTCGGGGTCGCGCCGCCGCATAACCGGCTCGGAATAATTGACGGAAAGTCCATTTTTGCACCGCGTTACGGTCGCCTCGGTGAAGGGACCTTTACCGGGAACGTCATAGACGACTTCATAGACATCGCCGTCGGTGTTGCCCATCGCCCGGCGAAAGATGTCACAGCGGTCAGTGGGAAAGTAAACGGATTTTGCCTGCTCCAAGATAGAGACAATTTCTTCCGGCAGCCGTAAATTATCCCAGTCGTCCACGATATTGATTGTTCGCATAACGGTAAATTATAGTACAAAAACGCTTTTTTTCAATGCCCTTTTTGCACCCCCAATTTCCATGAATGTTTGCATTTTTCCTGCGATAGGGTACACTACTATCTTGATAGTGTTGTCCTGACGTTTTCTATGCCCAACAACTCTCCCGAATGCCCGCCGGAAATCATCGACCAACTTGTGAGTGAGACGTTGCCGCTTGGATACATCTATTGGGACACCGAAGGCAACGGACTGGGGTGCAGTTCCGACGTAATCGAACTCTTCGATCTCAAAACGTGTCAGGAAGTTTTTGAGCACTGGGATAGCCTTTTCCCGGATATGCAGCCTACCGGCGACGAATCAAAGCCGTTTTTCGCGAAAATATTGGCACAGGTACAGGAACACGGAAGAATCATCATTAACTGGCAGTTTCAAACCATTCGCGGGGAGCCGATTCCCGTCGAAATGACTGTGTCAGGCACAGTGTCAACGGTAATGACTTCATCATTGTCTATCTTCGCGATCAGCGGAAACCGAAAGTAACGTACCGGAACTCGGACACTGGAATTGCCAATTATCGGTTTGTCAGTATTCTGCGCTCCTGTCCCGTCTGCTTTGCGACTTTGGTGGACAATCGGCTTACCTTTGTAACTCCCTTTATGCACAATTTTCTCGGTACCAAACGATACGCCACTATATTGAATTACTAGGCACTAAAGTCTATCAAGCCGGAACGGATTTGTCCGAATTCAAAGAAATACTCGAAACGGAAAAAATTGAGGCAGTCGATTATATCGTTTTCGATTGTTCTGACTTACGAAAGGATTTTGTCCCGATCTATACTGCATTACTTGAAAAGCATTTAGTCCCGATGCCTGTCTGCGTGTTCATGGAACAGCCGGGCTTGCAAGCGATACTGGACGAATTGGGTATCAGAGATTCGGTGCTGTCCCTTACGAAACCGGTTGTCGTGAGTGATTTGTTTAACATCGTGGCAAAGGTAGCGGCGAACAGGGAAGAGATACGTCTGAAGGCAAGAGCAACCAGTGGTCAGGATTCCTCGCAAAACAAAGGAAATGTTGCCATTCCTGAGGCTATTCACGGCGCAAAGATTCTGCTGGCAGAAGACAACAAAATCAATCAGATGGTCGCCACGGAGTTGCTCCGAATCGAAGGATTTGAAACGACGGTGGCGGAAAATGGTCGAATGGCTGTCGAACTACTGCAACAACAGAAATTTAATTTGGTTTTAATGGACGTTGAAATGCCGGAAATGAATGGTTTGGAAGCGACTCGGGTCATTCGGTCTGACGAACGTTTTCGGGATCTTCCGATCTTGGCAATGACCGCAAACGCCATGTCGGGTGACCGGGCAGTCAGTTTAGAGTCGGGCATGAATGATCACATTTCGAAGCCGATTGATCCGAACATTCTTTACGAAGCACTGGTGAAGTGGATTCGGAAACCGTAACAGTATGCGGTTTGGACTACCGTACCGCTATGCCGGGGCGCACCCCTTCGAGCAACTCTCCCAGTCGGTTTAGAACCTCGATTTCGATTTGCCGTACTCTTTCACGTGTGAGTCCGAGTCGGACTCCAATCTCCTTTAATGTGCGAATCTCGTGTCCGCAAATACCGTACCGCATTTTCAGGACAGTGGCATCCCGAGGGTCCATTAACTCGATTTGTTCCATCACGTAAGTCAAATTATCGCTTGCCAGCAGTGCCTCGTCAGGACGATAGCGGCGTTCGTCGGCAATGATTTCGTTGAGCGACCAACCGATTTCCGGCTGGTCAAACTGTGGAATCAAACTATTGATGAGAATGGCTTTTTTTATCAACGATAATTTTTTTCGGGGCAATCCGACAAGCCGGGCAACCTCTTCGTGAGTCGGTGTCCGCCCCAAATCTTCTAGCAACCGCATATTTGCCCGCTGCCATTTTCCAAGAATTTCGACCATATACGCAGGAATGCGAATCGTCTTGGACGAGTTAATCAACGCCCGCTTGATCGACTGCTTGATCCAATAACTGGCGTAGGTTGAAAACCTGGTCCCCATTGCCGGATCGAATCCCTCGACGGCCCGGAGGAGTCCCAGATTTCCTTCCTCGATCAAGTCCTGCAATCCTAAACCGCGCCCCGTGAAACCGCGAGCGATATTTACGACAAGCCGTAAATTGGAACGAATCATCAGATCCCTCGCCTCCATATCTCCTGCACTGACCGCTCGCGCCAACTGCTGTTCCTCATCGGGATTCAGCAGAACGGTCTCGGTGATCTCACGAAGGTAGGTTTCCAATGGAGATTGGACCTCCGTCATCGTGGAATGATCATCAAGGTAGGCTCTGGATACTGTACGTTGTGCCATAAGTAATACGTTCGGAAGAACGATTTGTAGGGGAAAAAATTTTGGAAATTGGGTCTTTTCCGAATTTTCTCCACAAATACCGTATCGACTTGAACGGAATCGTTCTCTAAAAAAGTCTATAATCCTCTTGTTATTCCCGGTATCCCCAAAAGAGCGGCTATACACGTGAAAACGCCTATACACGGCATGACAAATAGTCCGTGAAGACGGAAAAGAACACGGATAACACAGATAACACGAAAAACGATTGTAGGTTATCACTCAGGAACGGTTGAACCGGAAAATCCCATTGAGCCGGTACTCCGGCAATGAAATGAAGTAGTGAGGTTACAGTGCAGAGGGTGGCTACCGAGGTCGCTTCGTAAGAAAATAAGGGAAAAATAATAGACATGTTCGAAACCCAATCGTTCACATGCGACAAATTCTCCGATGACTCGGTCGGATTCTTGGCGGCAAGCTCGGGAACCGTACTTGCCAGGGGCATACATTTTTCCTTCGACACGGACGAAATCTCTGCAAAAGGTTTTGTGGAGACAATATTTGGGGAGTTGATTTCTGGTGTAGATCATATAAAATTGGAAATGAAGAGTGCATTTACACTTTTTTACTGAAAACAACGCACACTTTCAAATTCAGAATTGCCGTCTCAAACCCTTAAAAACAAGCGTAGGAACAGTCGGCATCAAAATCTAATTTGACACAGGTTGTTTTGTTCAGAAAAAAAAGGTAAAAAAATTACGCCACTAGCGCAATTTTATAACAAATTCATCATGGAAACTGGCGAAATACTTTTACAGCAGGGACTTTTAACCGAAACGCAATTAGGCGAACTGCGTACCATTCAACGCAACGAAATGCGAAACGGACAAAGGGAATCCGTACGCCTCGACCAACTTGCCGTCCAAAAAAGAATGCTCACCGAAGAGGCGGTGCTTGCCGCCCTCGGACAGGAACTCGGAATCGGATACGTCGATTTACTAGATTATCCGGTCAATCTGTCATTGCTCAAAACGTTTCCGACGCGGTTCATACATCGTGAACGGATTTTTCCCGTCGGTCAGTACGAAGACATGTTGATCATTGCGACGAGCGATCCGCTCAATCTTTATCCGCTCGATGAAGTCGCCTCGATTACCGGTATGCACGTCCAACCAGTGCTGGCACTCGAAGAGGAAATCGACAAACTCATCAAAAGCAACCTCGGAGTCGGTAGCGAAACGATTGACGGACTGATTGCTCAAACCAAAGCAGACGACGGATCGGTCGAACTCATCGGCGATCTTGAACTGGACGGTTCCGAACTTTCCAAACAAGCGCAAGAACCCTCGGTCATTCGGCTTGTGAACGAAATCTTTCTCGAAGCGATTGAATCCAGAGCAAGCGATATTCACATCGAAACCGAGTCGGATGGACTCTCGATTCGCTATCGTATTGACGGCGTGTTGCATGTCCAAAACTTCCCGGCGGAAATACACCGCTTTCAGTCGGCAATCATTAGTCGGCTCAAAATTATGTCGAAGTTAAACATTGCAGAACGCCGACTGCCGCAAGATGGTCGTATTCAACTCAAATACTCCGGTCGGGAAATTGACGTTCGTGTTTCTGTCATTCCGATGATTCACGGCGAAGGGATTGTCATGCGTCTGCTCGACAAGGGAGCAATGGAGTTTTCGCTTCAAGGACTCGGAATGAATCCGGTGATCTATGGGCAGTTTTCCGATTTGATTCGACTGCCGCACGGTATCATTTTGGTAACAGGTCCCACCGGTAGCGGAAAAACAACGACGTTGTACAGTGCCTTGACGGAAATCAAGGATTCCGAAACGAAAATTATCACGACGGAAGACCCGGTGGAATACCGATTGGAAGGAATCAGTCAGATTCAAGTGCATACGAAGATCGGTTTGACCTTTGCTGCTTCGCTTCGGAGTATTTTGCGACACGACCCGGACATCGTGCTGGTTGGAGAAATTCGAGACTTGGAAACGGCGGAAAACGCAGTGCAGGCAGCACTCACGGGACACTTGGTTTTCAGTACGCTTCACACGAATGATGCGGCGGGAGCCTATACCCGATTGATCGATATGGGAGTCGAGCCGTTCTTGGTGTCGAGTTGCGTAGAAGCCGTCATGGCGCAGCGTTTGGTGCGAAAACTCTGTACGCACTGCAAGGAAAAGTATGTTCCCGTCCAATCGGACATGCCGCCGGACTTCCCCTGGGACCTGCTCCAGCGAGGCGGTGGTTCTTTGTACCGACCGGTGGGTTGCCGCGAATGTCGGCAGGTGGGGTATCGCGGTCGAAGCGGAATTTACGAATTGCTCACGACTTCCAATCCGATTCGGGAGATCACGGGCAAAAATGCGACGGCGTGGGAGATCAAAAAGTTGGCATTGGGTGAGGGAATGACCACGCTCCGAATGGACGCGTGGCGAAAGGCTCTTGCCGGTGAAACGTCCGTCGACGAAGTCGTCGGGAATACCAAACAAGATGAGTTCGGAGGATAAACAGCAGATTGTCGATTCTGCACCATCCGCCGTCTATTCGCGCAACGCTAAATGTACTTCGTGTTTTTAGGAAGACTTGAATCGAGCCTATCTTTATGCTACAATGGTACACGTCATGTATAATTGTCCCGAACCAAAAGTTTCCCGCTATTTTCAATGGAAACGTTACGTCGATTTTCCCGTTGCACTGTTGCTGGCGATCCTGGCACTGCCTATCATCGGCATTACATGGGCACTCGTTCGGTTAACGTCCCGGGGTCCCGGTTTTTTTCGACAGGTTCGGCTTGGGCTCGACGGTAAACCCTTCACGATTTATAAACTCCGTTCGATGCGGATTGATGCCGAAACCGCCACGGGGGCTATCTGGACAGCGAGGAGTGACAGACGTGTTACATTTCTCGGAAAATTCCTTCGGAAAACTCATCTCGACGAACTTCCCCAACTGTACAATGTCCTGCGCGGCGATATGGACCTTGTCGGTCCGAGACCGGAACGCCCTGAATTCGTTACCGAACTGGAAAAACGAATTGAAGGATACACGTATCGTCTCTACGTAAGACCGGGTGTAACGGGACTTGCACAACTCAATCAGGCACCGGACGTTGACCTGAATGATGTGCGGCGCAAGTTAGTGTTCGACTTTGACTACATTGAACATTGTACGTTGGGATTGGACATACGTATTCTTGTTTGTACGGCACTCAAGCCGGTGCGTTTGTATCAGTCGCAGTTATTGAAATTTTTGGGACTGTATCGTGAGGCGCAACAATCTTCTTGGGCGAAGGCACTCTTGCCTGCCAGTTGTGCACTTTCTGGCAAAGCGGACCTGCTCTCCACAATCCTCATGAAACGAACAATCGTGTGAGGGAGTGCGAACGGCGACACCAGTCCACCGCTCGCGCGTTTTTCTAACAGAATGTACCCTACATAAGTGTTTTCCACTTCGCCAGCAGTTGCAACGCATCCATCGGTTTCAGTTCGTCCACGTCTACATCATGCAACTCGGTAACGACGGGATGATTCTCGGCACCGAAAAGGGAAAACTGTGTTGTACCGATGGTGAATTTGCGTGCGCCCCGCAGGGCGGGGCGGCTAATGTCGCCTTTGTGATTCTTTTCTAACTCATCTAAAATTTCCTGTGAACGTTGCACTACCGATGACGGCACTCCCGCTAATTTGGCAACATGAATGCCATAACTCTTGTCCGCCGCCCCCGGTACAATTTTGTGCAGAAAAACCACATTTTCTCGCTCCTCCTTCACCGCCACGTTCAAGTTTTTCACTCCTTCCAGAACTTCCGACAAGTCGGTCAACTCGTGATAGTGCGTCGCAAACAATGTCCGGCAACCGATGCGGTCATGAATATGTTCCACAATCGCCCAAGCCAACGACAAGCCGTCATACGTACTGGTTCCTCTGCCGATTTCGTCGAGAATGACCAAACTGTGCGGCGTTGCCTGATTGAGAATGCGTGCCGTCTCCGTCATCTCGACCATGAACGTACTCTGTCCCCGTGCGATTTCATCGCTCGCTCCGACTCGTGCAAAAATCCGGTCGCAGAGTCCTATCGTCGCCTCACGCGCCGGTATGAAACAACCGACCTGTGCCATAATGCAGAGCAACGCCGTCTGGCGAATGAACGTACTCTTGCCCGCCATGTTCGGACCGGTGATGAGGTGAATCATTCCACCGGAGGTAGGTTGCCGACCGCCGGACGGCAACGTGCGGTACTCCGCACTCGGCACCGCCTGTCGGCTATCGCCGACGCAACCGCCCAGCGGTCGGTTGCCTACCTCTTCTGCATTTCCCATCACGGTATCATTCGGCACAAACGTTCCTGCCGGTTCAAGTGCATCCAACACCGGATGCCGACCATCAACAATGTTCAATATCGGTTCTTTGACCAACGTCGGTCGGCAATAGCCTCGCTCCCGTGAGAGTGCGGCAAACATGGTAATCACATCCAACTCTGCTATCGCTCTTGATATTTGCTGCAAAACCGGTCGGTACTCGCAAGTTTTTTCCCGAAGTTTCTCAAAAATTTCCGTTTCCAGAGCAATCGCCCGCTCCGTCGAGGTCAGCACTTTTTCTTCATACTCTTTGAGTTCCGGCGTGATGTACCGCTCCGCATTTTTTAACGTCTGCTTGCGGATGTAGTCGCCCGGTATCTTCGTTTGATGCGTGTTAGTGATTTCGATGTAATATCCGAACACGGCATTGTATCCGACTTTCAATGTCGGAATGCCGGTGCGTTTAATTTCCGCCGCCTGATATTGGGCAATCCAACTTTTCCCGCTGGTTTGCAATGACCGCAGATCATCGAGTTCGTTGCTAAAACCGTCGCGGATGAATCCTCCCTCCCGAATCAGAGGCGGTGGATTCTCTTCCAGTGCCGTCGAAAGGAGTTCCTCCAGTTCCTCACACGGATCAATGGCATCTCGGATTTTTTGGAGTAGGTTTTTTCGGGAAACCGCCTCGGTATTTTGTTGGGTACAATCAGTTGTTTTCACTATTAGAATTATACCATACCGTAAGCAACTCCTTCAAGACACGAAAATTGGGCGCATCAAAATTTTGTAGATTTTGTTTGCATATACTATTCATTCCATCGTGGCGCAATCCGCTTGGCTTTCGAGGCGCATTCCGTAGGAATGCATCTTTCGGTAGAACTGCGTCTCGGTCTCCCACCATCGCATTCCTAACGGAATGTTTCCAGTGGAACACCAACCCCACAAACATTTTGACACCCCTTTTTTTTCGAATCTCCCAAGAATCTCCTTGACCAGCACGCCCGTTTGTGTTACAATAGAGGTGATATGAAACAGTCCTAACCAATAAGGAGTCAAAACTGTTAAAATTCTCGGTGATTGTTGCATTTTGTCAAACCGGTATAATACCTTCGAGCGAAAGTCTCGCAACCCTGTCCTTTCCGAACCATGAAACACTTGCTCCCTGTTCTCTTCCTTTTGTTTGCGTTCTCGCTCAACCTGCTGGCAGTTACGCCCAATGAGTTTCTCCAACCGCCGGACACCGCCCGACCCTGGGTCTACTGGTTCATCATGGACGGAAATCTGTCCCGGGAAGGAATCACAGCCGACCTGGAAGCAATGAAAGAACAAGGAATCGGAGGAGTCATTCTGATGGAAGTCAACGTCGGCGTTCCTCGCGGCAACGTCGATTTCATGAGCGAAGAATGGCAACGGCTTTTCGCTCACGCCGTCCACGAAACGGAACGCCTCGGACTGCTGTTGACCCTCAACTCAGGACCCGGTTGGACAGGAAGCGGCGGTCCCTGGATCACACCAGAAAAATCGATGTGGCACCTCGTTGCCTCGGAAAAAAACGTACAGGGACCCACTGTGTTTAACGAAGCACTGCCGATTCCGCAACCGAGAACGCCATACTTCGGAGCAGGTGCACTGCCAGCAGAACAGGAAAAAGCACGGAAAAAATTTTTCAAAGATGTCCGCGTCCTCGCTTTTCCTACGCCCCAAGGAACAAGCCGAACCGCCGATATTGACGAAAAAGCCCTCTATATTCGGCATCCTTATTCGTCGATGCCGAATGTGAAGCCGCGATTTCCTGCACCGGCAACTTTTGCGTCCGTTCCCAACGAAGACTTGGTGAACCAACCACAGATGCTCGACCTGACCGACCGACTCGACGCTTCCGGTCTCTTGAACTGGGACGTTCCCGAAGGAAACTGGACGATTCTACGATTTGCAGCGACGACAACGGGTGCGAATACCCGACCCGCCCCGGCACCGGGACTGGGATTGGAATGTTCAAAAATGGATCGAGACGCATTCGACGTTCACGCCGAAAATTTTATCAACAAATTGTTCGAAGCAGTCGGACCTCGGCAAAAGGATGGCAAAGCCGGTTGGTATGCGTTTCACATCGACAGTTGGGAAATGGGACCGCAAAACTATTCCGATTCGTTTTTGCAGGAGTTCCAAAAGCGGCGAGGATACGATCCGGTGCCGTTTTTGCCTGCGTATCTCGGTTTCATCGTCCGCTCCCCGGAAACGACCGAGCGGTTTCTTTGGGACATCCGGCAAACGATTCAGGAATTGATCATCGAGAATCACGGAATCTATTTGAGAGAAGTCGCACACGAAAACGGATTGAAACTTTCCATTGAACCTTACGACTTGATGCCCTGTTGCGATATGACGTTCGGTGCGCTTGCGGACATTCCGATGTGCGAATTCTGGACGGGTCCGTTCGATACGGTGTTCAGTTGTTTTCAAGCCTCTTCGATTGCCAACATACACGGCAAGCCTGTCGTTGCTGCCGAGGCGTTCACGAATTGTGTTAGGGATTCATGGCGACACAATCCCAAGACCATGAAGCAACTCGGCGACTGGGCTTTTTGCACAGGCATCAATCGATTTGTGTTTCATCGTTATCAACATCAACCCTACTTGGATCGCTATCCCGGTTTTTCAATGGGCGACATCGGAATCCACTGGGAACGAACGCAAACGTGGTGGTCTCTGATCGGCGGATACCATCAGTATCTCGCTCGATGTCAACACGTTCTTCGGCAGGGAACCGCCGTCGTTGATGTGCTTTCTCTGTTGCCCGAAGGGGCTCCGCAGGTTTTTACACCGCCGGAATCCGCATTGATCATCGCAGGTTCCCGTCAAACGGGCTTGACCAAAGACCAGCGAGGATACCGATTCGACGGATGCGATCCGCACTCGTTCCTCGAACACGCCGCCGTCGAAAACGGACACATTGCCTTTCCGAGTGGAATGACCTACGAAATTTTGGTTCTGCCCAACAAGGAAACGATGACGCTCCCTCTGTTGCAAAAGATTGAATCATTGGTGCGGCAGGGCGCAACCGTTGTCGGCAATCCACCGAAACAGTCTCCCAGTTTGCAGGGCTATCCGCAAGTTGACCTGGACGTTCGAACGCTCGCAGAAAAAATGTGGGGAAAGGCAACATCGTTCAAAGAACAGACGGTGATCCCCTACGGACAGGGACGCATCATTGCTCTTCCGACGGCAACGGAGACGGAGACAACCCCGATGACGTTGTCGGGAGCGAAGTGGATATGGTATCCCGAAGATAATCCGGCATATAGCAATCCGGCGTATGACGCACCGGCAGGTGCAAGATATTTTCGCAAAGCAGTCCCGATGCCGGCGGGACATTTCATTAAAAGTGCGAGAATGCTCGCAACGGCGGACAACGATCTGATTGTAAAAATCAATGAAAAGGAAGTCCACAAAGGTGGTCTCGGTGATATTGTCAAGCCGAAACGTTTTCACAGCGCATTGAAAAATGGTGAAAATTTGATCGAAATCGAAGCGGTCAATGGAGAAAGCAATCAGCGTAATCCGGCAGGACTGGTTGCCCAATTTGAAATCGTTACTGTTGCGGCGGACACCGATGTGGAAACGACAATTCGTTTTTCGACCGACGTTCGCTGGGAAGCCTCGCAAGATGGGAAAACTTGGAAAGCCGCCAGGATTCTTGGGGACTTCGGTATGACTCCGTGGGCGATTGCCGTTTCCGCAGAAGATTCTGACGATTCGCTCTATCCTGACTACGAAATCACTGCGAAAATTTTGGCGGACAAAGGCGTTCCCGTCGATTTTGATGGAACGGAAAAAGGATTGCGTTTCTCCCATCGCCAAGACAAAGGAACGCACTATTACTTTGTCTCCAACAGGTTCGACACGCCGTTTCATGGGGAAGTCTCATTCCGGGTTCCAGATAGGCAAGCATCTAGGCAAGCGTCGATTTGGGAACCACTTACCGGTCGGATTTTTAAGGCACCGCCGACGACAACCAAGGATGGTATGACTTCGATCGTACTCGATCTCGAAGGTTCGCAGTCGGTCTTTGTCGTGTTCGATGACAAAGGGGCGGATGCCAATGCTTCGGTTTGGCAATCGCAACCGCAGGAGTTGATGTTGGAACTGGTCAACGACTGGGAAGTGCAGTTCGACTCTGCTCGTGGCGGACCGGCACAACCGGTAAGGCTGCCGCAACTCTTGGATTGGTCGAAGAGTGACGTGGACGGCATAAAATACTATTCAGGCATTGCGACGTATAAGAAGAGTTTCTCGATTTCCGATACTGAATTTACGGACAACAAACGCTATTGGCTTGATCTCGGCGATGTCGAGGTGATCGGCAGAGTCAAATTGAACGGCAAGGACATTGGAACTCGTTGGATAGACCCGTACAAGATTGAGATTACCGGCGATTTGTGTAGTGGGGAAAACGTTTTGGAAATTGAGGTTGCGAATCTTTGGGCAAATCGATTGATAGGCGATGCCAAACTTCCGGCGGAGCAGAGGATTACTTGGACGACGTTTACGGATGCTTACAATGCTCGTTCGCCGCTTCTGCCATCGGGACTCACCGGTCCTGTGCGAGTGTTGAGAGGGGAATAGCGGTTCGTGCAGTTGGGAGTGTTAAATTATTTGCAAAAGCCGCTCAATCTTGAGCAAAAACACAGAGATGCTACAATGACATTCCATCCTCTTCCTTGGCGGAAACGAACATCCCATAGTTCGGTAAGATATTCTACCAGTTCACGTACCAATCCGCGACCGTATTCGGCTCGTTTTTTACCGCTCTGCTGATATTTTTCAAACCAGAGTCGGATCGTCTTCTCATCGACGAGCAGGACGGCGGTCGGACGAAAATTGTTCATATAAATCTCTTGACTTCGGTCTGCAATGGATACCGGGAGTCAATGCCGTCGAAGTACAGCAGTCGAGCGGACTAACAATCGATGCAAAAACGTTGAATGACACCACGTTCACTAGAACACACAAAAAATTCTACACACCCTTTTTTCACTCTGCCAGCAATCTGTCCCGAATCTCCTTGAGTCTATCGAGCGAAAGCCGACTGTCGTAACCTTCGCGTGGAACAACCGTGTTGACATGTTTCTTCCACGGGACAGCATTT
>Ga0123353_10002843_pt1 | contig 21641 bp, 15 predicted proteins | sample TergutLab28metaG_3_FD_92763 | JGI IMG/M metagenome (GOLD analysis project Ga0123353, IMG submission 92763) | Labiotermes labralis P3 segment gut microbial communities from Petit-Saut dam, French Guiana - Lab288 P3 | ecosystem: Host-associated > Arthropoda: Insects > Digestive system > Gut ... | reverse complement strand
TAAACAAGATGCTGCTAAAGAAGCTGAGGCGAAGAAAAAAGAGCTGATTCTGGAAACAAAAGATCAGCTCCTAAAAGAAAGAAATCAGCAGGAAAGGGAATTTGGGGAGAGAAGAAGCGAACTACAGCGTTTTGAGAGAAGATTACTTCAAAAAGAAGACAACCTCGATAGTAAAATAGGTCTGCTTGAAAAACAGGTGCAGGCGGTTTCAGACCGTGAGAGTAATATAGAGAAAAAAGAAGTTGTATTGGCTGATCAGGAAAGAGAGTGGCAGAGAAAACTGGAAGAAGTTTCAGGCCTATCTGCAGCTGATGCAAAGAAACTTATAATTGAATCACTTGAAAATGAAGCAAAACATGATGCCCAGTCTTTGTTAAATAAAATTGAACAGGAAGCGCAGCTTGCTGCTGAAAAAAAAGCAAGAGAGATATTGGTATCAACTGTTCAAAGAATTGCGACAGATGTAAGTTCAGAAGTTACAATAGCATCTGTAAGCCTTCCAAATGATGAAATGAAAGGGAGGATTATAGGGCGTGAAGGGAGAAATATAAGAACGCTTGAAACACTTACAGGAGTAGATATTATTATAGATGATACTCCTGAAGCAGTTGTTATATCCTGTTTTGATCCTGTTAAAAAAGAAATTGCAAAAATAGCTCTTGAAAGACTGATAATTGATGGAAGAATACATCCAGCAAGAATCGAAGAAATTGTACAAAAAGTCAAAAAAGAGATAAACCAGACAATTTTTGAAGAAGGCGAAAAAGTCCTGTTTGATCTTGGAATTCATAATATGAGCCCTGAAGGAATAAGAAGTCTTGGCAGGCTCCATTTCAGGACAAGCTATGGACAAAATGTACTGCAGCACTCAAAAGAGGTTGCTATAATAGCAAGCCTTATTGCATCAGAAGTTGGCGCCAATAAAGCAATAACAAGAAGAGGCGCACTGCTTCATGATATTGGAAAAGGGATAGAGACAAATGGAGATGGTAACCATGCGGAACTTGGCATGGAAGCTGCAAAAAAGATGGGAGAAGATTCAAGGATCATAAATGCAATTGGTTCTCACCATAATGATATTGAACCTTCATGTATTGAATCAATAATAGTACAGATTGCAGATGCAATATCAGCTGCCCGACCAGGTGCAAGACGTGAAACAATTGATAATTATATAAAGCGGCTTGAAAATCTGGAAAAAATTGCAATTGATTTCCAGGGAGTAGATAAAGCATACGCTATACAGGCAGGAAGGGAATTAAGAATTATTGTTAATAATGAAGCTGTAAATGATGAACAGGCATCTGAACTATGCAAATCTATTGCAAAAAAAATTGAGTCAGAACTACGCTATCCCGGAAGAATCAGAGTTACGATTATAAGAGAAACACGTATTGTCGAATATGCAAGATAATAAATTTAAAGTTCTGCTGCTCGGCGATGTCTATGGACAAGCCGGGTGCAGAGCTCTTTTTTTCAATCTGAAAAATATAATAAAAAAGAAAAAAGCTGACCTCGTAATAATAAATGGAGAAAACTCCGCAGAAGGTTTTGGAATTGTTCCTAAAACAGTGGAACAGCTTATACAAAGCGGCGGAGATGTTATTACCACAGGCAATCATGTATGGCAAAAACCAGAAGGAGTACAGCTTTTAAGGGACACTCCAAATGTATTACGTCCTGCAAATTATCCCGAAGAAGCTCCAGGACGTGGATTTTTTATTATTGAAAAATCTGGAATTAAAGCAGCTGTTGTAAATCTCGAAGGAAGGGAAGGTATGTCAAATCTTGATTGTCCTTTCAGAAGCGCTACAGAAATAATTAAAAAAATAAAAAAAGATAAATCAGTAAATATAATTATAATAGATTTTCATGCAGAATCTACAATGGAAAAAGAAGCTTTTGCATTATATCTGGATGGTCAGGTAAGCTTGATTGCAGGGACTCACACCCATGTCCAGACTGCGGATGAAAAAATATTGCCTAAAGGTACAGGCTATATAACAGACGTAGGTATGACAGGTCCGGAAGACTCTGTTATAGGAAGTGAAAAAAATATAGCATTACAAAGATTTTTGACACAAATGCCCCTTAAAATGGAGGCAGCCGAAACCCCGCTTATGATTAATGGAGTGTTTGCTGAAATATGTACTATAACAGGAAAAGCCATTTCAATAGAGCGGATCTATGAAAGAGTATGAGCAATACTTCTTTACTTGCATTGCTTAATGAACATTTTGGAAAAGATAAAGCAGAAGAAAATTATGCCCTTATTCTCTGCGGTAACGTTATTGTCAATGGCGCAAAAATAAAAGATCCTAAACAAAAAGTTGATAAAAATGCCAGGATAACAATATTAAAGAAAAAGTATGTCTCAAGAGGCGGATATAAACTTGAACATGCGCTTGATCACTGGAAAATAGCAGCAGAAGGAAAGGTTTTTGTTGATGCAGGAAGTTCTACAGGTGGTTTTACCGATTGTCTATTAAAGAGAAACGCTCTGTTTGTCCATGCTATAGATGTCGGATATAACCAGATAGACTATTCACTAAGAAATGATAAAAGAGTGATTCTTCATGAAAAGACTAATATTATGGATATAAATTCCCTTGCTCCTTCTGCTAACATAGGAGTAGCTGATCTTTCTTTTCGCTCAATAGCAAATGCTGCTTCAAAAATTCTTGATTTAACTACAGAAAAAAAATTGATTGTTCTTATAAAACCACAGTTTGAAACTAAAAAAAATAATCTTGAAAAAGGGATTATAGAAAGCGCTTCAATACTTAAAGAAACACTTTTAAAAGTAATAGATAAATTATTCAATGAAGAATCATATATTCAAGATATTGTACAATCACCCATAAAAGGGGCAAAAGGCAATCGCGAATTCTTTTTTTTAATAACTAGGGAAAAAATTGAAAAAGATAAAGTTAAAGAAAAATTGTCTCTTTTATTTTCCGACTTTAGTCAAAACATATCTGATTAGTTTTAAAAAGAGTCTCTGGCAAGAGGTTTACCTATATATATTCCCTCAGATCCCATATAAGGTAAAGTTTTTCCATCAATAAGTATCTGGACCTTTTTCACAGTGGAAAATTCAGTAGCAGAATAGACAATCTGCTTTAGCTGACCAATATATCCTTCTCTTCCAAAAGAGTTAAAAAGAAAGTTTTCATTAAAATCCATATAAGCTGTCCCCTCTGCTATCCACAATCTGTTTAGCTTTGTGTTTTCAGGGATTAACGAAATATAATTATTACTTATTTCAGATGAAGATACTCCGCCAAGAAGGGAAACTATTGTGGATGTGAGCGGAGAATCTGTGAATTTTATACTTCTTGTTGTTTTTCTTAACTGAGTAGTCCCATCTTCATTGATCACTATAAAATAAATAATACTGTCCCTGACTTTATAGGCTGGAGTTGCACTTTCTTGTTTTTTTTCAGCTTCCTGAACAGGTTCTGCTTTTTCTTTTACATTATTTATGGGCTGGTTTTCTGCAAGTACTACTTCTTTTTTCTCAGGTTCAGATACAGTTTTTGTCTGCTTTGTGCTCTCAGTTTTTGTGTTTTCTACAATACGAAGCACATCCGGTTGTTTTTTCTCTTTTCCTTCAATAGACTTTGAAAAAATAGTTGAAAACCCTGTTGATTCAACAACACTTTGAATTCTTTTATGTTTTACAATAAAAAAGGTAATAAAAAGCAAAATCAGCGCTATCCAAAAAATACAGCCTGGTCTGAAATTCCTTTTTTTCTCTTTTTTTCTGTCCTGTTGCTTCATAACAGCATTAATATCGGCATTTTTTATTCAATCATAAAACCTCTTGAACAACAGAAAAGGCCTTTTTGAGATATTTGACAAGTATTTATAAAGGATTTATATTTAAACAAATGAAAAAAATCAGTGGCATTTCAGCCTCTCCCGGCATTTATATTGGAAAAGCTTTTCTTTATCAGGATGAACGGCTTAAAATTCCAAAGTATCAAATAGAAAAAGAAGAAATAGAATTTGAATTCTCAAGATTTCTTGTAGCAATTGAAAAAGCAAAAAATGAACTTGAAGCTATAAAAGATGCTACCCAGTCAATGAATATAAGTGAAAATGAAATTGTAATGCTTGATTCTCATATAATGATGATTTCAGATGAATCATTTATCAATCAGATAAATGGCCTTTTGTGTGAAAAACTTTTAAATGTGGAATCGATTTTTTATGAGGCAATAGGGACCCAAATAGAGAAATTAAGCGCTTCACAAAATACATACATGGAAGAAAGAGTAAGTGACCTGCGTGATATTGCCAAGCGTATTCTAAACAATCTTATGTTTAGAGAAAGGATAAAACTTACAGATCTTAAAAGCAAATGTATAATCGTTGCACATGATCTTTTGCCTTCAGATGCAATAGAAATGGATAAGCAAAATGTTAAAGGTATTATATTAGATGTAGGAGGCAGAACATCTCATACAGCCATAATAGCAAGATCTTTTGAAATACCAGCTGTTGTAGGGTTATTTAATATAACGCGCAATGTGAAAACAGGCGACGACATTATTCTGGATGGGACTGCCGGTATTGTAATTTTGGAGCCTGATGAAGAAACAACAAAAATATATCTTGAAAAAATAAGAAGACAGGAAGAAATTGATCAACAGCTTAAACCATATGTAAAAAAAGAAGCTGTTACAAATGATGGTAAGAAAATAGGTATATTGGCTAATATAGAAGTTCCGCAGGAACTTGAATCTGTAAAAAGCCATGGTGCAGATGGAATTGGACTTTTCAGATCGGAATTTCTCCTTCTTCAGTCAAAACTTTATAATAGTGAAGATAAGCAGTTTGAAGTGTATAAGACAATTCTTCAAAACATGGAAGGAAAACCTGTTACAATAAGAACTATTGATATAGGCGGAGATAAAATTATCCCTAATTATGAAGAAATCAGAGAGCGAAATCCACTTCTTGGATGGAGAGGAATAAGATTCTGTTTTTCAAATAGAGACATGTTTAAGAAACAATTAAGAGCATTATATAGAGCTTCAATACATGGAAACTTAAGAATAATGTTCCCGATGATTTCCAATGCAGAAGAAGTAGATGGGGCATTAAATATAATAGAGGAAGTAAAACGTGAATTAAGAGCAACAAGTCATGAGTTTAAGGATAAGATACCTATAGGGATAATGATGGAAGTCCCTTCTGCTGTGCTTGCAGTTGAATTCCTTGCAAAAAAAGTGGATTTTTTATCTATTGGAACAAATGATTTGATTCAATATACGCTGGCAATAGATAGAGGTAACGAAAAAATTGCCTATCTTTACCAGATGTATCATCCTGCACTTTTAAGACTGATCAAGATGACAGCTGATGCAGGAAAAAAAGCCGGCATTCCTGTTACCCTTTGCGGTGAAATGGGAGGTGATCCAAGAGCTACTATTGTCCTTTTGGGATTAGGCATTGAAGGGTTTAGCATGAGCCCTGCATCAATACCTATTGTAAAAAAAGTAATAAGAAATGTGGAAATAAAAGAAGCAAAAGAAATCGTGGATACTATTTTACAGAATGGCTCTGGAACGGAAATAAATACTTTTATAGAGAATTGGTTTAATGAAAGATTCAGTGGACTTTTTTAACGGAAACTATCCTGTTGTTGTTATTGCTGGAAGACCTAATGTCGGCAAATCAACTCTTTTTAACAGGATTTTAGGAAAAAGAAAATCGATTACAGATCCTACTCCAGGTGTCACAAGAGATGCTGTAAGTGAATTTTATAAACTTGGCAACATTATGATAAAGCTGATGGACACTGGCGGTGTAAATACATCGGAAACAGGAATAGAAAAAATTGTTTCAGATAGAAGCTTAAATCTTATTAAAGAAGCAGATATTATCCTCCTTCTTCTTGATGCAAAAGAGATAATACCAGAAGACGAAATCTTTATAGAAAAAGTCAGAAAATATAAAGATAAAATTATCCTGGTAATAAATAAAGTCGATACACCTGAAAAAGAAAATACTGTTTGGAACTACTACTCTTTTGGGTTTGACAGAATTGTTCCTGTTTCTTCGGCGCATGGATATAATATCGATATTCTGGAAGAGCAAATAGAAGAATTATTGGGCAAAAAAGAATATCAGAATGAAATTCCCGAAGAAGAAAGAAAAGTTATACGCCTTGCAATCATGGGAAAACCAAATACAGGAAAATCAACTTTATCAAACAAGCTTACAGGAACAGAGCAATCAATTGTTACTGATATTCCAGGCACTACAAGAGATATAGTTGAAGGCGAATTTGTATATGGAAATACAAAATTCGAAATTATGGATACTGCTGGAATAAGAAGGAAAAACAAGGTTTCTGAAAACATTGAATATTATTCCGTAAACCGTGCAATAAAAGCAATCGATGATTGCGATCTTGTTTTTATGCTGATAGATGCAGAAGAGGGACTTTCTGATCAGGATAAAAAAATTGCAAATCAGGTTGTAAAAAAAGGGAAAGGGATAATAATTGTTTTAAATAAATGGGATAAAGTAAAGAACGTTCCCAATGTAATGACAGCAATGGAAGACAGAATAAGATTTCTTTTTCCGCTTCTTGATTTTGCGCCGATCCTTCCTGTTTCTGCGCTAAATGACACAAAATTTGATGAACTCCTTAAAATGGCTATAAAAGTCAACAGACAGCTAGAAACAAAAGTTGCAACAGCAAATATTAATAAAGCAGTAAAAGAATGGACAAGTGATTATCCTCCTCCATCATTGCATGGAAAAGTAAAATTTAAGATAAAATATATTACTCAGATAGGGACAAAACCTTGCCAATTCATGGTTTTTGTAAACAGACGCAAAGATTTTCCAGCATCATATATTAAATATATTAAGAATAAAATCAAGAAAAAATTTGGACTTGCATTTATTCCATTTGAAATTATTATTAAAGAAACAGAGAAAACATGGAAAGAAAATTAGGTAAAATAAATTTTTTTATAATTATTTATGCTCTTATTTCTGGTATAGGGGTAGCGTATGCTTATAACCAAAACTATTCCTTCCCCGAGACTTATGAGATAAGAAGAGAATTTACCCATTTAATGACAGCTCCAAATAAAGAAATAGATAATCAAAGACCAATGATTTCAGAATGTTTTCTGACAGGCAGGAAAGTTAAATTTCAGATTATATATGAAAGTGGTTTTTATTATTTTATATTTATAAATGAAACAGGAAATTCATCAAAGAGAAATGAATTCCCCATGGTTTCTGCAGGCACTTATGTAATAAGAAAAGATGCCAGAACCGGTGTTTTTAACCAGATAAAAATTTTCTTAAATAATGATCCTGATACGTTTGTAAGAATAAATTCGCATAATGAAGGCTCAGTACTTGAATTTAGCCTTTTTAAATCAATGGTCTACAAAGATATTCTTATCCCGATCAACATTAATAAACTTATTACAGAACCTTTTGAAACGATCATAAAACTATCTGATTATATTATTAAGTGGGATATGCTTTACACATTTTATAATGAAACAGAAAATAGATTTGTTATGGATATTTGCCATGAGATTGATAAAAAACTCCCTGCGCTTAACGACTCTGATGATGGCGCCCAGGAATGGAATGGAGATTTTGTTTTTATAAGAAACAGCGAGGCAAATCCTGCCAAAGGTTTTAACTGCTCAGGTTTTGCAAAATGGGTGGCAGATGGTGTTTTTTCTGCAAAAACAAACAGACTCATGGATATAAGTGTGCTCAAAAAGAAAAACCTTTTTGATAGAAGAGATACTTTAAGCATTCTTTATGAAGATGCAAGAGATCCTTTTTTTGGACTTGATTGGACAAGAAATATTGCAATGACGATCTATGAACTGGATAATAGAGGGAAAAAAGTAAGCATATCTGATGTGGATGTCAGAGATTATCCTTATGAAAAATATTCAGAAGATATAGGATATTCAATTGCAAGCCTTAAAGCCCTCTTATATTATCTTGCTGTTACAAATCCGGGATATATCTATCTTGGGTCGGTAAATGGTGATTTTGGCAAAAACCCTGTGCTAAGACAGCACTTTCATGTTGTTGTATTTCTTCCTTATATAGGTCAGAATGGCAACTTTTATCCTGTTGTTTATGAACGGAATATAAAAAGACCCATTAATGATTTTATAAAAAAATATCCTCAGGAATCCATTCATCTGGTGCGCATAAAAGTAGATAAAGCTTTCTCTCTTTCTGATATTCCCCCTTCTTTTGAATAGAGACAGGATTGTTTTTCATGGCAAAAAGTTTCGTTGTTTCTTTTACCATTCTTTTGGTATAAAACCTTCGGGAATATCGAGCCTCATGGTATCTCCACTCTGCTCTATTACATAGAATCCGGACTCATGAGCATAAATACGCATTTCAGTTGTTGCTATGGCTGCGGCAATTGCTCCAAGATATTTTCTATTGTCATTCTTTGAATCTGCAATACGACGAAGAATTTTCATACGTTCAATATGCTTTTCCACATCCCGAGTATTTGGTTTTGATTTAACTTCTATTGCAATAAGTATGTCATTGTTTTCAAGGACTATATCAACCTCTGCCAAATGTTGCCTGGTTTTAATATCTTTGTATTCACGGCCACTGGGGGTAATAGTATCAAAATCAAATCCAATAGCATTGAATTTATCTACAATGCCCGGAGCAACAAGATGTTCGGCAAGCTCGCCAAAACGATTGCTTAGTTCACCAATTCTTCTGTCAGTCTCTTTCATTTGCTCTCTGGTTTCCTGAAACTTTTTATCAGTCTCCTTGAACATGGTCATGACTTTCTCAAAAGTTAGAGGCTTGTTCTGTGACTCTGCCATTGTATACTCCTTCTAAAATATAACAGTTTTTTTAAGATTTAACAATAAAAATTATCTCTCTATACTATTAGTTATAATAACTTGAGGAATAACTATTTTGATTCAGATTTCTCTATTTGTTGCTTCCCCGATATATTGCAACTAACAGCTATTTGCGTTAAAAATATATATGTTTGATTGCAAAAAAATAGAGGCAGTTATATTTGACGTAGACGGCACTCTCTATCCCAACTATAAAATGTATCTTAATTCCAGCCTCTTTTTTATCCTTCACCCGGTTTTATCAACTGCTTTTAACAGAATGCGCCGAAAAATCAGAAAAATTGATTATTCAGAAAACTTTAGGGAGCTTCAAATAAATATTTTAGCAAAAGAGATCAAAAAGACCAAAGAGGAAGCAGCGCTTCTTATGGAAAAATATATTTATGGACAGTTTTTTTCAATGTTTAAATGGATAAAACCCTTTAAAATTATAAAAAAATTGGTTGTTGATTTAAAAAATCAGGATATCAAGGTTGGAATAATTTCAGATTTTCCTGTTGGTAAAAAATTTTCTTATCTGGGACTGGACAACTACTGGGATATTGTTTGTTCTGCAGATGAGATTGGGGCATTAAAACCCAGACCTGAATCTTTTATATTTGCAGCATCTAAACTTGGCATAGCTCCTGAAAAAATAATTTATGTTGGTAATCATTATCAGTATGATATAATAGGAGCAAATAATGCAGGGATGATGACTGCCCATTTTAGTTTGTTTAAAAAGAGAAACAGTAAGGCAGATTTTACTTTTTATGATTACAAAAAATTCCTGGAATTTGTACTTAAGCTAAAAACAACGGAGAAGTAGCATGTTTTTTACTTTGGCAAATCTTATTACAATTACAATAGTAATAATAATATTAATTATATACCGCCAGCTCGATGTTAATAACAGAAGCCTTGAAAAAATGAAAAAGTATTTTATTAAAATCAAGGAAGAACTGGATACAATTGTTGAAGAAAAAGCTATGGGACTTAAAGATCTTTCAATTGAACTTGATGTCCATGAGAAAACAGTAAAGGAAGTATATAATAGAATAGAGCAGAGCGCCAGCGATCTCTCTTTCAGAGAACAGGAGCTTACTTCAATACATAAGAGAATAGATGGTTATGATGCAGTTTTAAAAGAACTCTCTGATATGACATCAAAAGTTGATGAGAATCTTAAAAAACTTCATGAAGAGTCCATCTTTATAGATGATGTAAACAAAAAACTAAAAGAAACCTCATCTTCAATGGATAAGCTGGAAAACAGAATACCTCAAATAGTAGATCAATTTGCGAAAAGAAATGAAGAAAGCGCAGAGCTTCTTAAAGTCGGAATTTATAATGAAATAGAATTAAAGACAAATACAGTCAAGGAGCAAATTGAAAAGAGCAAAGAGGAGGTACATGATTTCCGGGAATATCTTGCAAAGCTTGAAGAACGGAGAGATACACTCGGAGAGCAGACAATCAAAGATGTAAGCAAAGAGCTCGAGCAGTTATCAGAAGATTTCTCTGCCAAGTTAAACAAGACAGAGGAAGATTTTGAAAAAGTACTTTTTGATATAGGACAAAAAGGGACAGTTTTGGGCGAAGAGGTTTTTAAGACTGTAAGAAAAGATATTGAAGAAAGAGCTTCTGAAATAGCTACTGATGTTGATGGTAATCTAAAAACTCTTGAGGAAAGAATAAAAAATCAATTTGAAAAACTTAGCACAGAGATGAAAGAGTTTGAGAAAAACATCAAAGATAAATATGTTAATACTCAGCAAAACTCAATGCAGCACTATAAAGATGTAATTACAGGTATCAAAGAATTTGAAAAAACATTGAATGGAGAATCCGGCGAAATCGAGAAAATGAGAAAAGAAATCGAAGCTGTTTCCGGCGATTTTGAAAAAAGGCTGGAATCCTACAGAAATTTTGTCGATGAACTTGAACAAAAGAAGAATGTTGAAACAATGAATTTTTCACAAAAGCTTGATGCAGATATAAATAATTTTACACAGAAATTCCAGAATAAAGTTGAAAAAATTGAAGAAAAATATAATCAGAGATTTTCCAGAGCAGAAGAAGAAAATGAACAAAATCAGAATGTTGTCTTTAATGAACTAAGAAAGCAGGTAACAAAAAATGTTGAATCTGTAAAAAAAGAACTCTTAAAGCAGATTGAAGAAACAGATTCCAATGTTGTCGCATCGCTTTCCAGGGCAGAAGAAAGCATCAAGGAATATGAAGCAGCTATAAGCTATAAAGTGGAAGGTCTTACAGGAATCGAAAAAGATATTGATGAGATGGAGAAAAATCTTAAAGGTCTAATGAAAAGCGTTAGTCAAAAAATGAAAGATGATTTCCACTCATTTGAAGTATCAATAGATGCGGAAAAGAATTCTCAAAAAATAAAACTGGATAATGATTTTAAAGAGATCCGGGAAGTTCTGGAAACTCTTGAAAAACGGATAGATGAATTAAAGAAGAGATCTTATGAAAATGTTGCTGAAAAATTGCAGGTTTTTGAAGATGAATTTTTTAATGATCTTAAAGTTCGCAATGAGGCAATAAACAGCAAGCTTGGGTCATGGCAAAAAGAAGTAACAGAGAAAATTGATCAGGTTTCAATGGAAACAGTTGGAATAAGAGAAGAAATGGAAAACAAAAGCATGGAGGCAATGAAAGACCGCCTTAATGAACTCCATGTAAAAACAAATGCCCAATTCCAGAAGTATGAAAATACTGTAGGGATATTTAAAGATGATATTGATGAAAAACTGACCCTTATTGAAAAAAGTGTGAAAGATTTTGAAGCTTCTGTAAAAACAGAAACCGAAGATATTAAAGTGGCAAGTTATAACCATTTTAACAAAGAGTTTACAGATTATCAAACAAGCATTGATGAAAAACTAAGACAATATGAAAAAGAAGTTACAAAAATTATTGATGAAGTAACGTCAGAGTATTCAGTAGAGAAAGATAATTATGTAAGTGAATCGGCCGAAGCAAGAGAATCGTATAATCAGCAGCTTAAAGAGATCAGCATAGTTATTGGTAGACTTGATGATGATCTTAAAGAAAGATCACAGACTGCAATTGAAAAACTAAAAACCGATTCAGAATATTTTATGAACGATTTTTCCAAAAAGAACAGAGAGCTTGTGCTTGAAATAGATACCAAGATAAAAGAATTCAGGATAGCTGTTCAGGATATCAAAGATAGAGTCGAAAGCACAGAGAAAAGAATGATGACAAAGATATCGGAAAGCGCAAGAGTCTTAAATATATCTTTGGATGATATTGATAAAAAACAGAAAAATTTCGTCAATCAGACTAAAATATTCGAGCGTGCAGATATACTTAAAAATGCTCTTGATGAAAAGATGGAAGAGTTAAAAAGAGATATCATCAAAGTAGATGCTCAAAGCAAAGATATTAAAGTTGCGGAGAAGAAATTTGAAAATGTAAGAAAACTTGGGGATGAAGTCTCTACAAAACTCAACAGGTTCCTTTCTGAAAAACGAAAAATTGATGAGATCGAAGGTGATTTTAAAAAGCTTTTAAACATGTCACAGGCTGTTGATACAAAACTTGAGCATGTAACAACTGTTTACGACAGTTTCCAGGAAATTGATGTGAAGCTTAAGAGTTTTGAAGATTTATTTAAAGATATAACTGAAAAATCCCAGAGACTTGAAAAGAAAGAAAATATAATAGAAGCAACAATAGATGCAGTAGACAAAAATTTCCAGATGGTTCAAAAGCTTGAAAAAGGTTTTTCAGAACTTTCTGAAACAGCAGAAATGTTCCCAATGAGGTTAAACGAAGTTGAGACCAGATTTAAAAAAATAAATATTGAAAAAGGCGAAGCTGAAAAAGTTCTGGCAAAGGTTGAATCTCTCTCAAAGATCATGAATGAAATCGAAGGAAAAATGGACAAACTTCAGAAATCCAGAGAGTGGCTTGCAAGAACAGAAACAAGGCTTACTGAATTTGTAAAAAGAGCAGAAGATAATATCACTCTTCTCGGCTCTCTTGTAGACAAAGATACAAAAGTCAGAAAAACCAAGAAAGAGGGCGCGCCTTCATCGGATAAGCGGGAAACAGTTGTTAAACTTGCGCATCATGGGTGGACAACTGAAAACATTGCCTATCATACAGGGCTTTCAATTAGTGAGGTTGAGCTTATTCTTGAAATAATGCCCAAAAAATAGCGCTATTTCTTCTAAATTTTTTGCAAATCTTGACGCTTTTTAACTCAATTGTTATTTTTATATGATAATTAATTAGATATGGAGCAATCTATTGTGAATAAGGAAGAAGAAGAGAATAAGAAAACAGAGTGTGCTGAAAATAGCAGTAATGAAGAAAAAGCAGAAAAAGAAGATATAAATAATTGTAACACTGATGAAGAATGCACTAAGATTAACGAAGACCTTGGTGACAAGCTTAAAAAAGCAGAAGATGAGATTTTATATCTTCGTGAAAGTGTTTTAAGAAAACAGGCTGATTTTGAGAATTTTCGTAAAAGAGTTATTAAAGAGAAAGAAGAAACTGTTAAATATGCAAATACAAATCTTTTATTGGATTTAATAAATATAATAGATGATTTTGAGAGAGCTATTAATTCTACAGCTGATTCAAAAGATTTCGAAAAATTTTACAAAGGAATAGAATTAATAGAAAAACAGTTTTCTTCAATGCTGGAGAAAAAATGGAATCTTGTAAAGTTCGCAGCTACAGGAGATAAATTCGATCCTGAAAAGCACGAAGCTTTTATGAAAGAAGAGAAAGAGGATATTGCAGAACCTGTTATTGCAGAAGTTTTTCAAAATGGATATATGCTCAATAATAGAGCAATAAGACATGCCAAGGTAAAAGTTTTTATGCCAAAAAACAATGATACAAAGGCAGAAAAGGAAGATAAGAATTAATTATGGATTTTACCTGGTCTTTATGCAGATATGTCCCGGGTTTTTCGGGGGCGAGCCTGGATCAGGATATTTTATATTAAAGGTGATAAATTAGGAGAAATTTATATGGGAAAAGTTATAGGAATCGATCTTGGAACAACTAATTCTTGTGTTGCTGTTATGGAAGGGGGAGAACCCATTGTTATTCCAAATGCAGAAGGGCAGAGAACAACACCATCTATAGTTGCTTTCACAGATAAAGGCGAAAGACTTATTGGACAGCCTGCAAAAAATCAGATAATTACGAATCCTGAAAATACAATTTATTCGATAAAAAGATTTATGGGCAATAAATTTTCAGAAGTTCAAAGGGAACTTGTTCTTGTTCCTTATAAAGTAGAAGATACCCCCAGCCACGATATTAAAATCGATATAAGGGGAAAAGCTTATACACCACCGGAAATATCTGCGGCAATATTGCAAAAAATGAAAAAAACTGCAGAAGATTATCTTGGAACAACCGTTACCGAAGCTGTAATAACAGTACCTGCATATTTTAATGACTCGCAAAGACAGGCAACAAAAGATGCCGGAAGAATATCAGGTCTTGAGGTCAAAAGAATTGTAAACGAACCTACAGCAGCTGCACTTGCGTACGGTTTTGGAAAAGAGAAGAAAGATGAAAAGATCGCAGTATATGATCTTGGAGGCGGAACATTCGATATCTCCATACTCGAACTTGGCGATGGTGTTTTTGAAGTAAAATCCACTAATGGCGATACGCATCTTGGAGGAGACAACTTTGATCAGACAATAATCGCATGGCTTATTGATACATTTAAAAAAGATACTGCAATAGATCTTTCAAAAGATAAAATGGCATTGCAAAGACTTAAAGAAGCAGCTGAAAAAGCAAAGATTGAACTTTCAAGCACACAAGCTACAGATATCAATCTCCCTTTTATTACTGCTGATGCAAGCGGGCCAAAACATCTTTTATATAATCTTTCAAGAGCGAAATATGAACAGATGGTCGAGCATCTTATTCAAAGGACAAAAGAGCCATGTATCAAAGCATTAAGCGATGCCGGGCTTTCTCCTGCAGATATCGATGAAGTAATTCTTGTAGGAGGGGCAACAAGAACTCCTGCTGTGCAGGCAATAGTTAAAGAAATATTTAAAAAAGAGCCCAATAAAAGCGTAAACCCGGATGAAGTTGTAGCAATGGGTGCTGCAATACAGGGAGGTATTCTCGGAGGCGATGTTAAAGATGTGCTTCTTCTTGACGTTACTCCTCTTTCACTTGGAATTGAAACTCTCGGCGGAGTGTTTACAAAACTTATAGACAGAAATACAACGATTCCAACAAGGAAAAGCCAGGTTTTCTCAACTGCTGCAGATAACCAGACAGCAGTATCTATCCATGTTCTTCAGGGAGAGAGGGAAATGGCAGGGCAGAACAGAACTCTTGGAAGATTTGATCTTGTAGGTATCCCGTCTGCGCCAAGAGGTATCCCTCAAATTGAAGTTGCATTCGATATAGATGCAAATGGTATTGTCCATGTATCTGCAAAAGATCTTGCAACTGGAAAAGAACAGAAAATAAGAATAGAATCATCTTCTGGGCTTTCAGAAGCAGAGATAAAGAAAATGGTCGATGATGCAGCAGCGCATGCAGAAGAGGATAAAAAAGAAAAAGAGAGAGTAGAAGTAAAAAATGAAGCAGATGCACTTCTTTACTCAACAGAGAAGTCTCTCAAGGAATATGGAGATAAAATATCTCCTGAAGAAAAAACAAAAGTTGAAACAGCATTGAATGATCTTAAATCTGTTATAAATGGAACAGACAGTGAAGATATTAAAAAGAAGAGCGAAGAACTAAAACAGGCTTCTTATAAACTTGCAGAAGAGATGTATAAAAATGCTTCGAAATCAACAGATCATCAGGGAGCAGGAGCAAATACCCAGGATAACCCTAATTCAAATAGTGATCAGGGTTTTGATAACAAACAAAAGAATTCAGGTCCTGGCGACAACATCGAAGATGCTGATTACGAAGTTGTTGATGATGATAAAAAATAAAGTAATTGTAAAGTGAGATCTTAAAATTGGCAAAAAGAGATTATTATGAAGTCCTTGGTGTCCCAAAAGGGGCAACCAAGGAAGAAATAAAAAAAGCTTACAGGAAACTTGCACTTCAGTTTCATCCGGATAAAAATGCAGGCAACAAAGAGGCAGAAGAGAAATTCAAAGAAGCTACCGAAGCGTATGATGTTTTAAGCGATGACAAAAAAAGGCAGACATACGACCAGTATGGTTTTGCCGGAATTGATGGAATGGGAGCTGGGGCTCACGACTATTCAACAATTTTCAGGGATGTTGAGTTTGAAGATATATTTGGAGGCAGCTTCGGCGGGTTTAGCAGTATATTTGAAACTTTTCTGGGCGGAGGCGGCCGTTCCAAAGGGAGAAGAGGCGACTATTCTTCCCGCGGAGCAGATTTGCAATATAATCTCGATATTTCTTTTAAAGATGCTGTTTTTGGCTCCAAAGTCGAAATATCATATAACAGAAATCATACATGCGATGTTTGCAATGGTTCAGGAAGCAAACAAGGATCAGGAAAAAAGACATGCAGCACCTGCGGAGGATCTGGGCAGGTAAGAAGAAGTAACGGATTTTTCTCAATAGCATCCCCATGCTCAACTTGTCGTGGCGAAGGTTTTGTAATTGAAAGCCCTTGTGCAAAATGCCGCGGATCCGGAGTAGATAAACGAAATCAAAAAATAAAGGTTTCGATCCCCGCAGGTATAGAATCTGGCAAGAGAATAAGTATTGCAGAGCAGGGTAATGCAGGTAATAATGGAGGACCTGCCGGAGACTTATATGTGCTTGTGCAGGTAAAACCGCATGAATATTTTGAAAGGCATGGGCAGGATATTTACTGCTTGATATCTATTTCGTTTACACAAGCTGCTTTAGGCGCAAGTATTTTTGTAAATACGCTGGATGATAAAAAAGTAAAATTAAAAATTCCTCCTGGAACACAAAACGCTAAAATGTTCAGGCTAAGAGAAGAGGGGGTTCCGCATCTTCATAACCCAAGCAGACGCGGCGACTTATATGTAAAGATAAGTGTAGTTGTTCCGGAAAAACTATCTTCAAAACAAAAAAAATTGCTTGAAGAACTTTCTTCGGTTTCAGAAGAAGTAGAAAACCCAAAACCTGTAAAACTTTCTTCTTTATAATAGCTGAAAAATACTAACTGAAAAAACTAAAAAACAGTTTATATATTCCCCTTTAAATTAGCTTACTAGTGTAGCATTATGACCCAATTTCATCAGTATAAAAACAATAAAAATTTAAAATATTTTTGTTGACAGCTCGCTTTTGTGTGTTATTATTTAATAAGCGTGAAATTATCTTTCAATATTTTTTGAAAAATTACGCCATAATACTAATGATTAAGGAGGTTTATGTGCTTGGGACTGTACAAAAGTACAAAGATGAATGGATAGAATTCACCAGGGAAATTGTAAAAATTCCTTCAGTTACCGGTACCGAAGGTAAGCTATCAGAATTTTTTCTTAAAAAGTTACAAGATCTAGGGGTGAAAGAATCATTTATCGATGAAGCAGGTAATGTTGCTGGTGTAATCAGGGGAAAAGGAAAAGGTCCAAATATAATGTTTAATGGACACCTTGATACTGTTCCATCAGGAATTGCTTCAGCTTGGGCTCCTTTTAAGCCATTCGATGCTGCCATTGATGATAAAGGTAATATGATTGGACTTGGCGTATCAGACCTTAAAGCCGGCTTAGCTGTGCAGTTTTATGTTTTTAAAGTTTTAAAGGAGGCGATAGATCAGAAGAAAATTGAATTACCGGGCGATTTGATTTTTTCAGCTGTTGTACATGAAGAACCTGCAGAAATGCTTGGCATGGAATATTTTATAGAAAAAACAATGCCTAAACATAATCTTAAGGTAGATCTTGTTTTTCTATCGGAACCTTCAAGTAATGATGTTGTTCTTGGACACAGGGGGAAAATTGAAATAGTCGTTAGAACACAAGGGAAAACAGCCCACTCATCACAACCAAAACTTGGAATAAATGCGCTTGAAAAAATGTTGCCGATAATGGAAGCAGTTTTTCACAAGATGGGAAGTCAGTTAAGAGGGGATCCTATTTTAGGAGAAAGCTCAATAACAATAACTGACTGTATTGTAAAACCTGGCGCCATGAGTATTGTTCCTGATCAGTGCGAAATATCAATTGATAGACGTTATATGCCTGATGAACCACTGGAAGCAATACTTGGTCAATTTGAGGATATCTTCAAAGAACTTAAGAAAAATGATCCGGATTTTAAAGCTACAGTAGAACCTAGAGTTTTTAAAGAAAAAACATGGACAGGATATGAAAAAGATGTAAAAAAATATCATCCGCCATGGAGAACAGACAGGGAACTGGATTTTGTAAAAAAGACATTCAAAGCTTTAAAAGATATAGGTCAAAATCCTGCTGAAAAATATTGGAAGTTTGGCACCGATGGCAGCATGACTGCCGGTATTTACAAGATTCCAACAATCGGATATTCAGGCGCAGAAGAAAAATGGGCTCATCAGCCAAATGAGCAGGTAAATATAATTGAAATGCTTAAAACATTTGATGGCTATATAGCTATAATGTGCGAGCTAATGGGATTAAATATTAATATTTTTAAATAAAACTTAGGAGGTTTTTATGACAGCGACAAGGCCGGCAAGACCATTAGTAGGTCTTATAATTATGATCGTACTGGCTTTACTAGTTTATGGCTGGAGTTTTACCGAAAAGCCAAAAGTTGCCATAGTTTCAGATTATGACACTTTGCTTTCGGATGCTGCAGATGGAGATTTCATTGCGAAATTATCATGGATGTTTGGAGACTGGGGCGATCCTGCTTTCCAGAAAACAGGTCTAGGTGGTATTTTAATGATCCTGGGCGCTATTCTGGCTTATTATCTTGACAAAAAGAAAAAGACAACTTTTGGAATTTGTTATGGTTCAGGTCTTTTTTGGAGAGTTCTTGCAGCTCAGTTACTTGCTGCATTGATTTCCAACTTTCTGTATCAAGGTCTTTTCAAGACACAGGATATAGCATTCGTACCAACATTTATCCCAATTGTAAGTATAACTCCAGGGCTTATTTTCCTTTTTGGAGGAGAATGGCGTAAAGTAGTTACAGCAGCTGTTTTTGGTGCTCTCATAGGATGTCCTTTTGCATATTTTATCTTTAAAAACTTTGTACAGCCATGGGGCCTTCCAGGCGCAGTTGGATGGGTATCTCCAATGATCATTGGTGGTCTTTTGTCTGCCGAAGCTTGCAAATTCCTTCCTTGGATGGCAAAACAGGCTTCTGATCCTCAGGATGTAAAACCTGCAGCAGCTGCTGCTCCTGCAGAACCTCCCAAAATGAATAATAGCTGGTTTGTAAAAAGAGTATTTGCAGACTTTTCAGAAGCAAACTTCTATGGAAGCGAAATAGCAGGATTATTCTTTATCCTTGGTGGTGTTATAGCTGTTTATCTTAATCCAGCTCTTCCTGGATATGGCGATGGAAATTTATATCTTGTACTCCTTGCTTCACAAATTCTTGCATCTGCATTCGGTGTTTTCATATACTGGCATAGATTGTTTGAATTAGGTGGATATCCAACATTCGTTCCTGTTGTAACTTTAGGTCCAATCTTTGTTCTCTTTTACGGAACAGCACTCCATGTTGTTTTCACAGGTGCTCTTATTGGCGCAATTTTCATGCCTCCATTTGCACACCTAATATCAAGATCACTCCCAACTCATCAACCAGGTTATGTAGGCCCAGTAACTTCAATGTTCGTATGTTGTTTAGTTTTTGTAGGCATATTTAATCAGGTTCCAGGATTTGGTGTTTGATAAATATATTTTAATTTAAAGGAGTTAATAATGAAACCATTGAAAAAAACAAATATAGATGAAGCAATTGCCAGAATATCAGATTGGAAAGGCAAAAATATTAAACATGAAATGGTTCCCGGAGGAATTACAAACCCTAACTTTAACGTTAATGTTGATGGAAAACACTTTTTCCTTAAAATTCCAGGAGCAGGCACAGAGGCTTTTATTGATAGAGATAACTGCCATGCTGCAAATGTTATTGGAATGGAAACAGGTTGCGGTCCAAAAGTTAATTACTATTTTGAAGATACAGGCGTTGAGGTATGGGAATGGCTTGAAGGATACAGACAGGTTGTATTTGGCGATATTTATAAAGAAAAAGTATTTACAAAAATTGCAGAATCTGCAAGAGATTTCCATAATTGCGGAAAAACATTACCTATTAAACAGACTCTTTTTGAACAAGCATGGCAGATGATCGAAAGATCAAAAGGCGGCGGATATCTTCCTCCATGGTATGACAGAATGGTATATTTGCTTCAAAAAATTGAAGAAGCAATACAGAAAGATGGTATTGATTTTAAACCAAGCCATAATGACTACTGGACAAATAACTTCTTGTATAACGATGAAACAGGCGGATTTAAGCTCATAGACTTTGAATATGCATCTATGAATGATCCGTATAACGATCTTGGCTGTTTCTCTACTACAAACTATTTAACAGAAGCTATGGATGTATTGCTCTCAAATATCTATCATCGTGGCTGGAATGAAAAAGGGTTTGCAAAACTTAAACTTTATAAAATTATTGCTGATATTAAATGGGGATTCTGGGCTCTTCAGCAGTATCTTTTCTCAGATGTAAATTTTGACTTTATGAACTGGTACGGTATGAAGACAGCAAGACTTCAGCACTTGTGGCAGGATCCAAGACTTGATTATTGGCTTAATCTCCTAAGCGGAAAACCAATATTCAGACAGGAGAAAAAATAGTTATTATTTGTCCATAGTGTTTAAACATTATGGACAAATTTTTCATTGATTTAAAAAATCAATAAAGAGGTTTAGATGAAAAGGCAACTTCTAAAAACGAATATAGATGAAGCAATTGCCAGAGTCGCAGATTGGAAAGGTAAAAATATAAAATATGAACCTGTTCCAGGTGGGATAACAAATCCTAATTTCAAAATTAATGTAGATGGAAAAAATTATTTTCTTAAAATTCCGGGAGCAGGCACAGATGCTTTTATAGACAGGGATAACTGCCATACTGCCAATATATTAGCTATGGAAAGTAAAGCAGGTCCTGTTGTAACCCACTTCTTCGAAGATACTGGTGTAGAGGTTTGGGAATGGCTTGAAGGGTACAGAACAGCTACATGGGGCGATATGTATAAAAAAGATACATTTGATTTAATTGCCAAATCTGTAGCTCGATTCCATAATTGCGGCAAAACTCTGCCATTAAAGCAGACTCTTTTTGAGCAAGCATGGCAGATGGTTGATCTTGCAAAAAAAGGCGGTTATGAACCACCATGGCATGACAGATTTTTATATATATTAAAAGAGATCGAAGAAGCTATTCTAATTGATGGAATAGTTTATAAACCATGCCATAATGACTTTTGGTCAAATAATTTCCTGGTTAGCGATGAAAAGCAAGATTTTAAAATGATTGATTTTGAATATGCATCAATGAATGATCCTTATAATGATCTTGGATGCTGGGCAGCAATCAATTATTTTACAGAAGAGATGGATGTTTATCTTTGTAATGCTTACCATGGTAAATGGGATGAAATGGGTTTTGCGAAAATAAAACTCTATAAAATTATTGCTGATATTAAGTGGGGATATTGGGCTCTCCAGCAAGTTGTTAATTCAGATGTGAAGTTTGATTTTATGAACTGGTGGGGAATAAAAAT
>Ga0123353_10002842_pt1 | contig 21644 bp, 21 predicted proteins | sample TergutLab28metaG_3_FD_92763 | JGI IMG/M metagenome (GOLD analysis project Ga0123353, IMG submission 92763) | Labiotermes labralis P3 segment gut microbial communities from Petit-Saut dam, French Guiana - Lab288 P3 | ecosystem: Host-associated > Arthropoda: Insects > Digestive system > Gut ... | reverse complement strand
GTTGCTTTCACAAGCTTGTATATGTTTTTCATGCATTTATTATATCATATTTTGTCCCATTGCGCAAGAATTTTATCATATATTAAATGCGGGGAACGTGTTTCCCCGGCTCAGTTTCGCATTGCTGAAGAAATCCTCAGCAACTGCATCCAGCTAGGCAGTACACCTAAATAAAAAATGAAAAGGATTAGGGAACCCGTTGTTCCCTAATCCTTTTTACATGCGGTAAACAGTCTCATGACGCTCTCCCCATAGGTTACTATGTGACATAATAACCTATGAGGAAGTAAATGTCAACGAGAATATTTATTTGTCGAAAAAATGTTCCTAATACAGAGCATCTTCCAGCCGTTCTATCCTGAGCGTTATATCAGGGTGCGAGCTTTTTAACTGCTCCTTGACGCTCTGTGGCCTGCTGATCGACATGCTGTATATCTCGATTAGGACTTTGGTTAAATCCTCGCCAAAGCCACTTTTGAGGGCGAAGCTATCGGCCAGATACTCATTCCGCCGACTTGTACGCTTTAGAAACAGCTCGCCAATAGAACTAATCGCATTGAATAGATGATAAAAAATATCGTTTATCCATTTACCAAAGCCGCCTTTATCTTCATTTTCATATCGGCTTTTGCGGTCGGCGAGCTTGGTCATGATGTAGGACAGAAAAAAATTACTGACGGTTGAAAGCAACTCAGCTCTAGTGTCACCATGCGAGAAATGCCCGAGCTCATGGGCGATAAAGCCCTTTAAGCATTCATCGTTTAAAAGCTCCAAACTGCCCCTCGTCAAAACAAGGGTGCTTTTGCCAAACGCAAAGGCGTTGATCGTCATATCTTCCTTGATATAGAGCTTGATTTCTTTAGATAGATTTGCATCGGCGTGGGCTGCCTTTGTATATACTTCCTTAAACAAGGGAAGCAGACGCTCTTTTTCTGAACGGAGCCGAAGCGGGCGAATGCCTGAGACGTTGCGCCATAGCTTCTCGGCAGCCTTGGAAAACGCAAGGCTAATGGTGACGATGTAAAATGGGATGGCAACGCCCACCGTGAAAATCGAAAAGAAAAAGAAGTAAAACACGAACCAAGCCACATAAGCGCCATTGCCTTTATCTGATTTTTCAGCCGTTGCTCGAACCCAAAGATTGCCCTGCGGGTCAACCCATTCCTTTTTATCGTTCATTGCAGAAAATCCTCCTAAAATTAGTTTGTACATGTTTATTCGAGCATGAAATATTTTATGTAAGCGTATGATGAAGAAAAAAGCCAACAAGGAGTTACTGCACCATGGAGCATCTTTGCGAGCATTGCAAAGGAAGCGGTCAAGTGAAATGTCCCCGTTGCGGAGGCGATGGCAAAATCGGAAAAGAAGACTGCTATCACTGCCAAGGCAAATGCTTCCTCACTTGCCCAGCATGTAAAGGCAAAAAGTATATCCAAGTTTACGAAAGACCGGGGTTCAAATGTAAAAAATGCCGTTACGAGGAACGGCGGTTGCTTCCCTCTTATGTGACAAAGCCCGAAACCCCATGCCCGAAATGTGGCGGTCAAATGGTAAGGAAGCCTTAAAATGGCTTATGTATGTTAATTCTAGTATGGAGCATCTTGTCCCTCGAAACAAAAATAGCCTGCCCCGTGCCGAGAAGCTTTATATCGTCCGGGTGATAGATGTACTCGCGCACCTTGCGCAGTGACCCTAAGTCAGTGCTTTTAACCCCGCCGTCCTCGCCTTTAATTTGATAGGTAGCCTGCAAGGTTTGGCGGGTGCCAATGACATTCCCCCAATGCTCCGCATTCACTGAGCTATTTTGCCGTAGCACAATATAGTTGTTGCAGTTTTCAATCACTTGTTCTTTGAATTGAGCCGTCACTTGGTCGAGGTCGGATAAGCTCTGCGTGGCGAGGACACAAGTCACGTTTGCGCTTCGGGACTTATTCACAAGGTCAAGCAAGGAACCGCTTGCATAGGTGTTGATTTCGTCCATGATATAAAATATCCGTTTTTTCTTTTCCTTGAAGAAATGGCTCACGGCCTTTTTACTGTCAATGATTATAAGATTGCCAATCAGCGGTGACGTTTCAGGATAAAGCAATGGGTTCAGCACAAAGAGGATAATAGCATCCTCCTGCAAGGCCGTGTAAATGTCAATCCCCGATACATCGAAGATTTGCCCCAGGTCACTATCCCTAATCGTAGCAAAGCGGGCGGCCGCGTTCTCGGCGATTTCACCGCTGGTCTTGGCAAGGTCAACGTCCTGCAAGTGTTCGGCCTTGCTTAACAAGCCTTGTTCGCTGGCATCTTTACTGAGCTTGATAAAGCTGGTCTTTGGCAGGTAGCAAGTCAAGGCATCCAGTGAGATGGCTATGCCTTGCATGGCTAATAGCTTGCACAGCCTACCGATATAACGCTCAGTATTGTACTTATAGTGTTCTTCTCTCCAATTGGTCATGTTAATCAGCATATCCTTGATAACGTCCGTACTGGTGTTCTTGAAGGGGTTGTACTTGTCGCTGTTGCTTGGATCATTGAGATTGATTATATAGAGCTTCCTATCCGGGCAAAGCCTCCTAGTCATTTCGAGCAGGGAACCCGCATCGGTGTCACCCTTGCCATCGATGATCAACATGGGGTAATTGTACCCGGCTCCGGCTGCTAAAAAGTTGGAGATCGCCACGGTCTTGCCGCTCCCGGTCGTACCGCAAATAAAAACGTGTTTAGCATCGCTTGGGATAAACACGTTTTTATTTGACGCGGTGCCAATTAAGACGGCTTCATCGGCCTGTTTCTCGCCCTGGTAGACTGACTTTTTAAGAGCCTGCTCATGGTCGCGTTCAAAATCAAAGACAGCATCTTCCTGTGACTTCATGCCCCGAAGAAAACTAAACAAGCCCACAAAGATACCCCCTGTCGCTAGTATAGCAATGACACTAGCTATATCTATGCTGGACATACGCCAAAACTTCCTCTAACGCTAGAGCCTCCACATTGGAGTATTCGCCGATGAAAACTTGCAGCAAGGATTTTACCTTGCTATTGTTGGTTATCCAAACTTGCTTGTCATACTTCATGTAGTTCTCCCGGATATTTTCTTCCATACGGTCTTTCGGCTTTGGGTTAAGTTCCACCTCAACAGCGATGCGCTCATCAGCAGAAGAGACAACAAAATCAGGCTGATGCTTCCTGATACCGAAACCGTCCTTGATATGCAGTTCTTTTTCGCTCTCGATGTCCGCAAGGGAAACGTCGTGCTTTAGCACATAATAAATAATCGCTTCTAGGATATAAATATCATGCGTGATGCGGTCAACCCGGATTCTATCCTCCCGCTTGTTCACCCCAAGAAGAATTCGCCCCTTGTGGCTCAGCGTATATATATACGGGATGCCGTACAAATATTTTTGCCTTGTTAAATATCCTGCTTCAACCAATAGCTTCAACCGCCTGTCCGATGCCCGCGCTCCCGAAAAGCCACACAGCACTCGGACATGCCTACCCAGGCAAAACCGAAACCGATGCACTAGCCTTAAAATTTCAAAATCTCTCTCCTGTAACTCTAAACCTTTCGCGCTCAAAAAATTCCCCCTTAAAAAACTTTCTTATAGTTCCCGCTTTAGCTTCGTAGAAGCTCCCTCCTTGAACACTCCCACCAAAACGAATTTGCCCGAACATTTATTGTGAGGGCAAATTCGTTCTCTTACTTACTTCTACTTCTCTATCTCTATCCTTCTTAACTCTAACTACCTAACCAACCACAACACAAACCCTCTCTCTCCCCACCGCCACCTTATACACTTCACAAAAAAACAGAATAATTACAACGTTGTGATAGAGGGGTCACGGGTGTTTTTTGGCAGAAAAAAGAGCCGTGACCCCTTTATCTCATAAACAAAATTCTGCTTCAAGGTGCTGTGTATAAGGTTTTCCGGGCGGTGGCTGGTAATGTTCCATCTCTATGCTCTCCCCAACGTGGCTAGAACAGGGTTGTAGGTGACGGGAAAGACAAAAAAATACCGGGATTTCGTATCCCGATACTTTTTTGTTTGGTTTGCAAGCGGATGACACGTCGCCAATAGGTATGTCGTAATTATCACCTGCAGGCATGTCAACATGATAATCATTTCCATGCCTATTCCAAATGTCGTTCACTCCATTTAAAGGAAGGTAAGAAAAGGGCGAATATGGAAAAAAGTCGTTGCGGTTTAGGATGTTGAAAATGTTAGCGTATGGGTTCTTTGGGCCCTTCACCACACGCGGCGTCGCGAAGGTGTAACCAAATACGCTGTCTTTATAGCCTCCGCAATTTTCTCCTTCACAATCCACTGCACATTCGAGATTGTGCTCATTCAAATGTGCCGCCAATAAGTTCGCCACAGCCGCCCCAAGGCTGTGCCCTGTGATTAGGATAATTGGATTTTGGCTTCTCAGTGTTATACCTTCTCTAACCACATCCAGATAAGTGTTTAGATTATCAAGTACATCGTCTTTTGCAGTGCTAAAATTGTTATTTGGAGGCCAACCCAATTGCGTGCCAATATCAACGCCCAAATCCCCGTTTAGACCCGTCAAAGTCCCACGAATGGCCACGACTATCAGCGGCCTAGTGTTGTCTAGAGACCCAACAACTTTAGAATTAAATTCTTGATTATGAACCACGGAACTTGAAGTGCTTCCCCAAATCCCACTGTCATCCATGCGTAGATAAACCATACCAGTATCATCAGATAATTCTCCTTCCATATTATTAGAAATTTGCGTGTAGCCTGGGGCGGCTGTTGAATTGCTTGTGGACTGGGTGCTGCTTGGGGCGGCGATGGTTCTATATGCGATGGTGTGCTGGGCTGCATCATTTTCTTCAGTGTTGAATCGTTCGATGTTTGCCCTATCGAAGCCGAAATCCTCAAGGACGGAGTATATATCGTCTTTGCCTGGCGTTGACTCTACGCCTGCTTTTGGTTCATAAGCAGCGCAACTAAGATAGATGGCCCAAGCCCCAAGCTGCTGGTTGTAGACGGAAGAGCTGCGCGGGGCCATCGTGCCATTGGTTATTTGGGCAAAGTGTTCGGCGATTTTATCCAGTTGCGTAATTGTGATTTCTTCGATTTTATCTTCGCCGCTTATACCACTTGTTGTCTCGATGGTTATTATGCCTGCTCTTGGAACTACGCCCTCCTCTGCTTTTTCATAGCGTTCGTCTTCTTCCTTAAAAGCTTTTTCTTTGTTTTCCTCGACTTTAATCTTAACAGTGGAGTCGCCCTCACCATCTAAATATGTGTCAGTTGTGCCATTTGTTTGCTCTATTTTAAGCCAGGGGTCATTAGCGGTTACTGTCCATGTGGTATTTAAATCAGCCGCCAGCAAGTTCGCCACAGCCGCCCCAAGGCTGTGCCCGGTGATCAGGATAATTGGGTTTTGCGATAGCAGTGTTTCTTCATTCTCTCTGGGCTCATTTAGATAACCAAGGACGGGGTGGTCTTGAACATGATTGTCGCAGTCTTCGCAATCCTCTTTGCAGCCAATGAGATTTCTTAACACCTCGTCCTTTGCAGTCGAAAAATTCGGTTCCTAACCTAATTGCGTAAAGATGTCGACGCCCAAGTCCCCATCTAGACCTGTCAAAGTCCCACGAATGGCCACGACTACCAACGGCCTGTCTAGTGCCCCAACTGATTTAGTATTAGATTCTTGATTATGAACCATGGAACTCGAAGTGCTTCTTCCAATCCCACGGTCGTCAACGCCATAATAATCCAAATTGGCATCATTATGATCGCCGTCAGGAGTGTCGTTAGCATAAACAATCCCTCCTTCCATATTATTTAGGTTTTGCGCGTTGCTTGGGGCGGCTGTTGAATTGTTTGCTGACTGGGTGCTGCTTGGGGCGGCTATGCATCTATGTGCGATGGTGTGCTGGGCTGCATCATTTTCTTCAGTGTTGAATCGTTCGATGTCTTCATATTCAAACCCGTTTTCCTCAAGGATTGTGTATATGGTTCTTTCGTTTGGCAGCGGTTCCAGGCCTGGGCCCGGGGATTCAATCACTTCGGAAGGAGCGTCATTATTGACAGCGAAACAGTTATAGTGCCTGACCTGTGCTCAGTCCCGAGGGTTCTCGCTAAGCTCTCTCTCCGCCTGGCTCGGCCTCAAATAGAGCGCGCGCAGCTCTCCGGCCGGGCGGTAGTCCCCCTCCCCTGCCGCGAGAATCGCGCCGGTTGCCCTCTGGTATCGCAGGTGCGATGGGGCCAATTGCCAGCCGGGGCGCTTTTGCATGGATTCATAGCACAGCGCCGCGCCGTCGCCCAGGAAGACGACGGGCCTGTCCAGAGCCAGCAGTCGCCGCTCCAGTTCTTCGATGGGCAGGACCTCGTCCTCGCTCAGGCGCTTATAGCGCCCCTCCGCCTCGTGCAGGCGGTGCCCCGCTTCAAACAGCGCCGCGTAGACCTGCGCCCTGCGGGCGTCCATCGCGCAGCACAATATGCCCTCCGGGAACGCCGCCTGCGCCGCCTGCGCCGCCATCGCCGCCAGTGTGGATACCCCCGCGCAGGGCTTGCCACGGGCCCCCGCCATGCCTTTCACGGCGGCGACGCCTATGCGCACCCCCGTGAACGAGCCGGGGCCATGGGTCACGGCGAAGCGGCCCACATCGCCGATGTTGAGCCCGCAGCTGCGCAGCAGGGAATCGATCATGGGCAGCAGCGCCTCGCTGTGCTTTTGCTTCCCCTGCGCGTAACATTCGCCCAGCAGGACGCCGCCATCCATCAGGGCAGCCGAGACCATGACCGCCGAGGTATCAACCCCCAAGGTGAGCATCCGACCACTCCTCTATCGCAATCACTCGGGAATTCTCATCTTCCCCCGGCGAGATATGCACACGCCAGGCGCTCTCCGGGATGGCAGCCAGGATATTCTCGCTCCACTCCACGGCCAGCACATGATTGCCGCTCAAATAGTCAAAAAAGCCCGTTGATTCCAGGCTTTCCCAGTTTTCAATCCGATACATATCGAAGTGCGCCAGGGGAGCTTCGCCTGCGTATTCATTCATAATGGCAAAGGTCGGGCTGCAAACCTCGCCCTCGCAGCCCAGGCCACGGGCCAGACCCCGCACAAAGGCGGTCTTCCCCGCGCCCAGCCCGCCGAACAGGGCGACCAGGTCACCGGGAACGAGGCGTTGCGAGAGAGAGGCGGCAAGCTGTTCTGTTTCTTCCGCGCAGTGGGTGTGATATATATGCATAAAAAAATTATATCACAGATTGACCCCAAAGGGAAGAACTTTTTCTTGAAATTTCCCGCCAAATGCGCTATACTGGATGACATAGAATATTGACTGGAGAATGAATATGAAACGTATTTTATCGGCTTTGCTTGCAGCGGCACTATTGTCTGTGTGCTCAATCGGCGCATCCGCCTTTACGTCTGATGGCCTCAGCGTTGCGCCGAACCTCATTGACGGAACGCACCGCTGGTTTATTGATCAGGGCTTTGTAATTCTGGAAAACGAACAGCCCACAGCCGCCGCTTGGTTTAGTCTGGAAGCCCGGCGCACCATCCGGGAATACGCTGACTGGCCAGATCACAATGAAAGGGCGGGCGATATATTGTTCGATGCCATCATGGGCAACTGGCATTCCTACCTGCCGGGGGACGGCACCAACACTCTCGGCAACCAGAACGGAAACGCGAAGACGAGGTTGGCCTATTGGTATGACAAAGCAGTCTCGAACTATAAAGCGGGCAATACGGAAGAAGCCTATCAGGACCTGGGAAAAGCGATGCACTACTTGACCGACCTGCTTTCACCGCCGCACGTGGGCGAGCGCAGTTTCGATGTGCTTCGGGGCATCAAAATAATAAACCCCCTGCGGATGCTGCGCAACGCACCTATTCACGGGCCTTACGAGCTTTTGGCAAGCGCCATGAAGGACAACTATGCCACTGATACCGGTGGCCTGTATGAATGGGCAATGGAAACATGCATTGAGGAGATTGGCCACCAAAACGCTTTGTTTTCCGCAGAACACTATCATATCCTGGAAGAATTGCTCAGATTTTCCTTTGCGCCGGGAAAATTTGTTGCGACAGTGCAAGGGCCATTGGAACGCGGGCAGCGCAGCGCAGCCGGGCTCCTGTACCGGTTTTATCGGGATGCGCAAGCGGTTGAGTTATCCAAGGGAGCCTGAAGAGACGCAAAGCCAAGAATTTTCTTGAAATCCCCCTTCAAATACGTTATACTGGCAAAGATTATTACCCGGAGGGACGCAGATGGCCAGATACCGCGCAAAACAAGAGAGCATCCTCCGCGGGGGCGGGGGCGGCCGGGGGCTGCGGCACGCCGCCGCGGGCACGGACTGGCTCACCATCGCGCTGTGCCTGGTCAGCTCGGCCTTCGGGCTGGTGCTGGTGCACTCGGTCACCTTCCCCGCCGCGCAGCACGCGGAGCGGCTGACCTTCGGCCTGGTCTCCAGCCAGGTGTTTACGATGGCCGGCGGCGTACTTGCGGGGCTGATCCTCGCCGTGGCAATCAGCTTTGTCGATTATGAGCTCCTTCTGCGGTTCTGGTATGTTATGGCGGGCGGCTGCGTGCTGCTGATGTTATTGCTGCGAACTCGCCTTGGCGTGGCACAGGGGCGCGACGACGCGGTGCGCTGGCTGAATTTCTTCAACAATGAACGCCTCCTGTTCCAGCCCGCGGAGCTGCTAAAGATGGGCTTCATCGTCTCCTTCACCTGGCATCTGCACCGGGAGCGCGAGAACATCAATAAGCTGAAGACGATTATCCTGCTGGGCGTACACGCCATGGTGCCCTTCGGCCTCGTGGTCCTCTCGGGGGACCTCGGCAGCGCGATCGTGTTCCTGTTCATCACGGCGGGGATGCTGTTCATCGCGGGGCTGAAGCTGCGCTGGTTCGCCGCGCTGTTCGGGCTGATCGGGGCCGCGTTCCCCCTGGTGTGGATCTATTTCATCAGCGGCTTCCAGAAGATGCGCGTCTACGCCGTCTACCTCCCCTGGCCAAAGTTTAGCTTCCTCACGGAGGCCGAGTTCAAAGACAAAATCTACCAGCAGCAGCAGGCGGTGAACGCCATCGGCGCGGGGCAGATTTTCGGCAAGGGGCTGTTCAACGGCACGGTGGACGTCCCCGTGCAGGAGAGCGACATGATTTTCTCCGCCGCCGGAGAGGCCCTGGGCTTCGTCGGCTGCGCGGCGGTGCTGCTGTGCTTAGGCCTGGTGATCGTGCGCATGATCCTCGTGAGCAGCCGCACCCGCAATCTGCGCGCCCGGCTGATGTGCGCCGGGGTGGCCCTGATGATAGGCTCGCAGGCGGTCATCAACATCGGCGTGTGCCTGAAGCTGCTGCCCGTCACGGGCATCACGCTGCCCTTCATGAGCGCGGGGGGCTCCTCGAACCTGAGCCTATATTTGACAATTGGCCTTGTGCTGACTGTGTTCCGCCACCAGAACGAGCACGAGGATACGCAGAGCTATTTCGACTATTTGTATTCGTAGCTTGCAATTTCAACTGAAACATGTTATTATAAAAGGGGATTTTTGTAGAGGAGAAAAAATTGAGAAAAATGAGAAGATCGCTTTGCTTTTTTTTAGCTGCCCTGTTTGCACTGGGTCTCGCCGCCTGCGGGACAAGCCCGACGCAATCTACTGAACCAACTTCCGACGAAATGACTTCTTTGGATGGAATAACCACCCTGGATGAAAACACAGAGGCCGCTCTCCCCGCCGGCGCGGAGCCGGCCACCGGGGAAGGCAGCTCCGAGGCGTCACGGCTGACAGGTTCGCAGGGAACAGCGCCGACACAGAGCGCAAACCAGCAGACGCAGACCACAAACCAGCCGACGCAGACCACGCTGCCGCCCACCGCCTCCGAGACCGTAAGAATTATCATCCCCGAGGGCTTCACCTTCTACCAGGTCGCGCGGCGGCTGGAGGCCAACGGGGTGTGTACTGCCAAAGATTTCACGGAGGCAGCCCAGGCCTACCAGATACAGTCCTTCTACGCCCCCATCAGCCCGCAGGCCTGCTACCGCCTGGAGGGGATGCTCTTCCCGGACACCTACGAATTTTATGTAGGCGAGGACCCAATTATCGTCATACGCAAGCTGCTCAACAACTACGCCGAGAAGACCGGCCTGCCGGATTACGACACGCTCATTTTGGCCTCCGTCATCGAGCGCGAAACCCGCAGCGATTCCCACATGGCCATGGTGAGCTCCGTATTCCACAACCGGCTCAGGCAGGGGATGCCCCTGCAGGCCGATGCCACCAGGGCCTACGTGCGCGACCACATCAAGGCCGACCCTCTGGTATCCAACCCGGCGCGGTATGAGGCGCTCTACGACACATACCAGTGCCGCGCCCTGCCGGAGGGGCCCATCTGCAGCCCGGGCCTGCGCGCCATCGAGGCCGCGAAGAACCCTTCGCAGAGCGACTATTTATATTATTTTTTTGGCAAGGACGAGACGAACCACTACACCTACACGTATGAGGAGCACCTGGCGGCCATAAAGATGTATGGGCTGGGATAACCCTATATAAATTTTGGAGGTACGCATGAAAATTCTCGCCATCAACGGCAGTCCCCATGGGGACGGCAACACCGCGCACATGCTCAGGGAGGTTCTGTCCGTCTGCGAGGCGGCAGGGCATGAGACGGAGCTCTACCAGGCGGGCGGCAGGCCCCTGCGCGGCTGCTGCGCCTGCGGCGGCTGCTCCGAGCACATCGGCCGCTGCGCCATAGACGACTGGGTCAACGAGGCCTACGGCAAGATGGCCGCGGCCGACGCCATCGTGCTCGGCTCGCCCACCTATTTCGCCGACCTCACCCCGGAGATCAAGGCGCTCATCGACCGCACGGGCTTCGTCAACCGGCGCGACGGCATGAAATTCAGCCGGAAGATAGGCGCGGCGGTGTCCGCCGTGCGCCGCGCGGGTTCCATCCACGTGCTGGATTCCATGCAGAACTGGTTCCTCATGAACGACATGGTGGTGCCCGGCAGCACCTACTGGAACATGAGCGTGGCCAGGGAGCCCGGGGAGTTCGAGGAGGACGAGGAGGGCGTGCGCACGGTGCGGCGCCTGGGCGAAAACATCGCCTGGCTGCTGGAAAAATTGAAGTAGGCGATTTGCGGGGGTGTGAGTTGCAGAAGAAACCGCCATCCGCCCCGCCCGGCGCGTTTGCGCTTTACGGGCAAGGAGATCCGGAGGTCCTTCAGGCATACGATACGTCGCACGGGGAAAAAGACCTGCGCTACGTGTATCTGCTGCGCTACCCAAACGGAACAAAAATCGCGCTGAAGGTGACGCGAAACGCGTTCACAACGCCGGAGCGCGTGGACGGCTGGGCGGCGCTCACGGCGCATTACAACGCGCTGGGCGTCTACGCGCCGCGCTTTTTGAAAACCGGGCAAGGGCAATATACAGCGAGGCTCGGCGATCTTCTCGTGTATGCAGAGGAATATATCGACGGCGTGATGGCGGAAGCCCAAGACGAACCGAGCAGCGGGAAGCCCGATTTCCGCAAGAGCGAAGCCGGCATCGCCATGCTCGAAACGCTGGGGCTGGCCGCCGCGCATCCCGCGCCGCTTGTGCCGTGGCACACGGCCTGGTGCCTCTATGAAAAATTCGACGACGACGAGGACATGGACGAGAACGCCGAATGCGCCATGAAGCTGACGGAGCATATCTCAACAAATTTCCCGGAATACGCGCTGCAGGCGCAGGCGATTCTCGAACAATATTTTAAGCTGCGAACTGAATTCGAGCCGATCTACCGAGCTCTGCCAAAAGCGGTGTTTCAGGGCGATTTGGGGCCCTATAACGCCATTCTGACAGTTGACGGAAAGTTCAAGGGCCTGTGCGATTTCAATCTTTCCGGCACGGACACAGTTCTGAACATAATGCTCTGCGAGTGCCGCTCCTGCTGGAACGGGACGGAGAAAGAGAAATTCGCCATGTTCTCAGATCGTGCAGCACAGCGGGCGCATGACGAACAGACCGCGCAATTCCTGAAACACGCGGCAAAGCACTATCGCTTCACGGACGAAGAAAAGCGCGCGTTCAATATGCTCTACAACATAACCTATGCGTTCCGATGGCAGAACTACGGCTTCATGAAATATCATCTTGGCAACAAGCGGCATGTGCCGGTCGTTCTGGAATGGATAGAGCGTCAAATGGCAAGGAACGACGCGTGGCAGATGCTGCCATAGATAAACCATCCTGAAAGGGATAGCCATGAGACACCCCCTCTTCGCGAAAACGAAGTACTTTATCTTCGATATGGACGGCACTTTCTACCTGGGCGACAAGATGATCCCCGGCGCGGGGGATTTCGTCCGCAGCCTGGCATCTAAAAATCTTGATTACAGATTTTTCACGAATAACTCTTCCAACTCTGAAGCTGTGTGCATGGCCAAGCTGGCCCGCATGGGCTTCCCCGTGGAATCGGGCCGGGTGGTGCTCTCTTCCGACGTCGCCGCAGATTACCTCAACACGCATTGCCCCGGCGCGCGGGTCTATCTCCTGGGCAACGAACGCCTCACTTCAGATTTGCGCCGCGCGGGCATTACTCTTGTACAGGACAAGCCTGATTTGGTTTTGCTGGGATTCGACACCACGCTGAACTTCGAGAAGATCGTCAAGGCCGCCAACTGGATCGCCCGGGGCCTGCCCTACTACGCCACCCACCCGGACAGGAACTGCCCCATGGGCGAGGGCTTCTGGCCCGACACCGGCAGCATGATCGCCCTGTTCGAGGCCTCCGCTGGGCGCAGGCCGATTGTGTTCGGCAAACCGGAGCGTACCACAATTGACTACCTAACGCGCCTGCTGCGCTGCGCCCCGGAGGAGCTTGCCTTCGTGGGCGACCGCTTGGAGACCGACATCGCCATCGCCGCGCGGCACGGCATCCCCTCGGTGCTGGTGCTCACGGGTGTGACTACGCTCGAAGAGTATAATGCGCAAAGTGAAGTGAAGGCCGGGCTGGTTGTGGATTCCATGAAAGACATTGCAAAATTTTTATAGTGCACACCTGGCGGATCGGATCCCGCCAAAAATAAATTCTCCAAAGGAAACACCAAACATGAACAACGGCAAAACGACCCGCGCAAGGCTCGTTTTCCTCGCCCAAGCGTCCATCATCGCGGCGCTCTACGCCGGGCTGACGCTCGCCCTGCCCGCCTACGGCAACCTGCAATTCCGCGTGGCCGAGGCCCTCACCCTGCTGCCCGTGCTCACCCCCGCCGCGATCCCCGGCCTGGCGATAGGCTGTCTTATCGCGAACCTGGGCAGCCCCTACGGCCTGATCGACATCGTCTTCGGCACGCTGGCCTCTCTGCTGGCGGCACTGTGTACGTACTGGCTGCGCAACATCCAATTGAAAAAGCTGCCCCTGCTTTCGGCGTTGATGCCCCCGCTGTTCAACGGCGCGATTGTCGGCGCAATCATCGCCCTGATGGTGAACGACGCCCTGGATTTCGGCGCCTTCACTTTGGCGAATATGCTGCTGTTCGGCGGGCAGGTGTTATTAAGCGAGCTGGCCATCTGCTGCGCGCTGGGCCTGCCGCTGGCTGTGCTGCTGCGCAAGCTCCCCCTGCTCAAGATAGAAATGAGGATATGATATGCCCGACGCCTATACCGTTCCGTTGGCCAAGCTGGTGGAGGACAACGGCTTTGAATACATCCACTGCCCACGGGAGGCGGCACGCATCTCCATCGGCTCGAAGGAGGTCAACCGGCCGGCTCTGGTGCTGGCGGGCTACACCGACCACTTCGATGCCGGACGCGTGCAGTTCCTCGGCATCACGGAGCTGGATTACCTCGCGGGCCTGCCCGGGAGCTTGCGCGCGCAGCGGCTGGAGGGCTTTTTCGCGCTGAAGCCCAGCGCCGCGGTGATCACCCGGGGCCTGGCGTGCCCGCCCGAAGCGCCCGCGCTGGCGGCGCGCCATGAAGTGCCTCTGCTGTGCACGCAGGAGACTACGTCGGCCTGCATGGCCGCGCTGATCTCCTATCTCGGCGTGGAGTTGGCCGAGCGCGTGACACGCCACGGGGTGTTGGTGGAGGTCTACGGGCAGGGGGTGCTCATCCTCGGGGCCAGCGGCGTGGGCAAGAGCGAAACCGCCGTGGAGCTCATCAAGCGCGGGCACCGCCTGGTGGCCGATGACGCCGTGGAGATCCGCCGCGTCAGCGGCAAAACCCTGGTGGGCAACGCGCCGGACAACATACGGTACTTCGTGGAGATGCGGGGCGTGGGGATTATCAACGCGCGGCGCATCTTCGGCATGGGCGCGGTGAAGCTCACCGAGAAGATAAATCTTGTTTTGCAGTTCGAGCCCTGGGACAGCGATAAAGTGTACGACCGGCTGGGCCTGGACGACGCCACGGTTGAGATTTTGGGGATCAAGGTCCCCGCCAACGTGGTGCCGGTGAAGCCCGGGCGCAACCTCTCCATGATCGTGGAGGCCGCCGCGATGAATAATAGGCAGAAAATGATGGGCTACAACGCCGCCCGGGAGCTCCTGCACCAGCTGGGCATGGAAAACGAGGTGCGGCCCGAGCCGAGGGAGCTGGATATATGGCACGAACATTGAGATGCAATAACAAAATTGGTACGATATAGTCGCGGTGATTATCTAGATGCCGCACAATCGCAGCGAATTGAGTATGCGCGATTTCGTCAACGCCAGCCAGATTGGAATCGGGGCGGCTGGGGAGAGAGATGGAGGTTTGCATACCGGAGATATAAATTTTATAAAAATATTTGGGAGGAATTACTCATGGAAAGCAAACCTATGGAACAGGCAATTTTGGAGGTCACTTCGAGCTGGGACTATGAGGCCGTAAAGAAATTTCACAAGTTCTGGCAGAACCGAACAAATCTTACCCGCTTTGTTGTGGCAGGGGGATTGTCAGCGCTGTTTGCCGTCCTTTTTGCGGTATTTACAGTGTTCACGCAAATATGGCTTTTGCTGCTTATTCCGCTTGCTTTCTTTGGGTTTGCGGCGTTTTGTTTTTTGCAATACCGCCGCTTAAAGCCCGGAGCGATTGAACTCGAAAAGCCGACGCTGCAAGAGCGGGCGGCAAACTGGGCCCCACTCCTGCTAGGGGCGTTCATCGGGCTTATTCTGAGCACGAGTAAAATCGGCGACCTTATCGGCGACATTTCACTATATATCTTCTTCTCCTTCATTGCTATGCTGTTCGTTGCCTTCATAATAGCGTTGCGCAAAGTGAAGAAAGACTTCAAACAAGCGATAGAGAGCACCTGCGCGTTTTACGAGTCCTATCTATTCATGTCATATACAGCTTTAGAAATTCTCGTCCAGAAGGGTATACCTTACTCTGTCTGCCTTGCCCAGGAGACGCAGGATGCTTTCTACTTGCAATACCCGACGGAACCAAATACAGGAAGAAACAGTCTACGCCTTGCGAACACGAACTACGACAATGCCATCCTGGATAAGCAGCAGCTAACAGACGAGCAGCAGCAGGCCCTACGGGAGCTGTTTGCGCGTACTTTCGGGGAGAAATTCAAACAATACAACCAGAAATAGAGGAACCAACCATGATCCAAGCCAACAACATCGCCCTGCAATTCGGCGGGCGGCCGCTGTTTGACCGCGTGGAGATCACCTTCACGCGCGGCAACTGCTACGGCCTCATCGGGGCCAACGGCGCGGGGAAATCCACCTTTTTAAAGATACTCTCCGGCGAGCTTGAGGCTGACAAGGGGGACATCTTCGTCACGCCCGGGGAGCGCATCTCCGTGCTGGAGCAGGACCACTTCAAATACGACGACTGCACGGCCCTGCGCACGGTGCTGCTGGGGAATAAAGAACTCGTGCGCATCATGGACGAGAAGGAGGTGCTCTACGCCCAGGAGGATTTCACGGAGGAGGAGGGCCTGCGCCTGAGCGAACTGGAGGAGGAATTCGCGGAGCTGGACGGCTGGAGCGCCGAGAGCGACGCGGAGATTCTGCTCAACGGCCTGGGGGTGACGAACGAATACCACTACACCCCCATGGCGCAGCTGCCGGGGGACATCAAAGTCAAGGTGCTGCTGGCCCAAGCGCTGTTCGGCAGCCCGGACATCCTGCTCATGGACGAGCCGACGAACCATCTCGATGTCGAAGCAATTCATTGGCTTGAGGAATTTTTGCAGGACTTGAACAGCACTGTGATTGTCGTGAGCCACGACAGGCACTTCCTTAACCAGGTATGCACCCACACCGTGGACATCGACTACGGCAAGATAGCGATCTACATGGGCAACTACGACTTCTGGTATAACTACACGCAGATCGCCCAGCGGCAGCTGCGGGAGCAGAACAAGAAGGCCGAGCAGAAGATTAAAGAATTGCAGGAGTTCATCCAGCGCTTTTCCGCCAACGCCAGCAAGTCCCGCCAGGCCACCAGCCGCAAGAAGCTGCTGGAGAACCTCAAGCCGGAGGACATGCCCGTGAGCTCCCGGCGCTTCCCCTATATCGCCTTCACGCCCGAGCGCGCGATTGGCAATGAATTGATCACCGTGACGGGCCTGTGCAAGCGCATAGGCGAGCGTGTGACGCTGGACAACGTGAGCTTCACCATCCTGCCGCGCGAGAAAGTCGCCCTGGTGGGAACCGATGCTGTCGCCAAGACAACGCTGTTCAGGATTCTGGCGGGCGAGCTGGAGCCGGATTCGGGCACGATCAAGTGGGGCGTGACGACCTCGCAGAGCTACTTTCCTTCCGATAACGCCGCGTTTTTTGATGGCGTAGGGGAAAACCTCATCGACTGGGTGCGGCGCTACTCCGACCTCATCTTCGAGTCCGACGTGCGCGGGTGGCTGGGGCGGCTGCTGTTCGCCGGGGACGAGGGCCTTAAATCAGCGAAGGTGCTCTCCGGCGGGGAGCGCGTGCGCATGATGCTCATCAAGATGATGCTCTCGGGCGCGAACGTGCTGCTGCTGGACGAGCCCACCAACCACCTGGACCTCGAATCCATCCAGTCCCTGAACGAGGGCCTGCAGCGCTTCCCCGAATCCGTCCTGTTCACCTCCCACGACCACCAGTTCACGCAGACCGTGGCGGACCGCATCATCGATGTGACGCCGGGGTGCTGGTATGACAAGAAGATTAGCTATGACGAGTATTTGGCGGAGATGCATGAGATTTGTGCTTGATAGCACCGGTTTATACTATACTCCATAACCGAACATGGTTTAGCTGGCGGCTGTTTGCCTGGTACTGGCAGTAAAAATTTCAAGCCAAACGTCGCTCCAAATGCCAGCAAACGACATCGCGCCGGGAGAAAACGAGCGCACCTTGCCGCTAGGAATTCACCGCTCAGCTCACCACACCTCAACAACCTTCGTCACGCGGAACACGATGTCGCGCTGTTGGGAGACAGCCGTCACCTCAAACAGGGGCTCCCCGACGAGATACACCTTTTGCATACCCACATAGGGTTCCATGCTGAAAGAGTCCGAATAAATCTGGATCGTGTAGCCGTATCCGCCGTCGTCGCCGGCGCCGAATTTACGCAAACCCAGCGTATCGGCCAATTGCGCATAATGCTCCGGGCTCACGATGGCCGTGTAGTAGGGGGCGCGCGCGTCGCTGTGTTTATGGACAAAAAGGCCCGTGATGCTGTCCAGGGGCTGGTCCTCCTCCGCGGAGGCGGGTACGATGCCGCCAGGCAGGCGCTCGATTTTGCCGTTCCGCACGCGCAGGCCGGCTTCCCGGGAGTAGTAGCGGTTGCCCGCGTAGTCGATCATCTCGAAGAGCAGCGCGTAATACCCGTCGCCCACGCTTCTATCATAAAAACTGGTGTTCCCGTCCACTGTGAGCAGGCCCATGCCCATCGGCGGGTAATCTATATACAGCTCGCCGTCGTCGTTGCGCAGCATGGGGTAATGGAGCGGCTCTATCACGTCCCCCGCCTGAAGCTGGCGAAGGATCTTGCTGGCTATGCCCCTCTGATCGCCGCTGCTCTTCCACGCGCCAAGCATCTCATATTCCCTGCCGCCGGCTGGGCCGTACGTACACCCTACATGCAGGGAGTATTCCTCATCCGCTTTCCATTCACCCATCCCGCCCGTCGTTGAGTTCAATAAAATCGGAACGGCGTATAGAATGCGGTCCTCTGCCATATCAATAGGCTCCATATGCACATTCCAGCCGTCTATGCTGCCCCAGGTATCGGCGAAATCCTCGATAAATACGCCGCTTTGGTAGTCGGCGCGCAAGTCGCGGTTCGTGCCCCACAAGATCCTGAAGCCTTCCCCGCCATCCCCGTCCAGGGATACATACATCAGCTTGACAAACACCGCAGCCAGGTTAGAGGCCAACTCCGGCCCCAGGTCCATCCTCCAGTGCCCATCCGCGCCGATGCGTACCGGGAAGTTGTTTAGCCTTGCCTCCAGGTTTTGCGTGGGGGGCAGCGGCGTGATTTCCACGGACTGCCCCGCCGCGATGCTATTGATGTAGGCCTGCGCCTCCCCGGAAAGCTTGCCCTCTATGGCGTATTGATGGTAATACGCATAGGCCTTATTGATGCCGAGAGCCTGATAATCCGCCGCGGAGCGGGGATCGCCGGACAGGTTGTAATAGCAGGACAGACCGCTCGCCTTCGCGCGGTAGGGCCCCTTCACCTGGTAGACCACGCATTGCTCCAGCGCGTCCAGCAGTGTCTTTCCCTTTTGGGGCAGCAGCTCGCCGGCGCGCTCCACCAGGTCGCCCAAGTCCACCATTTCGTAGTCACCGCCGCCATAGCTCTCCGCGTCCCGGGCCGCACGCCCAAAGGCGCTGAAATACGATTGCTTTTCTTTTACGGCAAGCAGAAGCGCCTCGTCACCGACCTCCTTATATGCCGCCAGCAGCTTGTCCGCCCGGGTGATGTCCACCACGGAGAGGGTCACCTCCGCCGCCGACGCAGATTTATCGCAGGCGGCATAATAACTGTCGCAGATCGCCTTGCCGAGCCGCGCGCCGTCTATTGATGTGTCCTTCGCCAGCGCGGAAAACAGGCCGGTGTAGTCCCAGCCGATGCCCGGCTCCACCTCCTCCGAGGCCACCAGGTAGCGCGCGCTGCCCCGCAGGATCTCCACCATGTCCACCGTGGCCATCAGGCAGGCGTCGAAGCCCACCACCTCGTAGGCCCCGGACGCGGCGGGCGTGGCCTTGATGGCTTCGCGGAATTCCGGCAGGGTGAGGATGTCGTTATCATGGAGCATATCCACTTCCATCCCTACAAGGCTGCCGCCGCCGTGATCCCAGAGGAGTACCATCTGCTTTTCGGCGGGGTAGTTGTCGTTGCAGTAGAAAAGGAACTGCGCGAAGGTGTTGGGATCCCCCATGCTGGCCGGGGGCAGGGACTGTATCTTCTTAAGCTTGTCCCCGGTATAGACGAAACGCTCGCGCTTGCCGTCGCTCATGGTATTGTTCTGCCATGTTTTCGTTCCGCCGGTTTCGATGACGACAGTCACGTTGTCCGGCAGTGTCACCGCCAGCATCTCCTCCAGGTCGGCAGTGGCGCAGCCCCATTTGGTCTCCAGGTCGGTTCCGCACAGGTACCAGTAGACCGCCCAGGTGCCCGGCGCGTAGTCCTTGGAATAATGGACCGCCTGGGCGTTGACCGTGCCGTCCGGCTTGGTGACGATGCTGCCCGAAATCCCCCTGCCGCCCGGCGTGCAGCCGGGCAGGGAAAACAGCAATGCAGAGAGCATGGCAATGGCCAACAGGCCCGAGATGATCTTCCTGAACATAAGTTGCAGCCTCCTGTTATCGTGCTTCCTGCCTCTATTTTTTTGGATATGGCATAAACGGATCGGTTAGGACATCCGGCCTGTCACCGGCGACCCGCGACAGGGACAATCACATAGCCTACCGCGTTTCCCCCGCCGTCATAGGCCAGGTACAGCACATCAAACGGTTCCACGGCATATTTGCGGGCAATTTCGCCGCCATCAATTACCTGCACCGGGCGCTCCCGGTAACGGCTGCTCTTTTCCTGAATGATTTCAGGCGTAATCTTTGATGCATTTTCCTGTATCCCAAGAAGAATATCTTCGTTCGTATAGGAACCGTATAGATTATCCTTCAGAATGGGGCCGACAGGGCATAAAAACGCGAAATCATCCGGTTCATCGAGTACCAGCGTAAAGCCTGCTTTGTACCAAGTGCCGGGCATGACGCCGTTCGTAAGCTCTATATCGGCGTCGAACACATCCGTTTCCAAGCCTGTGTAGCCGTAGGCCTTTAATCCGGGGACCGTAACGGCATATTTGTGTTCGGAAGTCGCCGATGCGTCCCGGACGTCCTCGTACCGCAGCGTGATCACGCACTTGCCGGGCGTGAGGGCTTGGAAAAAAAGCTTACGCAGGCCCTCGTCGCCGCCGTCCATCGCGTCGGGCCCGCTGCGGTCCTCGTATTCATCGGCAAAAATGCCCATCACCTTTTCGTCGGATATGGTATACGCCCAGCGGTAGGGGATGGACTGCTTTTCATCCTCGACGAAATGGCATATGCCGCCGACGTGCAGCACGGTCGTTTTTTCGAGCTGTATGCCCATCATGGGCGGCTGCGATGCGGCGCTTCCGCCCGCGATCACGACGGTGTATATGCGCTCGTCGGAATACCTCTCACCGTTATCAATGTCCTCGCAGCGCAGCGTGATCGTGCACTCGCCGGGGGCCAGGGCCTCAAAAACGAGCTTGCGCAGGCCCTTGTCGCCGCCGTCCCTCGTGTTGAGGCCGCTGCGGTCCTTGTACTCGCTGGAATAAACGCCCACCAAGCTTTCATCGGATATATAGTACGCCCAGCGGTAGTGGACGGACTGCTTTTCCGATTCGACGAAGTGGCACAGCCCGCCCACCTCCAAGGTGACTGCGTGCTCGCTGTTCAACGCAACGCTGGGTATCTTGTCCGCATTGATGAAAATCAGCACTGCCGCAAGCGCGGCTGCGCCCAACATGGCGATGCCCGCGATGATCAGCAGGGCCTTGCTTCTCTTTTTCATAAACAAATCGCTCCTGTCTCTATCATGGCAAACAGTTCCGGGGCAGTTTCATCCGCCCCGGGGCCATCGGTTCCCAGCGCGCTTGGGTTTGCATGGTGAATCCCTCCTCAAAACCCCTCTTGTGGATTTCGCTATATTGACAAATTAAGTATAGCATGGGGTTCACGGTTTTGCAATACTTTTTTCGGAGAACGGACAAAATGTAACGAATCTTTTGCATAACAGGGCCCTGCTGAAAAATAAGCTTCGGGAGTTCGCCGAGATTGCCGAGGCAGTAACTCTCAGACGAAGATGAAAAAAATCTGCCCAACCGCATGACATACAGCATATGGGGAAAGGGTAAAATAGCACTACGCCCCCGCAAAATAGCACGCCACCATCAGGAAAATAATCTTATCGGCTCCGGATAGATCGTAGGTGAACGATCTAGGAATAAAGCCGGATTGAAAATTGTCAATAGTTTCAACTGTTGGCCGTCAATCGGCCTGTAATTATCGCTTGCAAAGCGGAGATCTTTTATGTATAATGGTGGGCGATAGGGTTTGCGGGGGAGGGGGGACCGGCCTGTGAAAAAGTTGTTTGTGCTGGGAGACAGCATATCGATCCATTACGGCCCGTACCTGGAGCGCTGGCTGGAAGGGCGC
>Ga0123353_10002841_pt1 | contig 21650 bp, 20 predicted proteins | sample TergutLab28metaG_3_FD_92763 | JGI IMG/M metagenome (GOLD analysis project Ga0123353, IMG submission 92763) | Labiotermes labralis P3 segment gut microbial communities from Petit-Saut dam, French Guiana - Lab288 P3 | ecosystem: Host-associated > Arthropoda: Insects > Digestive system > Gut ... | reverse complement strand
CAGTTCGCCTTCAGCCAGAACCTGCGCATCCTGCTCATCGACGGCGCGGGCTGGATTCTGGGCAACTACGACGGCTTCGGCACGCTATTCAGCGTGGGCGGGGGCCGCATCGTCATCACCCCGGAGGAGACCCGCCGCCTGCTGGCGTTCTTCGCCGCGGACAGCCGCGAGCTCTCCTACATCGTCACCGACGACCCCATGGGCGGGCGGGCGGTATATATCGCCAGGGTGACGCCCAGCCCCAGCGGCGAGCGCTTCCTCTATGTGGGCAGCCCCATCCCGCCCTACGACACCACGGCTTCCGTGATGGCCACCCAGTTCATGATCATCACGGCGCTGCTGCTGCTGCTCTCCGCCGCGATGGCCTGGCTGCTCTCCAAGCGCATCTCGAGGCCCATATTGCGCCTGAAGGACTCGGCGAAGGGCCTGGCCCGGGGGGAGTTTGTCCCGCGGACAGCGCCGGGGGATTACGCCGAAATTATTGAGCTTACGGAGGAACTTGCCCGGGCCACGCAGGAGTTGACGAAGGCCGAGGGCTACCGCCGCGAGCTGCTGGCGAATGTCTCCCACGACCTGAAGACCCCGCTGACCATCATCAAGTTCTACGGCGAGCTGCTGCGGGACGTCGCGGGCGGGGATCCGGAGAAACGCGAGGCGCACTGCGGGAGGATCATCGAGGAGAGCGACAGGCTGACTGAGATGGTGAACGAGCTGCTGGAGGCCTCGAAGCTGGGCCAGACGCAAACGATAGAAATAGCGCCCCTGCGGCTGGATACTCTCATAAGAGAGACAGCGGATCGCTTCAATGCGCTGCAGGAGCGTGAAGGGTATCAAATTGAGCTTCAAATCGAAGACAATATACTCGTAAAGGGCAAAAAAGACCTGTTGGAGCGGGCGGTGTATAACCTCATCGCCAACGCGGTGAGCTTTGCGCGGGACGACGAGAAGCGCGTGTGGGTGCGGCTGTATACCAGCGAGCGGGTTGCCCGTGTGGAGATCGCCGACGCGGGGCCGGGTATCCCGGCGGAGGAGCTGCCGCACATCTGGGAAAGATATTACAAATCCTCGCAGCCGCACCGGCGCGGCGTGACGGGCAGCGGGCTGGGGCTTGCCATCGTGCGCACGGCGTTACAGCTGCACGGGGCGAGGTTCGGGGCGGAGAGCGAGATGGGGCAGGGGAGCTGCTTTTGGTTTGAGCTTGCGTTGTGAAAAAATGCTTGACAAAAATTATAAAGCCGGATATAATTAAGACATGGCACGACCGATAGACGGTTAGCCCCCTAGAGTTTTAGCTAAAGAAATAGCCGCCGCTGTTTGGAGAACCGGGGCGGTTATTTCTTTTCACCGAGGAGCCTTAGCATCAAGATAAGTAAAATCACCAGGATGATCAGGTATTCCATGGGCTACACCCCCTTTCGGGGGCAGGATTTAACCGCCTACCGTGTAGGCCGCACCACGCCAATTCATATTTTACAGCATGCAACAAATTTTGTCAATCATAATATTTTAAACGATAATTTCCCCGATCGTCCCCCTTCTCACCATGCCCGCGTTGGATTCGTCCGTATCGATGTGCATGGCAAGGGAGAAATTCGGGTGCACGCGCACCACCACGTCGTCGAAGACCAGCGAGCGGCCATCGCACCCGCAGCGCACCTGCACGATCTGTTTGTCCTCCAGGCCGTAGGCCTCGGCGTCGGCCGGGGTGGCGTGTATGTGCCGCTTGGCGACGATGACGCCCTCGGCCAGTTCCACCTCGCCCCTGGGGCCCACCAGCCTGCACGGCGCGCTGCCCGCCACATCCCCGCTTTCGCGCACGGGGGCGTAGACACCCAGCTTGATGGCGTCGGTGATGGCAAACTCCACCTGGCTGGCGGGGCGCACGGGCCCGAGGATGGAGACCTTGGGGAAGGTGGATTTGGGGCCGGCCACGGCGACGCGCTCCTCGCAGGCGAACTGCCCCGGCTGTGAGAGGGGCTTGACGGGGGTGAGCGCATAGCCCTCCCCGAACAGGATGTTCAGGTGCTCTCGAGTCAAGTGCACATGGCGGGCGGAAGTTTCGATGAGAACGGGTTTTCCCATGGGATGGTCGCTCCTCCTTTGGGGTTCCAGGGGGCATGCTTTTTCTTGCCCCACAAATTTACATTATACAGCAAAAAAGTTGCGATGTCAATATGTCCTCTCGCATACATGTATTATTTTGTCCCGCAGGGCCAGAAAATCCTCCAGGGCTTCGGATTTCAGGTTGGGGTTGCGCAGCAGCATGGCCGGGTGGTATGTCCCCATACGCAGGATGCCGTTGTGCTCGATGAATTTGCCGTGCTCCCTGGTGACCTTGAACTCTTTACTTATAATTCTTTGGGCGGAGATGCGCCCGAGGCACACGATGATCTTCGGCCCCATGAGGTTCACCTGGCGGGTCAGCCAGCGCAGGCAGATGTCCTGCTCCTCGGGCTTGGGATCGCGGTTGGCGGGGGGGCGGCACTTGACCATGTTGGCGATGTAAATATTTTTATGCCTATCCAGGTTGATGGCCGCGAGGTACTTATCCAGCAACTGCCCCGAGCGCCCCACGAAGGGCTCGCCCTTGAGGTCCTCCTGCTCGCCGGGGCCCTCGCCGATGAAGAGTACCTCGGCCTCGGGGTTTCCCACGCCGAAGACGAGATTGGTGCGGGTGGCGCCGAGATCGCATTCCATGCACTGTTTGCATTGGGATTCGAGTTCGGTCCAGGTCATAGGGTTCTCCTTTGTAATAGTATTTCGTCGTTCCGCGATACTCCCTGTACTTCTGCCATGCTAAGGCACGCAAAAGTCGCCCGAGGCGAAAGCTCCCTCACGAGCAATGTCAACAACTTAAGGGGTTTGCAATTGATGGCGCCCTATGGCTCCCGCAGGAGACGTTGGCGGTCTGAGGGGGTGTCACAGCACCAACCCCGCCGTCTCCTCCATCCCCAGCGCAATGTTCAGGCACTGCACCGCCGCGCCGGAAGCCCCCTTGCCCAGGTTGTCGAAGCGGGCGATGAGGAGCAAACGGTCTTCGGCGCCCGCAACGGTGAGCTCCATGCTGTCGCGCCCGGCGAAGGCGTTGGCGGATTGAGGGGCAGGTTCGGGGTTGACGCGCACCATGGCGGCGTTTTGATAAAATTCGTGAAAGCAATCGAGAATCGCATTTTGCGTAAGGCCATAGCCATGAAGGGGGATAGTTACCTCCATTCCGCATGGGTAATCCCCCAAAACGGGGCAGAACACCGGCGGGCGCGTTAAACCCGCGTGGAGGGCCATCTCTGGCAGGTGCTTGTGGGTCTGATTCAGGGCGTATTGCCGGGAGGCCGAGAGGGCGTCGCCCTTTGTGCGGGCGGGGGATTCGTATTCGGCGATCATGGCCTTGCCGCCGCCAGTGTAGCCCGTGAGGGAAAGACAGGCGAGCGGGGCTTCCTTGGGCAGCAGGCCGGATTGGACCAGCGGGCGTGCCAGGGCGACAAATCCGCCTGCGTGGCAACCGGGCACGCTGATTCGCTTGCCTTCCCCGATGGCCCGGCGGAAATCAGCGCCCAGTTCTGGGAAGCCGTAGGCCCAGCCCGGCGCGGTGCGATGGGCCGTGGAGGCGTCGATCACTATTGTTCCCCGGGAAGCCCATGCGGCGGCCTCACGGGCGGCGTCGTCCGGCAGGCAGAGGATGACGGCGTCGGCCTCGTCTATAGCCTGCCGGCGGGCACGGGATTCTTTGCGCAGTTCCTGCGGCAGGGTGAGCAGGGCAATGTCCTCCCGTGCGCTCAGCCTCTCCTCTATACGCAAACCCGTGGTGCCGGTTTGGCCGTCGATGAATATTTTATACAATTTATGCACCATCCTGAATAAAATGTGAATACTAGTATATCACATAATATACGCTTGTCAAGAGTCAGGCAATGTAATCGGCATAAAAGTTTTCGATGGCCGCGTAGAAATCGTCCACACCGCCGTCGTTGAGAATGGTGACGTCGGCCAGGGCCTCGCTCTCGCTTGTGTGGAAAATCTTTTCCTCGCCTTGGTCGAAAGCACGCAGCTTTTCCACGCTGTTGCCGTCCCGGGCCGAACCCCGGGCCAGCATGCGCGCGTAGCGCACGCCGTCGTCGCTGATGACGATATCCACCAGCAGGAAGGCCGCGCCGAACTGCTCCTTGAGGAACTGTACGTCGCTGAGCGGGCGGATGCCGCTCACCAGATATACCGGCGCGCCGCTCTCCCGGATTTTCTTCACGATCTGCTCGGGGAAAAAGGTCTGGCCGAACTGGCCCATGTACTTCTGCGAGGTCTTGTGCAGGTTCTCCCGGGTGAGCTCCAGGCCGTCTTTTGCTGCTAGCTCCCGCGCGATGTCCCCGATGGAGACCATGGGCAGGCCGTATTTGTCCCGGATGTACTCCAGGAAGAAGTCCTTCCCGGTGCCGTTTTTGCCAACCGCGGCGATGACTTTCATGATGGGTCCTCCTGAGATTTGTTTTATTATTTATTAACCCCCTCTCAGTCGCCCGAGGCGACAGCTCCCCCAAGGGGGAGCCAGGGGAAGGGTCGTCGTTGGAATCCCCTATGTTGAATATTTTAGTTCCTGCACAGCCTCTTCGCTGCCTCTGTAGCACCGCGTGCCGTCGCTGCTCTCCAGTGTCATGCCGAGCTTCTCCATAACCCTGACGGAGGCTTGGTTCCTGAAATCGCAGAATGCGGTGATTTTCTTCGTGCCAAGCGTGTCCCACGCGAACGATACCACAGCTCTGGCAGCCTCCGTAGCGTAGCCCCTGCCCTGATATGCCTTGTGTAAAATCCAGCCCATATAGCCCTTCCGCCGGGTTTCATCCAAGTGGAGCGAAACCGCGCCGATGTGCCTACCCTCCAGCGTAATCGCGAATTCATAGCATAGCCGGTCTTCTTTCTTCCACTCGCCGGTGACGCGCTTCAAGAATTGCTTCGTCTCCCGCTTCGTCCTGTTTGGCAGATAGATCATGTAACGCGTGTTCTCCGGGTCGCTGGCGTAGGCGTGCGTGGTTTTCAGGTCCCGCAGGCGCAAGGGCCGCAGGGTCAAGCGTTCGGTTTGAAGCGTCATCCCAGCATCCTCCCCGTCATGCTTTCTCCTTCCTCACCCGGTGAATGACAAAGCGGTTCAAAGGGTAGCACCAGAGGATGGTGGAGGTCATGGACAGTATCTTTATGATAAGGTTGACCCCGCCGGCCGCGCCGGCTGTAAGGGTTTGCGTTCCGGCGGACCAGGCCGCGAACCTGAAAACGCCGGCCGCGATGGCCGGGCCGATGATGCCGTTGAGAAAAATTGTCAGAACCGCCAGGCAGATCGTCAAAAAGACGCCCAGGGCGGCGTTGGAATCTGCGCGAAAGGCCAGTTTGCGGTTTGGGAAAAAAGCCAGGGCCTGCCCGATGAAGCTGGAGGCGATGAAGGCGTAGACCAGCGCCGGGATGGAGTAATCCGCCGAACCCCGCTGCACCCTCGCCAGGAAATCGAAGAAAAAGTGATCGGGCAGGGCTGCCCCTATCTCGGTCAGGTAGCGGCTCAGCCACATGTACGCGGCCACGCCCGGCACAGAGGCCAGCGTACCCCCCGCGAGGGATTTTATAAATTTCCAGGCTTCCGGGTGGCTGGCGGCGAATTTGTTGCTGTCCAGCCGGGCAGCAAATGAATGGGTGTCGCCTTGGGTCATTCAAGCAGTCTCCCTATCACTATATTCGAGAGCAAAAACCCCTCTCGGGTCAGTTTTACGCAATTTTCATTTACTTCCACAAGCCCGGGCAGTGCCTTCGCCCGCTCCAGCATTCGCGCCGTTGGCTCGGCGAAGCCTTCACACAATCTCAAAGCCAGCATCGCCCTTTCTTCGAAGTCCCCGCCGGGGCCGTCGTCGATGGGGAGAGCGCCCCTTAAGAACGCATCCAGATCCCGCGCATAGTGCCACCTGCGTCCCTGGGTGAACCCGTGGGCCGCGGGGCCCATGGCGAAATATTCGCCGCAGCGCCAGTAGTTCAGGTTGTGCAGGCTTTCGTAGCCGGGCTTCGCGAAATTCGAGATTTCATACTGCGCGAAGCCATGCCGTTCCAGCCATTCGCAGGCGTGAAGATAGAACTCGGCCTGTGCGTCTTCATCAGGCAGATTCTCCGGTGGATGGGCGGAAAAGGGCGTGCCAGACTCGATTTTGAGCAAATACGCGCTAATGTGCTTTGCGTAGTTCGCGCAGAACTCCAGGGTTCGGGTCAGGCTCTCGATGCTTTGCCCGGGGATGCCCAGCATAATGTCTAAACTGAGATTGTCGCAGTTTAGCATCGTAATCGCCCGCTCGACTGTTTCGATATCGCCTGTGCGGCCAAGGGCCTTTCTCTCTTCCGGGATGACCGACTGTACGCCCAGGCTCACCCGGTTAATCCCGCCTTCGGCGATTGCCCGGGAAAACGCCGGCGTGACGCTCGTTGGGTTGCACTCGATGGTGAATTCACTTGCGCACTCGATGGCGGCGAGGAGGCGGGCGAGCAGCTCCGGCGCGAGAACGGAGGGCGTACCCCCGCCGATGTAGGCTGTGCGCCAGATAGGCTCCCCCCGGCCCTGCGGGCCACCCCCCTCGCAAGCGAAGGGGGCTTTTAGGATTTCTACGCAGCGATTGACATAGGCCTCTTGCAAATGGCTCCCCCTTGGGGGGGCTCCCGCGCGGCGGGTGGGGGGGTAATCGGCAAGCGAGTAAAAATCGCAATACGGACATTTGGAGGCACAGAAGGGGATGTGTATATAGAGGGATTGTTCTGTCATTTAATTCTCTTTTTTGCGGCGCTGCAATGCAACGCCCTACGAGGATTCCGCCAGTGGCGGATGTGGAACGCGTGTGCGAATTCGCCATTGGCGAAACGCTCGTAGGGCGAGCCATTGGCCCGCCGCCCGCACGATACACATCACACCAGCTTCCTGACAAGCTCCTCCCGCGTCCCCGGCAGCAGATCTACCATGGGCACTTCGATCAGTGTGTAGCACCCCGGCGGCTGCTTGCACGCGGCGCGGGCGGCGCCAACCATAATCTGGGCGGTGAGGGCGGGGCCGTTGATGCGCATGGAATACTCCAGCAGCTGGTTGTGCGCGCTGCCAGAAACGCCTTTGCGCGTGATCTGCACCCCGTGGCCCGCGTCCAACAGGTCCATTACATTGTCGGTTTGCCTCACGTGGGTTTCGTCGTGGGTGAAATAGGGATCGGCCTTGATAGCCCGGGCAATGTCCTCAAACACCGCGCCCGGCTCAAGCTGCACATAGACCATGCGGCGGTGCACGCCTGCCCCGAGAGGCAGCGTGACGGAAAGCGCATTGGCCACGCCATCGACCGCCTTTGCGGCTACGGAGTGCCCCATGCTCATCCCCGGGCCGAAGTTGGTGTAGGTGATCCCCCGCGGGGCCATGGCCTCCATGAGCGCCCGCATGACGGAGTCGCTGCCCGGGTCCCAGCCCGCCGAGATGATTCCCGATGCGTTGCCCTCTTTCGCGGCTTTGTCCAGGCGGCATTTGACATCCCAGATATCGCCGTGGATGTCGTAGGAATCCACGGTGTTCAGCCCCGCGCGCAGCAGGGTTTCCGCGACATCGGGGCACATACGCGAGGGCAGGCACAGCAGGGCCGCGTCTATTTTTCCGTGGGCGTGAATGTCTTTTATATCCGTCAGCCATATCCCGGCCAGATGCGCTGGAGGTACGGCCTGCGGCGCTGCTTCTATGATGCAAGTTAGATTCATGTCGGGCGCGGCCTGTATGGCGTCATAGGCGCATTTGCCCACGTTGCCGAAGCCGACGATTGCGATGTTGAGCATGGGGGTCCTCCTTTGTTGATTTGTGTTGGGGATGAGAAGCCGCGATGGTGCTCCGCACTGCCTTGTTTACCCCCTCACCGCCTGCGGGCGGAGCTCCCCCAAGGGGGAGCCTGGGGAGATTGAGCGCGAGCAAGATAGCTACCTGTAAAGCTGCGGTTCGAGATGTCGTTTTTGCCTAATCCCCCAGGCTTCCTCCCGTGGAGGGAGCTGTCAGCTCGGCTGACTGAGGATGGCGGCGCGGAGCACCATCGCGGCGCGACGCGCTAATTCTTCCTCACATCCCCGCAGCAGTTCTTGTATTTCTTGCCGCTGCCGCAGGGGCACAGGTCGTTGGGGCCCACTTTCTTACCCTTGCGCACGGTGCGGCCCTTCTCGGTGCCGTCACCGCCGGCTCCCGCGCCCGCGCCGCTGGTGCTGGTGACCTTCGCCACCTGCTTGCGCTCGGTTTCTGCCTGGGTGCGCACGCGCAGGGTGAGCATATATTTCACCGTGTCCTCGCGGATGTTGGTGGTCATCTGCTCGAACATGTCGAAGCTCTCCATGCGGTAGGCCACCACGGGGTCCTGCTGGGCGTAGGCCCGCAGGCTGATGCCGCGCTTGAGCTCGTCCATGGCGTCGATATGGTCCATCCAGTGGGTGTCCACGCTGCGCAGGAGGACCATGCGTTCCAGGGAGCGCATCAGTTCGCTGCCGAGACCGGTTTCCCGGGCCTCGTAGGCCTCCGTGCCTCGCTTGATGAGCATCTCCTTGACCTCCTCGGGGCCCGGCTCGCTGCTCATGAAATCCTCCGGCGCGGTGAGGAAGCCCAGGTATTTCTCCCGCAGGGAGCCGTAGTTCCAGTTCTCCCGGGGAACGGCCCTGGACATGAAGAAATCGACTGTGTCGTTGATACTGTCCTCGAGCATTTTTACAATAATGGGCTTGAGCTCCTGTCCCTCAAGCACTTTGTCGCGCTGGCCGTAGATCATGGTGCGCATGTGGTTCATCACTTCGTCGTACTTTAGCACGTTTTTACGTATCGCGAAGTTCTGGCCCTCGATCTTCTTCTGCGCGCCCTCGATCTGCTTGGACACCATGCCGGACTCGATGGGCATGTCCTCCGGGGTGCGCAGGGTGGTCATCACGTTGGCCAGCCTCTCCCCGCCGAACAGGCGCATCAGGTCGTCCTCCATGGATAAAAAGAACCTGCTCTCGCCAGGGTCCCCCTGCCGGCCGGAGCGGCCCCGCAGCTGGTTATCGATGCGGCGGGACTCGTGCCGCTCCGTACCAAGGACGAACAGGCCGCCGGCTTCAACCACCCGCGCGTTCTCCTCTTTGATCTCATCTTTGTATTTTGCCTCCAGCTCGGCATAGACGCGCCGGGCGGCGAGCAGCTCCTCGTCCTGGGTTTCGGCGAAGCCCGAGGCCTCGGCGATCATTTCCTCTGAAAACTGCATGCGGCGCATCTCGCTTTTGGCCAGGAACTCCTCGTTGCCCCCCAGCTTGATGTCCGTGCCGCGCCCCGCCATGTTGGTGGAGATGGTCACCGCGCCGAGTTTGCCCGCCTGGGCGACGATCTCGGCCTCGCGGTCGTGGAATTTCGCGTTCAATACGCTGTGCCGAATTCTTCTTTTTTCCAGCATTCTGGAGAGAAGCTCTGACTTTTCAACAGAGACTGTACCCACAAGCACGGGCTGGCCCTTCTCGTGGCAGGCGAGTATCTGCGCGATGATGGCGTCGTACTTCGCCTTTTCGGTCTTGTAGACAGCGTCAGGGTGGTTGACGCGAATCATGGGCTTGTTGGTGGGGACCTCCACCACGTCGAGATTGTATATCTCCATGAACTCGGCGCGTTCTGTCAAAGCCGTACCCGTCATGCCGGAGAGCTTTCCATACAACCTAAAGTAGTTCTGGAAGGTGATCGTGGCCAGGGTTTTGCTTTCGTTTTCGATTTTGACGCCCTCTTTGGCCTCGATGGCCTGGTGCAGGCCCTCGTTGTAGCGCCTGCCGTACATGATGCGGCCGGTGAATTCGTCGATGATGAGCACCTGGCCCTCCTGCACCATGTAGTCCACGTCGCGCTTCATGATGCCGTGGGCGCGTATGGCCTGGTTGATGTGGTGCTGGTAGTGCATGTTCTCGGCGTCGGAGAAGTTCTCCAGGCCGAAGTGGCGCTCCGCCTTGGCGATGCCGTATCTCGTCAGCGTGGAGCTGCGGGCTTTCTCGTCCACCAGCACGTCGCTCTCGCCCGCCACCTCCTCGGCGTTCTGTTTGTCGTTGAGCTCCTTCACCCGGCAGTAGTCCAACGTGCGGGCGAAAGAGTTCGCGCGCGAGTATAACTCCGTGCTGGCCTCGCCCCGTCCGGAGATAATGAGAGGCGTACGGGCCTCGTCGATCAAAATCGAGTCAACCTCGTCCACAACCCCGAACACATGGCCGCGCTGCACCTTCTGCTCCACGTACTGCACCATGTTGTCGCGCAGGTAGTCGAAGCCCATCTCGTTGTTGGTGCCGTAGGTGATGTCGGCCGCGTAGGCCGCGCGTCTCTCCTCGTTTTCGAGATCATGCACGATCAAGCCGACAGTCAGGCCCATGAAGCGATAGATCTTGCCTATCCACTCGCTGCCCACCCGGGCCAGGTAGTCGTTGACCGTAACGATGTGCACGCCCTTGCCCGTAAGCCCGTTGAGGTAGGCCGGCAGGGCGGCCATGTGGGTTTTGCCCTCGCCGGTTTTCATCTCGGCGATACGGCCCTGGTGCAGTATGATGCCGCAGAGCACCTGTACGGGGAAAAGCTTCTTCTTATCCACGCGCCAGGTGGCCTCCCGGCAGGCGGCGAAGGCCTCGGGCAGCAGGCTGTCCAGGCTCTCGCCATTGGCCAGGCGCTCCCGGAAATGCGGCGTTTTGGCCTTCAGCTCGGCGTCGCTGAGCCTGCCGTACTCCTCTTCGAGGGACAGCACCTTCAGGGCGTCGGACAGAATGCGCTTGAGCTCCTGCGCGGAATAATGGTTGGCCTCCTTGAAGCGCTTGCGCAGGGTTTTGCGCAGGGGCTCGAGGGATTTGAATTTTTCTTTGGGCATGGTTGTCTATTCCTTTCGTGGGGGATTGATCTCGTTGGGTTTTTATGTGCTCCGCACCACCCCCTCGGCGCTTCGCACCGGCCCCCCAAGGGGGGCATCTTGACAGATCGGATATTCAATCTCTCAATTCATAATGAGCTTGCCGCCTCGTCAGGATGCCCCCCTTGGGGGGCCGGTGCGAAGCGCCGAGGGGGTGGTGCGGAGCACGAGGGAGCATCACGGAGTGAATTCTACTCAACATAGCATCCCAGCTCCAGCCGCACGTCGCGCCTTTCAACATCCCGGTTGGTGTAGCAGCTTCTGTCAAAGCCGAAGAGCGTAAGCCCCTGGGCGAGATAAAACGCGATGGCGTTTTCGTTGCCGGACTGGGTTTCCAGCATCAGCGCGCGGCAGCCGAGTTCTTTCGCCCGGCGCTTGGCGAAGTCCAACAGCGCCTTGCCGAGGCCCCGCCTGTGATGGCTTTCCGCCACCCAGAGCTCCGTGACGCGCAGGCGGTTGGACCAGTTCTCCTTCCAGAGCTCCACGCAGGCGACAAGCTCCCCGTTCTCCAGCACGCCGTAGGCCTGCGCGCCCTCCCACCATGGAGCGTAGAGCCGGTCGTCGCCCTCCTGGCCGCCCCGTTTCACCGGCGTTTCGAATGCTCGCCTGGTGAACCGCGCCAAGAACCCCTCCGGGCCGGTGATGATTTCGGCGTCGTAATAGTGTGAGGTTTCGTAATGAATGGGCAGGGGATGGCCTTGCCACTGCTCTTTGGGCAGATGTTGGATTTCGAAAGCCATGGGGTCTCCTATTGCATTTTTTGGGAAGCTATGATAAAATCATTCAAAGCCCCGCTGGCGGGCGGCCTCGTAAAGCATCACCGTCGCCGCGCAGCTGACATTGAATGACGTCGCCGCGGCATCGGCCCGCATGGGGATGGTGGCCAGGATATCGCATTGCTCGGTGAGTCTTCGATTGAGGCCCTCGGTTTCGTTGCCTATCATGAACAGCACGGGGCCGGTGAGGTTGAGTTCGCAAATCGTGTGCTTGCGGTGCGCCGTTGTGCCGATGAGTTGCAGCCCGGGATACTCATTTTTCAATCCGGTGAAGAGGGTTTCGATCTCTTCGTTCGACGACAGCCGCAGGAACGGCACCCGGAAAAACGAACCCATGGAACTGCGGATGACCTCAGGGTCGTAGATGTCAATCGAATGCCCGGTTAGGATGAGACCGTTTGCGCCCAGGGCATCGCAGGAGCGCAGGAGGGTTCCAAGATTGCCTTTATTCGAAGGCCTGTCGAACAGCACGAAAACGGGGTTCTCCGTGTGTTCGAAGGGAGCTTCCTCGCGCATATAAACGATAGCTAAAAGCTCGGAGGTGTCGGTTTTATCGCTGAGCTTGTCCATCAGGGGTTGCGTGAGCTCGTAGTTGACGTCAGTCTTGATTCCCGCCAGCAGGCATGTCGCCCAGTCGGAGAGAGGGCGCTCGAAGGAGTACAAAAAAGACTGCACGCGCCAATCGTTTCGCAGGGCCTCGTTGATGGATTTCACGCCCTCCACGAGGAACACGCCCTGCCTGTGGCGCTTGCTCCGGTTGGTCTTGAGGGTTTCGAAGAGCTGGAAGACGGCGTTTTCTGAGTGAATGCGGGTAGTGTTCATGCCTTGGCCTTCTTCACTGGATAAAATTTTGCCAGCAAGCCCATGTAGTCAGGCAGTTTTTCCAGATCCGGCTGCTGGAACTCGAACGCGCCGCCGCTGCACTTCTCAATTGCCTTGCCGTCAATGGTGTATGCCTTCCTAAAACGGCAATTTTCTTTTCGCGGTTTACAGCCGCAATCGTGCTGGCCTTTGAGGAACGCCCGCTTGATATGCTTTGGCGCGCGCTCAATGTAATCGCGGTGCTTATCGATCTGATTGAGAAATAGCCGCAGCACGATTTGATCGTCGCGGATATAAATACGCGCCGCCACTTTTTTCGCCTTCGCGCCAACCTTGGAGTAGATGATCATATAGCGGCCCCAGCAAAAGCCGCTCCCAATCTCGCCGCCGAAGCCATAGCCCAACGCGGCAATTTCTTTATCGAAGGCAGCGATAAAAGCTTTATCCGGCCCGGAGATGATATCGAAGCGTTTTTCAGATAAAATGTCCGCCATGCTTTTGTCTTGCGAAGGGTTATGATACGCTTCAATCGCCTCTTTCAGCGTCTTCCCGTTTTGCGTATTCAACCAAGATTGGAAATCAGGGCCCGAGGCCAACGCTTCTTTGCCTATCGCATTTTCGAAAAATGCGCGGTATTTCGCCAAAGGGACCTGAAACATTGCAATGACAGCGTCCTCTGTCATAGGATGATCACTCATATCGTTTATCTCCCTTCCATTCAATAATTCAAGGAGGAACCACCGTGCCAAAACGCGAAAACTACATCACCTGGGACGAATACTTCATGGGTATCGCCCTGCTTTCCGCTCACCGCAGCAAGGACCCCAACACCCAGGTGGGCGCGTGCATCGTCAACGCGCAGAACAGGATCATGTCCATGGGCTACAACGGACTGCCCACCGGCTGCAGCGACGACGAGTTCCCCTGGGAGAGCGCCGGGGAGGAGGGCGGCACGAAGTACCCTTACGTGTGCCACGCGGAGCTCAACGCGATCCTCAACAGCGGGGGACGCAATCTCGAGGGCTGCAAGATCTATGTTGCCCTGTTCCCCTGCAACGAATGCGCGAAGGCCATCATACAGTGCGGCATCAGGGAGGTGCTGTATCTCTCGGACAAATACGCAGATACGCCGGGCATACAGGCGAGTAAACGGATGTTCGCCGCAGCGGGGGTGGCGATGACAAATCTGAAGTTCAGCCGGGAAACGCTTGTGCTTGACTTCCGGGCGGAGCGGATTTAGAGGCGTGCCGCGCGCGCAGCGCCAGGCAATGCATCGCATCCAGCATCGGTATTAGCTGCAAAACGACGCAGCCGACGCCCTGCTTCCAATTGAGTGTCTTTTGCCGCCAAAGCAACACCACCTGGGGGATGACAAAGGCGGAACTGGCCAACATGGCCAGCCAGGTGCAGCCCATGCTCAGGGCAATGGGGATGGCCAGTGGAATCGCGACAATCGGTATCAGCCAAAATGTCCATGGGTTGAACAGTGCGGCAGGCGCCATACAGAGAACGTAGTTTATCGTAAAGACAGGGAGCATAGCCAGCTTGTGCCATGTGATGATGCGCAGGATCCGGGGATCGAACCTCCCCGGGGCCAAAGTTTTCAGCGCATAGAAGAGGCTCCACAGGGTAAAGGCCGGCGTAAGCAGCCAACCGATGGGGATAAGAGACAGGGGGAGATATTGCAGCGCGCCGCCGCCCTTTTCCGGGCCGAGCGCTATGAACAGCCGAAGGCCCAACAATGGAAGCCACAGGCTGGCGTGCACGGCGACGAGTGGCATGTTGATTCTGCTGTGGGTCATGGTGCTCCTTCTAATGTCTGAAATCTAACATCTAATGTCTAAACTGACCGGGCAGTGGTCCGCGCCATATACATCGGCCAAAATCGCGGCCTTCGCCAGGCGGGGGGTCAGGCGCCTGGAGGCGATGAAGTAGTCGATCCTCCATCCCACGTTCCGGTCCCGGGCGCCGCCGCGGTAGCTCCACCAGGAGTAGGCGTCTTTTTTGTCGGGATAGAAATATCTAAAAGTGTCCACGAACCCGGCGGCCAGCAGTTCGGTCATCTTGCCGCGCTCCTGGTCGGTGAAGCCGGCGCTCATGTGATTTGTCTTCGGTCTCGCGATGTCGATCTCCTCGTGGGCCACGTTCATGTCCCCGCACACCACCACGGGCTTTTTGGCGTCCAGCCCCAGCAGGTAGGAGCGGAACATGTCTTCCCACTGCATGCGGTAGGGCAGGCGCACCAGGCCATCGCGGGAGTTGGGGACGTAGACGTTGACCAGGTAGAAGTCCCCGAACTCCAGGGTGATGACGCGGCCCTCTTGATCATGTTCTTCAATGCCGATGCCGAAGCTCACGTCAATGGGCTCCACCCGGGTGAAAATCGCCGTGCCAGAGTAGCCCTTCTTCTTCGCCGAGTTCCAGTAGGCGCTGTAGCCCTCGGGCAGGAATAGGGAGGTATCCACCTGCGCGGCCTCGGCCTTGGTCTCCTGCAAGCACACCACGTCCGCATCGAAATTCGCGAAGGCGTCAGTGAAATCATGCTTGAGGCAAGCGCGGATGCCGTTGACATTCCAGGAGATGAGTTTCATGCTTGAGGCTCCTCCTTGTTATTCCCCTCTTGGGAGGGGTGGCCGCAGGCCGGGGTAGTTCTGAACACCACCCATTTGCTGAAGAAATAATTCGATGTGACAACAAGGACAGCGATAAAGCCCCACTTGATTGCCAGGCGAAACGCGTCCTCCGGGATGATTTTATCTGCCAGCAGGGGCACGCGTAGCCACAGCGGTGCGAACCATACCTCCCAACGGGGCCAGACTAAATCGAAAAACACGTAAGTGAGCAGGGATTCCATCCCGAATGAAAACAGGCGCGCCGTGGTGAATGTCCAAGCTTCGTGCAGCACCAGGCGGCGTTCCCAGCTCTTTTGCTTGAAAACAAAGAGCTTGTTGACCACGAATGCGAATGCCAGCGATATGATGAATGCCACAGGGAGGCTGAGCAGGTAGCTGTGCCCGCCCCAGCGCGGCTTGAGGATCAGCTCCAGGCCCTCGAATACCACAAAGTTCACCAGGGTGGAGAGTGCGCCGAATATGATGTATACGACGACTTCCCGCAGTTTGTCCCGTTTTTCCACGCGGCGCCCCCTTGCAACAAAATAGGGGGACGCGGCATAACGTCCCCCATCCTTTATTATAAAGGGGGAGGGTGGAAAAGTCAAGAAAAATTTGGGGTAGGCTTCGGGCGGCTTGGAGAGCCGCCCCTACAGGTTGCATGCAGGAAAGCAGACCATTTTGCGGCCTCAAGGCTGTAGGGGCGGCATTCTTGCCGCCCGCCCACAAAAGCGCCTTGTTCTTGACATTTATCTTATTTTCAGCTATCATGGGAACATTGACTAAGAGAGGAACCACATACTCCATGAACCAAAGCTGGCAGAAAAAAACGGGCGCTTTCATCGCCGGGCAAACAATGACGCTGTTCGGCTCGTCGCTGGTGCAGTACGCCATCAGCTGGCACATCACGCTTACGACAAAGAGCGGCATGATGCTCACCATCGCCATCCTGTGCGGGTTCCTGCCGCAAGTGCTCATCTCTCTGTTTGCCGGGGTGTGGGCCGACCGCTTCGACCGCAAAAAGATGATCGTGCTTGCGGACGGGGGGATCGCGCTTGCGACGCTGGCGCTGGCCATCCTGTTCGCAGTGGGCTATGACCATATGTGGCTGCTGTTCGTCATTTCGGTCATACGCTCCCTGGGCCAGGGGATACAGATGCCCGCCGTGAACGCCATCCTGCCGGACATCGCCCCGCAAGATAAGCTCATGCGCGTGAACGGGATCAACGCGGGCATCCAAAGCGCGATGATGCTGCTGGCCCCGGTGGCCGCGGGGGCGTTATACGACAGCATGCAGCTGCGGGCCATCTTCTGGGTGGACGTGGTCACGGCCGCGATAGGCATCTCCATGCTGCTTGCTTTGAACATCGAGCGCAGGGATCCCGCGCCTGAAGGGACGCAGCATGTGTTCAAGGAGATGCTCGGCGGGCTGCGTTACGTGGGCAAGACGCAATGGCTGCGGCAGTTTTTGGGGGTATACATGATCTATTGCCTGATGATCGCCCCGGTGTTTTTCCTCACCCCGCTGATGGTGGCGCGCAGCTTCGGCGACGAACCCTGGCGCCTTGTGGTGCACGAGATCGTGTTCGCCGCCGGGATGACCGCGGGCGGCGTGACCGCCAGCGTTTTTGCGGACAAGTTCAAGAACAAAATCATCCTCGTGGTCACGGCCTGCGCGGCCTTCGGCGTGGCCACGTTTGTGATGGGCTTCTCGCCGGGCTTCGTGTTTTACCTCGGCACGATGCTCCTGGCCGGGCTCGCGATGCCCTTCGTGAACACCGGCGGCATGACAGTGTTGCAGACAAAAGTCCAGCCAGACTTCATGGGCCGCGTGTTCGGCCTGGTGATGATCGCCCAATCCGGCGTGATGCCGCTTTCCATGGCGATCTTTGGCCCCATTGCGGACGCCGTGCGCGTGGAGACGCTGCTGGTGATCACCGGCGCGGCGATGGTTGCGATTTCAATGTGCAGCTTTAGGCTCAAGGCGATGGTGGCGGCGGGGAAATCTGTGGAAATAGAAGAGGGCGACCCGCAGGCCGCCCTGTAAGCTCGCTTATTTTACAACCTGTTTGCGGTAGGTGTACACATCTTTGCCATAGCTGCCGACATAGTGGATTTCCTCCCAGCCGCGGGAGGTTGCTTCCGGCGACGGCGTCATATTCCGCTCCGAATCGCCGGGGCAGTCCAACAGCCAGCCGCCGGGCTTGCATACCCGTTCCATCTCCGCAATTTCCGCGTCCCAGTCGTCACCGACCACATGGCCGGACATCACAACATCAAATGTGCCGTCCGGAAAGGGCAGCTCGGTGACAAGGCCGTCGAGCACGCGGACATTCGCGATGCCCTCCCGTGCGATTTTATCGCGCATGAACTCGCGCAATGTGCCCACGGGCTCGCTGGCGTAGACCCAAGCGGCTTTTTCGGCGGCGGCGAAGGTCAGCCGCCCGGAGCCCGCGCCGATGTCCAGTATCGTTTTCCCTGTCAAATCCGCCAGGGAGAACAGGCGCTCTTTGCTCCAGCCGCGAATAAAATCGCATTGCTCCGCCATGACCTCCGGCGTGGTGTAGATTATAAAATCCTCCACGCTCGCCAGCGCATACACCTCCGACTTGCGAATCTTGCGCGCGCTTGGGTTGGCCGGGGCTTCCGCCGCGATTTGGGCGATGATTGACGCCCGCGCCGGGCAACGGTGCTCCAAATACCACTTGACCGCCGGGTTGGCGTTCAGGGCGATGCCCATACGCCGCCGCCATTTTTCGTCGCGGCCGGGCCGGAACATCATGTGAATCTGGAAACGCTCCAGGAGCAGAAAGCTGTTGAAGGAATAGTCCTCCGGGTTGATCCAACCGAGTGCCATAGGTTCCTCCTTTTGCAGGAGGGCTAAAGTATAGTCACCCTCCTGTGTGTTGGGTTGACTGTTGTGTACGTCATATGAATCGCCCCTTTCGTCTATGATAGGGGTATTGTAGCATATGCCGGGCGGCGAAGTCAAGAACTATAGCAAATTCCCTCTTGCATTTCCCCCTCCCTTCGTTTATAATTGCCTTAACAAAACAAAGGGGGCATTCCTATGCTGTCATTCCTGTTCGAGCCCATCCGTATCGTTTTCGCGTTCTTCGAGAGCATCGTGGTGACCATCGGCATGCTGTTCATCGGGGGCGGGCAGTTCGTCGCGCCGGGGGACTACTTCACGCAGCTCAACCGTACTGGAATATTCGACAACCGGGCCCAGGACTCCATACCGCAGACCGCGGCGTACGGCGTCATCCTGGAGTTCTTCGATGCCGACCACGGCGGCAAGACGCCCAAGTGCCTGATCGTCGGCTACGACGGCGCGCGGGCCGACGCGCTGATCAACACCAAAGGCGACCCCAACGCCGGCACGCAGCTGCTCAAGGCGGACGGCGGGGCCATCTACAACATGTATACCGGCGGGAACTGGTATAACTTCAACTGGCAGGATACCTCCACGGCCCCGGGCTGGATGACCATGCTCACCGGGCACTGGGCCAAGGAGCGGGGCGGCACAGGCCACGGAGTCAATACCAACGACCCCTCCAAGCCGGCGGACGGCCCGAAGGTCATCTTCACGGAGCTGCTGGAGAAAGAGCTGGTGCAAAAGACGCACTACATCGTCTCCTGGAATAAGCACTTCAACGGCGAGAACGCCACCTATGTCAACGACATCGCCTACTGCGAGGCGAACAATCTCAATGCGCATTGGACCGACACCGACAGCGACAAGGCGACCTTCGATCTGACCCTGGCCGAAGTGCAAAACCCGGACGGCGCTGATATAGTCATGTGCATCCTGGAATACTGCGACAGCGCGGGGCACGGCAACGCCTTCAGCAACACCGACCCGAAATATGTGCAGTCCATCAAGGATTCCGAGCGGGACGCGGCCGCGCTCATCGCCGCGGTGAAGGCGCGCGACAGCTATGACGCCGAGGACTGGCTGATCATCATCACCTCGGACCACGGCGGGGTATTCACCGGGCACGGGCCGCAGTTCGCCGGCGCGCGACAGGTCTTCCTGGCGGCAAACAAGAAGGTGTTTGGGTAAAAGAAAGACATTACTGTTTTCGCGGCGTTGCAACGCCCTACTAGGGTTCCGCCAATGGCGGATGTGGAACGCGTGCGCGAATTCGCTATTGGCGAAACGCTCGTAGGGCGTGCCATTGGCCCGCCGTGGCAAAGGGCATAAACACAACCGGGAGGCCAATCAACCTCCCGGTTTGCTTTATTAATTGCGGGCGGCATTCTTGCCGTCCCCACAGGGAGGGTTATTCCTCCGGCTCCTCCAGTCCTCCGTCCAGCGGCGTGCCATCGGTATTGCCCCACACGGTCAGCCAGACCTGCGTGCCCTTTCTGTAGCTCTCGCCGGGGGTGAGATTGTTGTCGATGGATTTCACCGCGCCGGCCTGGTGACTGCCGTCGCTGTTGTCCGCGTCCGTCGGGTTTTTGACGACCTTGAAGCCCTGTTCCTCCAGCGCCTCGCGCACCTCGCTGTAGGGGAAGCCCTCTATATCCTCGGGCAGCTGCACCATCTCCGGGCCCTTGCTCACCGTGAGCACGATGGTGGAACGCAGAGGCACCTCACTGCCGGCGGGGCGGTCCTGCTCGATGACGCGGCCCGCCTCTACGGTGTCGTGATACTGCTCCACCTTGCGCAGGTCCAGTTGGTTCGCGTATTTCACCTGCATCTCCTCGCAGTGCTCGCCCACGAGCGCGGGTACCTTGATGGTCTCGACCTGGACGATGGTGGTGGACTCTGTGCGGTTGATGAGGCCGGAGGCGAAATCCCGGAGATCGTCGCCGAAGAGGAACCAGGCAAACACGCCGCAAAGCACCAGGCCTACAGCGATGGTGACCGCCGCGATTTTGACCGCCGCCGCGCCGGAACTGCGGCGCTTGGCGGGCGGAATGTCATGTTCGGCCGCGTCAGCGGTTCCGGGCTCCGGGCCGGGCGGGGATTGCCGGAAAGCGGCGGACTGCACGACAGCCGTGGGCGACGCCGAGAGCTCGGCCCGCAGGTGCTCCACGGTGCGGGTGCGGTCCTCGGGGAAGACCTGCATGGCGTTGATGAGAGCGTTGACCACATAGGGCGGGATGCGCTCGGCGAACTGGGCGGGGATCATGAGGCGGTCGTTGTGCCGGCGCGCCACGGCGCCGTCGGGGTCGGAGCCGATCAGGCTGCGGAACAACACCGCCGCGAAGGCGTAGATGTCCGTCCAGGGGCCGTGCTGGTTCTCCACGCCGTATTGCTCCAGGGCGGCGTAGCCCTCGCAGAGTTCGGCGGTGAGATCGCCGTGGGCGGTTCTCGCCTGCCAGATGCTGAAGCCGGCAAGGCGCACCTTGCCGTCCGCGCAGAAAAGCAGGGTGTTCGGCGAGATACCCCGGTGCAATATCCCCTGTTGGTGCAGGTGCCCCAGAGTGGAGAGCACCGGCATGAGCAGCGCGCGCGCGCGGTCCCACGAGATATAGCCAAGCTTGCCCCGCAGGAGAAAATCCCGGTAGGTCATGCTCTCGATATGTTCATACACGGCGTAGACGGTGCCGTTCTCCTCGAACACGTCAGTTACCGAAATGAGCGAGGTCAGCCCGCGCAGCCTCTGCAGCTTGCGCCACAGTTCCAGGAAATTCTGCGCGCAGTCCTGCCAGACGGCCTCGCAGCCCTGCATCACCAGCTGTGCAGACTGGCCGGGCGCGCGCATGGCGATGGCGGCGGGGAAGAACTCCCGCAGGTACACCGGCCGGCCGGCCTGCGCGTCAAAGGCCAAATATGTGATGCCGTCGCCGCTTTGCTCCATGGCGCGGCCCACGCCTATGCGCCCGAGCATGAGCAGCGCGCGCAGGGGCAGGAAGGGCGCGCCCTGCTCGAAGGCCGCGGGGGCGCCGCAGACGGGGCACTGCGTGGTTCCCTCCAGCGGGCGCATGCAGCCGGGGCAGCGCTGCTGTATATCGTTGACCATAACGAAAGACCCCCATTCAGGAGAGGTATTTATTTCAGCAGTATTCTATCATAAAAATGTGAATTTGTCAATTGAATTAAAGGGCATGAAAAATTGCGCAACTTCACTAAAAACCCTTGCAATTTTACGCAATTCGTATATAATTAAACTTGGTATATCCAAACGAAAGAAAAACAGGAGGATTCTTTGCATGGCCAAAGCGGAGACCGCAAAACTCGCGCAAGCGAAACTGAAGGTGGGCATCATCGGCTGCGGGGGCATCGCCAACGGGAAACATATGCCCAACCTGAAGAAACTCAAAGAGGTGGAGATGGTGGCGTTCTGCGACATCGTCGAGGAAAAGGCGGCCGAGGCGGCGCTGAAGTTCGGCACGCCCGATGCGAAGGTCTACGAGGACTACAGGGAATTGCTTAAGGACGGGAGCATAGACGTGGTGCACGTGTGCACGCCCAACCGCAGCCACAGCTTCATCACCGTGGACGCCCTGGAGGCCGGCAAGCACGTGATGTGCGAGAAGCCCATGGCCAAAACATACGCCGACGCCAAGCTGAT
>Ga0123353_10002840_pt1 | contig 21655 bp, 13 predicted proteins | sample TergutLab28metaG_3_FD_92763 | JGI IMG/M metagenome (GOLD analysis project Ga0123353, IMG submission 92763) | Labiotermes labralis P3 segment gut microbial communities from Petit-Saut dam, French Guiana - Lab288 P3 | ecosystem: Host-associated > Arthropoda: Insects > Digestive system > Gut ... | reverse complement strand
GTTTTGTCCATTGATTGTTACTGTAGAACCTGTTGTTAGTCCGGTGAAAGTATAGTTTGCGCTTGCTTCCAGTTTGATTGTTACTGTGTATACTGTGTTACTTGCAAAGGTAGTGTGAACCGGACTCCAGGTGACTCCATTTGATGCGGCTATACTGAAATATGCCGGAGTCGTTACGACCGTAGCCGTTGTAGCCGGTGTTGCTCCCGTTACAGGAGCAGTTACCGTCAGCGCCGCTGCTGCAAGCGCGGTGTTGGTATATGCAAACTGATACGAAATAGTCAACGTTGCACCTGTGTTACTATCTATCGTAGCGTTGTTCCCGTTGATCGTTAGACCTGCTCCTGTTGATATTCCGGTGAATGTATTGTTTCCCGTTGCAGTCAGCGTTACAGATGCTGTGTATCTGGTATATGAATCGAATGTTGTTCCCGCACTTGGGCTCCATGTAACCGATGAGGCCGTAAAGTTCGGGGTTGGTGTATCTATCGTTACTCCCGTCGTCCGCGTTGTCCCGGTCACCGGAGTTTGCACCGTTATTGCAACACTTGATATAACAGCTGCGGTCGCACTGAACTGATAACTGAGCGTAGCCGTTGCTCCCGGCGTTCCCACAATAGTCGCATTAAATCCGTTTATAGTCACACCACTGCCTGCACTTAGCCCCGTGAATGTATAATTAGCATTTGCGGTAAGAATCACTGTTACCGTATACGCTGTATTTCCATTGAACGGATTATGGGTAGGAGCCCAACTCGCTGATCCTGCACTAAAGTTAGGACTAGGCGTCGTGATACCCACCGTCCCACTTGGCGCAGCCCCCGTCACAGGCGCAGTAACCGTTATCGCGGCCGCTGTGATCGCGGCGGAATTTATTTGAATAGTAAATACCCTGTCTGCAAAATAGCCGTTAAGCGCGCCGCCGGAAATCGTTGCCCGGATCGTAAAAGTATAAAGCCCAGCCGCAGTAGGCGTGCCGGTAATTGCGCCGGTGGACGAGTTAATAGAAAAAGCAGTGGGTGCCGAGCTTGTGGGGAAACTGCCGCTTTGCAGTGAATATACAATAGTTTGCCCTGCCGGAGTTGTAGTTGCCGCGACAGCTTGATTATACGCAACGCTCACAGTGCCATCGGGAAGAGTCGTCGCCGTAGTAAATGTGACCGATTCCTCCCACTGGGCATAAAGAGTCAAGCTGGTATTCGCATCAGTATGCGAATCAAGTACAGTCGTGCCCGAAGTTATAGCAGTTCCGCCACCGCCAGACTGGGTATTCCACCCCGTAAAAGTATAATTCGCACGCGCAGGATCAGAAGCCGGCCATATGCCAGCGTAAGTGCCGCCAAGTGTCACGACGCCGCCCGTAGGAGGCGGTGGCGAACCGCCATAATTAAGATTAAAAGAAACATCGAATGCGTTATACGTCGTAACAATATCCGTGCTGCCGCTGGTGTCAAGGTCAAGTACCCACGTGCCTGCGTTAGTTATCGCGAATTTGCTGCGCGCCTGGGTGGAAGAAGCAATCTTACCATTGGTATCATTAACCAATGTATACGGCGCGGATTTCAAGTAATCATCGTCGGGCAATTGGAAATAAAAAGTTCCTGCAAGCGCGGGGTCATATGAAGAATCTAATTTAACCTGCGCCCCAATCCCGGCACCTTCTCGCTCTATTATTCTGTTAGTGCCGAAGTCAACATTGCCAAGAGTCAGTACCTGCGCCGCGGAATCTAATCGTATCGCACGAGTACTACTATGCAAATTAAATATCCCGCCGGTAATCGTGATATTATTACCAGCGCGCATGACCAAGATACTCGCAGTAAATTCCCCGCCGGAAATCGTGACATTATGTACAATTTGAAAAACATGATTGACGTTAGAGCCGCCCAGAACACCGCCAGAAATATTCACGTGGCCCACGCCGCTTAACCCGCCAATCAAATTCACTGTTCCGCTTGCGGCTGTTGCCTCCACCGTTCCTCCGGTTATCTCCAAAACGGAACCACTACCACCGAAATTAATTACCCGGGAAAAGGCACCACCGGCAGAAGTACCGGAACTATTGGCTGCGGTACTGGCGGCGCTGCTTGCAATATAAACAGTAGCCGATATTGTTATTTTATTATTGGCAGCGTATGTATATACTACATTGGCAGCACCAGCCACGATGGTGCCACCGCTGAAGTTCATCTGCCCTGCGCCATTGTTTTGAATAGCCCTGCCGCCGACGTTGCGGTTGACACCGGGAAGAACATGCGGATTGCCGCAATCGGTTGGGCATTCGGGGGCGCCAGGACAAGGTTCTGTCCCTGTTACCACTACCCGGCTTGCGTGGGTGTTTTCCACCAAACCGCCGGTCACATTTAATATGTCGATATTTTGCGTTCCCGCCGCCAAATGTATCGTCGCATGGTCTGCGCCGTTTGATGTCACGACCGTGGGTGTCGCCGTGGGCTGGGAAATTGTGATAAGCCCCGTGCTTACATTATGAACCGCGGACACGCCCCAGACACAAGTACATGAAAGAGAGCCACCCGAACCATAAGGACGCGGAGAACTTGCACTGTAAAGAGGAAGCTGCGCAACAGTCAAAAGCGGATTATGCCCGCAATTGAAACCGGAACTTACCGTTCCGCCGGAGATTGTAATAGCGCCTGTTCCGTTGTTGTAAATCGCTGTACCGGAGGCTGATGAAATTGTGCCGGAGGTGACTGTTAGGGTGCCGGTTCCGGATATATATATCGCATTGTTGTCGGCGCTGGCGCCTGTTCCCATGATTGTTGCTTGGCTTGTGACTGATACGCCGTTTGCAATCATCACTGTACCTGTTGTCGTTGTTGATGTGTTGCCGCGGATTTCGCCTTTCAAGGTTACATGCCCCCAGGTGCCGCCTGTGTTGTTAAAGTCGGCAGAGCGGTTGGTGGCGGGATCGCTGAAGCTGAATGTGATTGTGCAATTGTTTGCCGCCGCATCTGTGCGAATTGCAGCTAATACATCCGCCAAGGTGCCGGTTGCCACAGTGTATGTTGTGGACGGCAATGTGCCGGGTGCGTAATTGCCTGTTGCGGTCAGCGACGAGCCGCTGCCTGTAATGGTGTATTCATAAAGTTTTGCAACCCACCGGGCATATAACGTCACGTCGGCATTCAGCGCCCATTGCCCGCCGCTTAGTATAGTTACATTTGTATTTGACCCATTTGTTATCAGCGCCCCGTTTTTATCCGTAACCCGATTTACCGCAAGTCCGGCATCTGCTGTTGCCGCGGATGTAATAAACCAACCATCAAATGTATATCCCGCGCGCGTTGGTAAAGTTATCAATGCTCCGACACTGTTGGCTGCATCAGCCCGGTCCGTTGTCCGCAGTGCATGCACTGTTGCCGTTGTCCGCAAGACAGATGCCGTGCCCGGCGTGCCGCTGTTTGGATTTAATGTTATTGTCTGGGTCTTTCCCGTCCATTGGGCATAGAGTGTTAAACTGTCGTTTGTGCCGGGATGGGATTCAAGCACAGTGGTGCCGGATTCTATTTTAGTTCCGCCAGAAGCCGCAGTAAACCACCCTACGAAAGTATAATTTGCGCGCGTTGGATCAGGCGGCCATAGATGAGAATACGTCCCGCCAAGTGTTGCGACGCCGCCCGTCGGTGGTGTTGGTGAGCCGCCATAATTTAGATTAAAGGAAACATTAAATGCGTTGTAGACCGTAACAATATGCGGACTGCCCGTACTGTCAAGATCAATTCCCCACGTGCCGGCGTTGGTCATCACGAATTTGGCGCGCGCCTGGGTGGAGGAGGCAATTTTGCCGCTGGTGTCGTTAATTAATGTGTATGGCGCGGATTTTAAATAGTTATCGTCTGGCAGCAGGAAATAAAACGTTCCCGCTGATGCGGCGTTATATGTAGAATCCAACACAACCTGGGCCCCAATCCCGGCGCCTTCCATTCGGATTGCTTTATTAGTACCAAAATCCACGTTGCCAAGGGTTAATACCGCAGTGGCATATGGTATAATCATTGCAAAACTGCTTAATGTAAATGTACCACCGATAATTGTACAAATCCTGGTAACGTAACTTAGATGTGAACCAATAAAATTACCCCCGGAAATTGTTATTGAACCTGAATAATTTAAAACACTAGCACCAGTGGCTTGCAAAGTTCCGCCGGAGATAACAACACTTGAACCAGAGCTGCTACCATATATTACAGACCTGCCCGCAGAATTGTTTGTATTTATCACAGTTCCGTCGGTTATTTCTAGGACCGCACCCGTTCCACCGAAATGAATTGTGCCCTGAGAAGGAATAGTGGCAGTACCAGAACTGTTGTAGTAACTCTGCGACGTATTTGCCTCTATACGTGCAGTGCCTGAGATATTTATCTTATTATTATTTGCCGCTGCATGAATGGCCGCGTTCTTGCTAGCCTTAACCGTGCCGCCGCTGAGATTCATTTGTCCCGCAGCGGCATTTCGGATGGCTTGGCCACCGACGTTTCGCATTATTGACCCGTCACATGGTATCGGTGTGCCGCCATGCATCAAACCACAGTCTTCCTCGCACTCGGGATATCCGGGACATGGCGTTGCCCCTGTGGTACCATGGGTTCCGCCGCAATTACAACCGACCCGGCTTGCGTGAGTGTTTTGCACCAAGCCGCCTGTTACGTTTAGGATGTTGTTGCCTGCGGTGCCGGCGGCTAGGTGGATGGTTGCGTCGTCGGCGCCGTTGGATGTTACGATTGTCGGCGTTGCGGTGGGTTGGGAAATTGTGATAAGGCCGGTGCTGGCGTTATGGATTGCCGAACCGCCCCAGACGCAGGTGCATGATAGCGAACCGCTTGGGCCGTATGCGCGCGGTGAAGCGGCGCTATACAAAGGTAATTGTGCGGCCGCCAAAAGCGGATCATGACCGCAATAGTAACCAGAACTTACCGTGCCGCCGGAGATGTTGATTGCGCCGGCGGCGAAGTTTCGGATTGCCGTGCCCGCCGAGACAGTGTTTTGGACCAACCCGCCGGTCATTGTCATACTTCCGGCAGAAATAAGAATCGTTGCTGATGTACTTGAGCCACTTGCGCCAGAAATAATAACTGTCGGCGTTGCTGGTGAGGCCTGGGATATCGATAACGAGGCGGCGCTATCCGTCATCCACAAGGCATATGAATCCAAAGACGAAACCGTGCCACCGCTGATGTTGACTGGGCAATTATCACCGACGTATATGGCCATGCCGTATCCGGTGTTTTGCACCGTACCGCCAGAAATATTTATTGCATTATTCGAAAGAGTTTGGATTACGAAGCTTGCCCCTGTGTTTTGTACCACTCCTCCGGAAACACTAATAGAGCTACTACCAGCAAGACTCACAGTAACCATCGATACGGTGGCAACAAGACCACCGGATACCGAGACGTTACTGCCACCTCTATTATTAATTGCCCTTCCCGTCCCGGTATTAGAAACGGTACCGTCGATGATGTTAATTGTGCCGGTGCCGTTATTATCGATTGCCGAGCCCGAGCCGGTGTTTTCAACGGTGCCGCCGGACATGGTCATGCTTCCTCCAAGACCTAAATTAATCGTTTCCGTGCTTGCACCGCTTTTGATAAGCGTTGGGGTTGCCGTGGCTTGAGAAATCGAAATTGACCCGGTGCTGCCCCATTTTAAGATAGCAGATGAAGTCAAAGACGAAACCGTGCCGCCGGTGACGTTAATTGAGCCAAAACCGTTTGTATTTATGGCCATGCCGGTTCCGGTGTTTTCAACCGTACCACCAGAAATATTTATTGTATTTTGGAACAAAGAATTAATTACGACGCTCGACCCAGTATTTCGCACCACTCCTCCGGAAACATTAACAGCGCCATTCGAACGAGCATCCACAGTAATTGCCCCCACGGCAATAACAAGCCCGCCGGATATTGAGATGTTACCAATACCTTGGTTATAAATGGCGCAGCCCGTTCCGATATTGGAAACGGTGCCGTTGGTGATTTCAAGGATGTTTTGGCTACTTGAACCCGCAGATAAATAAATCGTCGCGGATGAACCTGTTTCCGTTGTAACCTGGGTGGAACTGCCGGATATTACGATCTTGCCCACGCCGTTGTTGTAGATGGCGCCGGTGTTGGCGGATGTCACTGTGCCGCCGGAGACGGTAAGGATATTCGTTCCTGCAGTGCCGACATTTGCAATATAAATCGCCGGATAATCCGATATCGCGGTCGCGTCGGTGTATACCTTGCCGCCGGTGATGTTGATTAAACCGTGCTGATTGTTGGAAATCGCATTGCCTTTTTCGGAATAGACCTGCGCTGTACCGGTAATGGTAAGAGCCGCAGTCGTAAAGTTTCTGCTAAGGTAAATTGTGGGTGAATCGCCATATGCCTCGATAATTGCCGTACCGGAAATCGTAATATTCGCTGCAGTTGTGCTTGCACTTTGAGACCTTATCGCGTGTCCGTTTTGCGACCAGACAAGACCACCGGAAATGGTTTGCGCACCTGTTCCATAAAAACCGATGGCATTGCCGCCTGTGACGCTGTTGTTGTATACCTCGCCGCCGGACATATTAAGGGCGCCGTTGTCCATCCGAATCGTCGGATTGTCGGTGCCGCTTGAGGATACCTCGGCGCTGTTCTGGATATATATCGCCCCTGCGCCATCGCTTAGGATTGCACAGCCCTGGACTGCCTTTATTTCCGCGTTGTCTCCAATTCGCACGTTGCCGGCGCTGTATTTGCTTATGGCGTTACCCTCGCCAATGTTGCTGATAATACTATTGCCCGAAACGACAAGAAGTAATGCATTAGTAATGCCTTTTGTAAGCCATATAGTCGGAACATCGTCGTGATCAGATATAATTTCCGAGTCACCTGAAATGTCTATCATTCCCGTGCCGCCGTGATAGATTGCCGTGCCGTCCGTTGCGGTGAGTTTAAGGTCGCCCATACCCACCGCGAAGGCGTCAATTATATTTATCACCCGCGCATGTGCACCGATTATTTCGCCAGTTAAAAAGAAATTTCCCGGCCCTGATAGCGTCAAGCTTGCAAGTCCAAAGTTTAGTGTCCCGCCGCCGCCGAAATCAACGTATGTGGTTTCGCCAACCGCCTGGTTATTAAGAACCGCTTCGACCGCGTCAAGTGTTGCGCCCGTCAGGACGGTTGTCGGTGTCCCGGTTGGGTCTTCGGTCAATGTGTAACTACCCGCGCTGCCGGTAACGCGGAAAACTCGATCATAATCGCCTGTAACAGGGCTTTTGACTACGTTGAAAACCTGGACATGCGTGCCGCCGTTAAGCATGGTAAACATGCCTGATTGAGCCGGGGTAAGAGTGAATTTCCCTTGAGCTAAACCTTGGGTGATTTGTGTAGATGTGCCTTCAATAAAAGCAAAAGGCGAATCATGCGGGATAGTGATATTAGTATTACTAATGTTTTGATACAGCACCACCTGCAGTGTTGCCGCAATGGCGGCATTCCATTCAGTGTCAAGATGAAGATAGCTCTTGGCTTTAGTGGATGACACATAGGTATCAGCCGAAGAGCCGGTTTTTATATATTGGAAATTCCCCACAGAAAGCTGGGTATCGCCGTCATTGTTATGAGCCAGCAATCTTGTAGCACGGATTATGGTTGAAGATCCCTTGATTACACATCGGCCATGTAGATTGTATCCGGTGATAAATTCTGCGGAACAAGTAAAGTCCCCGCCGGACACCGTAAAGACAGGAACGCCGCCAACCGTACGGGCCGTCCCCCAAACATAAGCCGCCTGATAAAAGTTCCCTCCCGCACTCTGAAAAGTACCACCCGAAACATTGACCGTGGTGGTCGTTCCCAGATATGAAGAGGAGGCTGTAATTATTGAGCTCGAGCAGGTAAACGTACCTCCGGTTATTGTTATAATGCTGGTGTCTTCTCTTCCGTATCTCAATAAATTTCGGCTGGTAAAGGTGCCGCCAGAAATTAGTATATTGCCTGCGGATGCATTAACATCCCTTCCGATAATTATAGCACCGGAATTTGGGGTATTAATAGTCCCCCCCGATATTTCCAAAACCGTTACACCCGAATTGGTGGTACCTGCCAGGATTATCGCAGCGGAGGCAGCAAGTCTGGCAGTGCTGGTGCTTGTTGAATTTGTGGATATAGCGGCGGTGCCTGATATCACGATTTTACCACTGCCCAGTGTTAGAATCGCCGCACCAAATGTGCCGCCCACGGCATTGGCACTGGTAGTATTTGCAGTGTTTTTCACAGTTCCGTCACTTACAGACAAAATTGTGTTGCCCGCCGTCCCCGCGGCAAGGTGAATTGTGGCAGGTGCGCCCGTGGACGAAACCGTACCGCCAGAGATGTCGATAAGGCCGGTGCTTTCGTTATGAATTGCGCTGCCTGTGGTTGAATGAATTGTGCCGCCTTCGATATCTATTTTTCCCGTTGATTGATTAAGTACAACGTTGCCCTGGGCGGAAAAAGTCCCGGTTTCAAAAACAACGGTACCCGTTGTTGAAACTTCAAAAAGATTTTGGGTGGCACTTGATGCAAGTGAACCCGATAGAATGAAATCTCCGTCGGTCAATTCAAAGGTACCGGAACCAATATTCACCGTGTCAAAAAACACTCCCGTTATAAGGGAGGGTGCGGCATTCAGATAATAATTTACAGCGCCGATACCAACGCCGCTGTCCAGTACGTTTTTAGTCCCTGTTCCATGTCCCGTGGACCATTGCGTTATCGTAAATTCACAGTTCTGATGGTCTTGGGCGCAATCGTTGTTACAGGTATGTTCACACGGATCACAACCCGGCCCACAGACGTGACCGCAAAAATTAATACAGTTATGCGAATAGCTTACGGTAAGGAATCTGTCCGGTGTACCGACCCCCGCATGCACCGAGTCGCTTTTTACCATAAAGACCACAAATGTAATGCCGGTTACAAGCATCCCCAGGGCTGCTATAACCATCGCGATCATCATTGGTAAGCGCTGTCGTTTCATTTCGTTAGTATACCCAATTTTAAGTTACGTAATTTATGTTTGTATGTCAAACAATTTTATTGACGTTGCCGGGTGGTCTAGAGTAAAATAACAACATACTGTTTATGGAGGTAGATTTATGAGAGCATCTGATTTTAGGGCTAATTCGATTTTTAAGATGGAGGGCTGTTTTTACAAGGTAATTGAAAGCCAGCGGGTTCAGCAGCCGCGAATGGCTGCGTTTGTGCGAGCAAAGATAAAAAACATCGAAACAGGGGCGGTACAAGAGAAACGGTTCAATACCGATGACGTATTTCCGAATGTGGAAATCACGCGGCGCGATATGCAGTTTTCGTATGAAGATGGCGGCTTGTATTACTTTGTAGACACCGAGACTTGGGACCCTGTTCCTGTAAATAAAGACATGGCGGAAGATGCGCTGCTTTACAATAATGAAGCGAATGAAACTATTTATACATTCGAATATGCTGACGGCAAATTACTAAACGTCATTCCGCCTACTTTTGTAGTCTTGCAAGTCATCGAAACCGAGCCCAGTGTTCCGGGCGATACCGCGCGCAATGCGCTTAAAAATGCGAAACTGGAAAGCGGGTTAATGGTTAAGGTTCAGATGTTCATTAATAACGGGGATAGGGTTAAGGTTGATACGCGCACGGCGACGTATGTGGAACGTGTGCTATAACAAATCGTCGTAGGGGCGGATCCCCTGATCCGCCCGGCTTTAAAGGGGAAAAAATGAAGTATCGGGTTGTTGAGAGGCAGTATTTAAGTAAAATGTGCTTTGTGTGTGGGGTGAATAACGAGGCGGGAACCAAAGCGGAGTTTTTTGTGTGTGAGAACGTAGGGGCGCATGATTGCGCCCAGCATGATTGCGCCCAACCCGAAAAAGTCCTTCTCACAGTAGTGCAGCCGCGGGAGGTTCATCAGTCTTATCCGGATCGGATGCATGGTGGGGTGATTTCTGCCCTGCTGGACGAGTCTATTGGGCGCGCTATGCAAATACATAATCCGGATCTTTGGGCGGTTACAATTGATTTGCAGGTCAAGTTTCGAAAAGCAGTGCCGCTTGACCAAACGATTTATATTGAATCAAGGGTAACGAGTATCGGCAAGCGCGCCTTTGAGAGCGAGGGGAAAATGTTCCTTGGCGACGGCACCGTCTGTGCCACCGCAACAGGCAAGTTTTTCATAGTACCGGTTGAAAAAACTTTTATGGGCGACAATAAGGCAGAAGATTATTTGGTTATAAGCGAGGAGGCGGTGCCGGAATACATTATAACGAATAACGAATGACGAATGACGAATAACGTAGGAGGGATAGAAATGAAAGATAAGATTGTTCAGGACAAAAGCAAGCGGTTTGCGATAAGAATTGTGAAGTTGTATAAGTTTTTAGTTGACGAAAAGAAAGAGTTTGTTATAAGCAAACAAATTTTGCGTAGTGGTACGAGTGTCGGTGCAAATATTGCTGAAAGTGATTATGCTATTAGCAAAGCTGATTTTATCATGAAAACACAAATTGCAGTCAAAGAAGCAGCCGAGACAAAGTATTGGCTTGACCTACTGATTGAAACTGAATACATAACAAAAGAGCAATACGATAGTATATCTACTGATTGTATTTCGATACTGAAACTCTTAACAACTATACTAAATACATCGAAATCTTAATTCTACCTGCGTCATTCGTTATTCGTCATTAGTCATTCGTTATGACTATCTGCCCAACCCATCTTTACCACCTGCCTCGCCCTTCCTATGCCAAGCGCCTTCGCGGGCACGTCTTCCGTAATCGTCGAACCCGCGGCTATATAGGCATTGTCCCCTATTGTTATGGGCGCGACAAGGTTGCTGTTGCTTCCCACGAATACGTTATCGCCGATTATTGTGCGCTGTTTAATTTTGCCGTTGTAGTTGCAGAATACTACTCCGCAGCCGATGTTGCAGTTGCTGCCGACGGTTGCGTCGCCGATGTAGCTCATGTGCGATATTTTTGTGCCGTCACCTATGGTTGATTTTTTAATTTCAACAAAGTTTGTTATGCGGCAGTTTTCGCCGATTACGCATTCGCCGCGCAACACTACACCGGGTCCGATACGCGTGCCTTTGCCAATTTTTGCTTCGGGGTCGATATAGACATTGTTCGGGTCGGTGATGATGACGCCGTTTGCAATGTGGGCGGCGATTGTTTGTGTTGTATCTGACATAGTATCTATATATGCGATGTTCGCTAGGGCGGGCACAAGACCCGCCCCTACGTTTGTTCGTCTGCTTTTTTCTCCGACCTCCAATTCTCTTTAATGGCTTGGCGTGCGCGGCCCAGGGCTAGGGCGTTTGCTGGGATGTCTTGTGTTATTGTGGAGCCTACTGCTATGTGGGCGTTGTTTCCTACTGTCAGGGGGCCTATAAGGTTGCTGGCGGCGCCTATGAATACGTTGTCGCCGACGGTTATTGATGTTTTGTCGGTGCCGTCAAAGGTGCTGAACGTTACGCCTGCGCCGATGTCGCATTTGCGTCCGATTTTACATTCGCCTTGCAGGACGACGCCCGGTCCGATACGCGTGCCTTCGCCGATTTTGACATCTGCGTCAATATAGACATTATATGGGTCGGTGATGTTTATTCCCTTTTGCATGTGGGCACTGTTGATGCGTGCACGCGCATAGGTGCTGATTAATGCAAGTTGGTTATAATTATAGGCAACAATGAAATCTTCGTCGGGCAGGTTGGGTATCAGTATTGATTCAATGTTGATACAGGTTTTTATGTGTTCTGTTACAAAAATCCAACCACGGGGCATCTGGGCGGCTTTGTGACCGTATGATGCGGTGAATGACAGGGCTTGGTCGATTGTTTCACGTGTTAAAAGCGGTGTGTCGGCATAGACAACAACACAGTATTTTTTATCAATAACACTGTTGCGCACAATAGACATTATGTCGTCTTTTTTTTGTATGGTTACTTTGCGGTGCGTGAAACCCTTTATAGCGTTGTCTATGCACTGCTCCATAGTCCGCCCGCAAATCGGGGCATCCAAAATGTTTTGCGGCACCAACACCAACGCAAAGACGTCGGAGCCGTCTACATCGACAACGGCTGGACTGGTTTTAACTTTTGTTTGTGTTTCCATTCACGACCTCCACGCTTATTTGTGTTTCCAGACTGTGTGCAAATTTCACTTTTATTCTATAGGCCCCAAGTCCCTTTATAGGTTCAAACACAAGATTTTTCTTGTCCACTTTGTAGCCTTGCTTGTTTAATTCGTTTGCAATTTCCTGCCCCGTTACCGAGCCGAACAGTTTGCCGTTTTCCCCTGCTTTGACCGCAAGTTTTATGTTCGCGTTTTCCAACTTTTTGCAAAGTTCGCGTGTAGCGGCGATTTCTTCAGACTTGTGGAAGGCTTGGCTGTCCTGCTTTGCTTGGACTTGTGCACGGATGGAATTGTCGACGGCGCGGCCAATGCCATTTTTTATCAGGAAGTTTTTACCGTATCCGTCATTGACATTAATGATTTCGCCCGCTTTGCCTTTGCCGGGCAAGTCTTTGAGTAAATATATTTGCATATGGAAATAATACTACCATAAGGGAGGATTTGTCAATATATGGAGATACGATGCAAAAAAGGCGATTGCAAACATAACACAGGTTGTTCGTGCGAGGCGGCCTCGGTGGAGATTGCCCGCGGAACAGAATGCAACAGTTATGAAAAAGATGAAATAAAAGAGGAATTAATTATCGAAAACGGTAATATTTTCGAAGTTGCCGAAGAGTTGGTGTCCAAAAATTTGAAAAGCGTGCCCCTGGAATGCCGGGCACGGGACTGTCTTTATAATCGAAAAGACGAGTGTCACGCGAATGGCATTACGGTAATTAACTGTGACGAAGACGGTGATGAAGAGGCGGATTGTGCGACGTTTTGCGAGAAGTGAAAAACCCCATAAGAAAGTCAGAGAGGTATTTGCCTTGGCTGATGACTATTTTCTCGAAACCTTGGGCAGTTTCAAATAGTTTAGCTAGTGAAGAGAATTCATTTCTTCGTATATTGATGAAATTTTCGTCATTGCCGCGGTGATGGTATCGTTGCTGGTATTCATTGAAGTTATCGGCTGGAGGGAACAGAATTATTTTTCGTATGTCTGTATCCCCAAAATGTTGTACGGCAAGGTCAAATACTTTTTGTATAAATGGCACAAGTACGATTTTGCCCTTGTTAAGCTGTGAAGAAATGGCATCAATATAGTTTTTGGGGCATGCCGGATTCCACCTGATACTGTCTTTTGCGTACCTGCCGGGATTTGCAAGCCAGCCGTTTATCACGTTTTTTAATTGCTCGGCAGGCAATTCGCCGTATAAAGATTTGTCATACAAAAATGCAAAATCAATGCTGTCCAAATCGACAACATTTTCAAATAGCGTCGCCGCCGTCGTTTTCCCGGTGCCGCTTGCTGCCAGAATCAATGTTCCATTTTTGTTCATATCACGAATTTATTATTGCTGCGAATTTGTCGGGGTCGAGGGATGCGCCGCCGACCAAGACTCCGTCTACGCCGGGGACGGCCAGGATTTCCGCGGCATTTTTTTCGTTGGCGGAGCCGCCGTATAGTACGGGAATGGTAATATCGGGGGAAAGTTTATTAAGTTGATTTTTTACAAATTTGTGTGTTTCTTCGATTTGCTCCAACGTTGCAACCTTGCCTGTGCCGATTGCCCATACGGGTTCATAGGCGACAACAAGTTGATACCAGTCGCTTTGTGGGAGGATGATGTCGGCAAGACCTTTTTCAAGTTGGGATGCCAATACCTTTTTTGTTTTGTTGCCTTCACGCTGATCAAGTGTTTCTCCGATACACAGCACGACATATAAGCTGTTATCCAGTGCAGCCTTGACTTTTTGGTTTATAAACTGGTCCGTTTCGCCGAATAAAGCGCGTCGTTCGCTGTGACCGATTAGTACAACTTTGGCACCGATTTCGGTAAGCATCTCGGCGGAAATTTCGCCGGTGTATGCCCCGCTCTTTGCCGGGTGGAAGTTTTGAGCCCCCACAGTAAAGCCTTGTTCGTCGGCGTATTCACGCGCTATTCCAAGGTTTGTAAATGGTACGCAGAACACTACGTCCTTTTTGGGGTCAAGATTTTTTTCTGCGAACTGTTGGAAGAACTGGTGCGTTTGCTCCCGTGTTTTGTTCATTTTCCAGTTGGCTGCAATGATTTTTTTCATCGGTATTTTCCTCCTTTTTATTCGACTTGTCGCGCACGAATATCATATAGAATGCCGGGACGACAAGAAGTGACATGAATGTTGCATATAATAACCCGCCGATTGACACTATTGCAAGGGGGGCCATCATTCCGCCGCTGGCACCAAACCCAATGGCAAGGGGTATCATTGCAAATATCGTGGAAAGTGCGGTTATAAGAATGGGCCGCGCACGCACGTTTGCTCCGGCTATTACTGCGTCACGCACGCACAGTCCATCATCACGGCGAGCTTTGTTAATATAGTCGATCATAACAATACCGTTGCTTGTTATAACACCCATCAAAATCATGAATCCGACAATTGCAGCAATAGATAGCGGCAATCCGCAAGCAGCAAGCAACGCAAATCCGCCGGTAAACGCCAACGGAACAGTTATAAGAACGATGAACGGCATCCTGAACGATTGGAAGGTTGCGACCATTACAAGATAAATAAGTACCAATCCAATCAACAACGCAAGGAACATTTGTACAAAGGTGTCTTGGAATTCGGCAGCAAAGCCGTCTTCTACAAGTAAAACATCTTGCATTTGGACGGCCGTTATCAGTGTTTCCATTTCCTTGTCAACTTGGGCTTGAATTTTGGAAATGCTGTTTTTGTCCGCCAATGTAAGTGTTACGCTTGCGGTTATTTGTTTGTTGGTATGGCGGATTACCGCGTCCGAGAAGTTATGTTCACTCTTGACGACATCGCCTGTTCCGGATTTGCCGAACTTTTTCCAAAGTTCTGCTTCGACAAATTCAATCGCGCCCTTGAGTGACGCCTGGTTGGGGGACGACAACGTTACAATAACGTTTTCTTCACCGATACTCATCATAGAGGCATTCATGGAAACGTCGCTTAAATAGTACTTTGTACCGGCAGCACCATTATCAGGCGGATAATATTTCTCGCCTTCCAAATATTCGCAAACTGCGGCATAGACACGCTGGGTTGCGTCTTCTGTTCCGATTTTGGTGGAATCTTTTAGCACAACGTCAACAGTCAGGCTTGTGCTGCCACCTGCAAACAACATCATGATACCGCTGCCGCCCGTGCTGTACGAGAAAGCAATGTCTTGAACGTTGGAGCCAAGGACTTTGGGTTCCCGGATAAGGTCATTTATGCCAAGTGCGATTTCATGTGCTTTTTCAGAGAGCAGTTTGCCTTTATGTTCATTGAAATATCGCCGTTCAAGACGCTCCTGCAAATCGGCATCCTCTTCCGGGTCAAGCGTCATTGCGTTCCAGTCAGGCTCAACCGGCAGCGGATAGCCGTATTTTATTGCTCTTGCAAGCTCGGCCTGGTACTCTTCTTTTTCTTTTGAAATTTTTTCTTCAAGCAGTTTATCGTACTCGCCTGTATAGTTTAATGCTGCCTTTGTTTGCCCTGCTATCCTTGCATCATTGTCTGCGCCGTTGTAATAAGGGTTCATGGATATTGATATACTGAATTCGCCGGTATTCAGCGGCGGCATCATTATGAAACCGTTAATAAAAATCAAGCCTATACTTCCCGCGCACAGCGCAACCGCAATCAAACAAGTTGTTTTCCGGAATCGCACGCAGGTGGCAAGGAGCTTGTTGTAATACTTATGTGTGACAGCTTTTGGCTTTTTAAAGAAGTTTGAAATAGATTGGTCGATTCGGTGAAAGAAACTGCCTATTGCGGCTATCCAGCGAACCTTGCGCTCCCTTTTCTCGCCTATCCTAAACGAGGACATAATAGACGGCAGAAACGCTATTGCAACCACAAGACTTGAAAGCAGTGCAAAAATCATAACCCAAACCATGTCCATAAAGACTTCCATGATAAGACCGGTGACAAAGAACATCGGGAAAAATACCGCCAGCGTCGTCAGCGTTGCCGCAATAACGGCGTTAAGGATTTGACTTGCGCCTTTGATGGCGGCCTCGCGTATCGGTAAACCTTTTGCCCGCAACCGCGATATGTTTTCAAGGACAATGACGCTGTTATCCACCAACAGCCCCACCACAAGAGCCAGACCGCTCATTGAAACAATATTAAGACCGATGCCCATGAAATACATAAGAACGAATGTACATACAACAGACAGCGGTATAGAAAGACCGACAGCCAGCGTCATCTTCCAGCTTCGCATGAACAAGAAGATAATAATTACAGCTAGGATACCGCCGATTATAAGGTTTAACAAAACATCGCCGATAGAATTTTTGATGAATTGACCTTGGTCCAGCGTTGATTTGTATGTAAAATAGTTATTGGGATTTGTTCCTCGCGTTTTTACTTTTATGGAGTCAAGGGTGGCTAATATATTCTTTACCGTGTCTGTTGTGACGGCGCTGCTTTCCTTTTGGATGCTTATCCGCACCGCGTCTTTGTCACCCATCAAGGTAAAGTTATTGTCGCTGGGAAGCGATATAGAAACTGTGGCAACACCGTGGGTTTGTTCAAGCTGGGTCTTTATATCATTATAGAACCGCTTGTCTTCGGCAGAATCGGTTGCTCTGTAGGGTGAAGTAAATACGTATACAGGCATCATGTCGGGACTTATTTCCATAATAATCGGAAGTGCAAAAGTGACTTCCGCGAAAAGGTCTTCAAACATGTTTTGTAATATTCCAACCAAAAATTCCGCCGGCATTTTTTTTATCAATTCGATCGGCACACCAAAAGCTGCCTCCAAACGTGCACTTAGTTCCTCGTCTGTGAATAACCCGTCTAAGATTTCAAAAAGGATTTCGTCGGGAAGGTCGCTTAAATCAAAATTTTTGAACGGACCGCTGAAATTAATTCTGTTAAGGGCACGCGAGACCTTGGATACCGCAGCGTCCACCTTTGTCCCGTGCGAGAATTCAAGGAATACAGTGCTTCCTCCGCTTGCAAGGCTCATTCGTTCGATATTTTTTATGTTCGGAACCATTGCCAGCAAAATTTCTTCTTGTAACCTGGAATACATCGCGGTAACGTCACGCACGGGCATATCGCGTTCCTGGAATTCTTGAACCCAGCGCCCGTCGGCTTCGTTTATTATAACGACATACGGCAAATTCATATTGGGGAAAAGTTCCATTTTCAAGGTACTGAATGCAAATACACCCAGAATTACTATAACGGCAATGCAAACAAAAACGGTATATGGCTTTGTTACGCCAAGCCGCGTGAACACGTTTTCTTTGATATTCCGGTCAAGCTTTTGTTGTTCGTTTCCAAAAGTTTCCATATTTGAACAAACCATAATATATAATAATCAAAATATAAAAAGCAAGTGATTTTTTGGTATTGGCGATTCTATTACCGATATTTAAAATTAAAACGCAAAACCCCTTTTCAAAAGTATTTTTTTGTGGTTTAATATACGCTTATGAACAACATGAACGACCTACCCGAACAAATATATCGCGAATTGATACCGACTGACCTTCCGGCTCTTTTGGACTTGGATGCAATTGTACAGGCAGAACTTAAAGAACGGAAACACCAATATTTCATAAAGCAATATCTCAGCGAGTATAAGGCCAAGGAACTGGAACACTTATTCGACAGAAAACGTCATATAATTTTGGGTGCTTTTCATAACAATTCATTAAACGGCACATTACGTCTTACAGTAAACCAGGATGAATTAGGAAAATTCCATAAAATCCTTGGTACCGACCATAAATTAGGTTATCTTGGTCACGGCATGGTTCGCTCCGAATATCGCGGGAACGATATAATGACACGGCTTGTAGCGCGTGCTATGGATGAAGCGGGTACCGAAGAATGTGCGTCTCTTGTAACTTTGGTTCGCCCGGATAACAAACCGGGTCTTGGCGTTGCAACCAAATTATGGTTTGACTATATTAAGCAAATACAAGTTGCCAAGCGCCCTGCTTTCGTATTCTCCAAAGAACTTTGATTTTTTATTTCGATATTGACATCTTTTATATCTTGTGTTAGCATGTTTGCATGAAAACGACAAAAATAAATTTAAACCTGTACAAAACATTCGTAGAAGTTTACGAAACACGAAACCTCTCTAACGCCGCAATTAACCTTGGCCTTACCCAACCCACAATAAGTTACAACGTAAAAGAACTTGAAAAACAACTTAAAACCCGTCTGTTTAATTCCAACTCTCGCGGAGTTGAACCTACGCCAAATGCCGATGAGCTGTACCCTATTGTCCGAACAGCTTTCACTTACCTTGTAAGCGTAGAAGACACAATTCAAGAATTTAACCAAAAGAGCAACGGAGTTATCCGGCTTTACCTTTCGTCATATTATATGGCACAAATAACTGCAGAATTTATTTCAAGTTTCAACCAACAATATCCTAACATCAAAATTGAAATAACCTCTGGCTCTGTAAATGAAGCACTTGAGGCTCTTAAAAAGCACGAGTCTGATTTAGTTATAATTGCCTATATACCATCAAGTGAACAAAGTCCGTTCGACTCAATAAATTTATGTGAATTAGAAAATGCATTATTTGCAAGTAAAGAATTTGTAAAAATCCACGGACTGGGGGCAAAAATCACAAAAGCTCAAGCAGAAAAACTGCCCATGATTGTACCACCAAAACAATATCAAGTCCGGGCTGAACTGGAAAAAGTTGGCATAATTAATAATCTGATTGTCGAGACAAATACAACGGAAATGATATTAAGATTGGTGGAAAAAAATGTTGGTATTGCTCTTGGTCCACGCGAACTATTGGAGCATAATGACAATCTTGTAAAATTGGGAATAGAAGGTTTTCAACTGCCTAAATGCTACTTGGCAATTAAACACAACAAGAACCTTGCGAATAAGGCGGCGGCGGCGTTTATTAATACAATTAAAAATAAATACGGTGTGTAGGGGCAGACCCCCTGGTCTGCCCAAACCCTGTGTAATGACCTGGCACGTTTTTGGTCTGCCCAAAATTGGTTTCCGTCCATATGGTCAAGGGCGGACACGGGCAGTCAAGGGCAGACCTGGGGGTCTGCCCCTACGATGTGCCCTACGATTTGGATTTATTCCCCTGTTAGGTTACTTATACGCCCCAACAATCCGCCTCCTTTGGGGGGCGGTGGCGGTTCGTCGGGTGGTTCGGTTGGTGGGTTTTCTTCGGGGTTATGGGCGGACACAGGGTCCAGGGCAGACACAGGGTCTGCCCCTACGATGTCTGGGGGGATTTCGTATCGCGGGGGGTGTTCGCTTTGTTCATCTCTCACGGGCGTTACATCGTGCCCTTTTACGATGTCGATGAACTGTTGGTTGGCGAATGCCATGTCTTGTTTTACGCTGTCAAGCAATTCAATTTCGGGTTGACCTTTTTCCCGCACAGTTTCTGGTGCGGCTTCTTTGACTTGCTGGACTTCCGAGATTTGTACTTTTTCAATTCCGCTCCGGACCTCGCTTAAGCCTGCACGGACGGTTTCATCGGTTACTTTTCTCTTTTCTTCGTATGCCCGGTATTCATCAATTGTCATACCGGCTTCGCGGGCAAGGTGCCGTTTTTGGCGGTATTCATCAATTCGGGCGGTAAAGCTTTTTGATGGGTCTGTCGGTTTTTTAAAACCTTCTTCTTTTTCTTTTGCCTTTTTCTCTTTTGCTTCTTTTTCGCGCTTGCGCATACTGCGTGAATCCTTTTGGTAAATCTTATCATCGATAGATTTATAACGCCTTTCTTGAACGGAATACAGTAATCTTGGACTTATAAACAGGCCTGCACCGCCAATCAGAACAATTAATCCGATGACAAGAAAAACAATGCCTACGGTCTTTGTGATGCTCTTCCCGGCTATAGGATTTCCGTTATCTATTAGGAATGTGCCGACAATATCGGGATTATGTGCATGCGCAACCTTTACAAGATACCGTCCGCCCGCCAAATTCTGGGGTAGGGTTACGTTTACCCCGCCAGGGACAAAAGCATGCCAACTAGACAGTCCAGGCAAGCCGGAAACTACTCTGCCGTTTAATTCTATCGTAATACTTACGTCAGTAGTTTCGTTCCAAGAAATATCTTGAGCCCCAATTAAGTCTCCTGCCCTATACGGATTGCCAGCCGGGGTTCGAACAAAGCTTTCATCAATTCTCATGGCCCCACCATTTGCGGCAATGTTGATTTTTAAATTACGACCGCTGGTCGCAACATTGTGAACAGTACGATTTTCATCGTCAAAACACCTTATATAATTAAAATTGTCCGCATATAGGATTACAAAATAATAATCAACAAAATTATCTTTATTGATTTGACATTCGTCGCCGTTTAGCGGACACAATGGATGAGGTTCATCGCCGCATAAATTGATAGGGTCATGCCACTCTATCAGATTCCCTTTCTCGTCTCTGCCGTCTTTTTTTATCATTGCGCGTGCCCTGATGCCATATTTATCCGCAGCAGCCCTTATGGGGAGCTCCCATTTACAATCCTTTAGCCAATATCCTTCATTATCCTCGTTTACATTTGTACGGAACCATTCTCCTATCCCACCTGTTGGTGCAGTGTCGTCCCGAGCCTGTGCATACTCGACCGCTGTGTACCAAACGCCGCCGATTTCCTTTACAGCATCATACTTGAAGTTTTGATGCCCCTTGGCTAAAACGCTGGGTTCGATATCTACTTTGCCGGAAAAAATGTCTGCGTCCCCTGCACTTTTCACAAGATCCGGATCACGTTCGATAAAGATACCGTTGGGCCGAGTTCCACCGGAAATGCCACTGTGGGGAAATACCAAATGTAACTCGCCGACATTGGCTTTGACATTCTTTGGGGCGCCCACGGGCGATTGCGGTAGGAAAAAGACCAGCATCACCGCCAAAACCACCACAACAAAACTGCCCCCAAGTTTTTTCATATGTACGACTATAGTGTGCAATTTGCTGGGAAAAAAGTCAAATGAAATTTAAAATTATTTCGTAACATCATTTGTGTTTTGTCACGTGTCGTCCCCGGTTCTCACCACCCGTACGCCCGGGTTGTCGATTATTTTGCGCCCGCATTCAAGGTAATACATTGTTCGCGCGCTTGTGGTATGGCGACCTTGGTTTAATCGGCGCTCGCCTTGGATTTCGCACGTTTTAAGGTTAAGTCCGCAAAGAGTATTTATGATGGTACTCTTCCCAACGCCGCTTGAGCCCATGAGCAATGCGGTTTCGCCGGCCTCCCAGTAATCAAGTAATTTAAGCACGTCCCTACGGTCGAGAGCGTTGATAGAGAGGTGAACGGTGTGTAGGGGCAGACCCTGTGTCTGCCCGAGTTGAGCGGTGACTTGGTCAATTTTTGTCAGGACAACAATCGGTCGTACCGGCTGGTCCCTACAAAGAGCAAGGAATCTTTCGATCCTTTTTTGCGAAAATTCGCGGTTTGCGCTGGTCACTATAAAGACCACATCCACATTACTTGCTATGTGTTGATACCGCTGCCGCGTCTCGTCAAAGCGCCTGAGG
>Ga0123353_10002839_pt1 | contig 21659 bp, 17 predicted proteins | sample TergutLab28metaG_3_FD_92763 | JGI IMG/M metagenome (GOLD analysis project Ga0123353, IMG submission 92763) | Labiotermes labralis P3 segment gut microbial communities from Petit-Saut dam, French Guiana - Lab288 P3 | ecosystem: Host-associated > Arthropoda: Insects > Digestive system > Gut ... | reverse complement strand
TATCATAACCGTATCATAACGCAAGTGCCTTTTTATAAAATTTTCACATTATCTTGATTTTATTGAACTTCTTGATCACTTTAGTTAACTATTGGGAGAGATATGTGAAAAAGTCGGGATATAGTATTAATACAATCGCAATAAAAGGCATAAAAATTGACAGCTCTGCCATACAAACGAGTCGTAAAACACACTGGATTTGCATAGTGCCATGTAATTAACAGCAGCATTTGAAATATTTTGCAATGAGCGAAACCGGCGTAATCAGTAAAAACATAAAGCTGTAATTCGTTGATTTCAAACAGGATTAATCTCCTGTAAGTAACTACTCCAACAGAGCAGAAACATCTTGCAATATGTTAAAATAGCAAAAGGGGCTTGATTACACGCTTTAAATTATTTATATTATGATACTTCGTTTGGGTGGGCAACGCTCATTCATACCGATTATTACAGTTAAAATTGTGTGCCGCTTTAGCTCAGCCGGTAGAGCAAGGGACTGAAAATCCCTGTGTCCGCAGTTCGATTCTGCGAGGCGGCACCTTTAAATAACGGCCCTTAAATCTTTGTGATTTAGGGGCTTTTTTGTTTAATGAAAATTCCGCAGCCCCGCTTCACGCGCCCAGTTCATCGCCTGCGCAAACTCTTCCGGTTTTATCCGGCGATCTAACGGCGGATAATCTTTCGCCTTAAACAAAGGGGTGTATTGATTCATAATGTTGACATGCGTATCCGGCCCAAGTTCTGAGACTACCCATTTGGCAAAGACGTCGGTGGCCGCCGCGTTCTCTGGCAAAACAAGATGGCGGATTATCATCCCGCGCTGTGCGATGCCGTCGGCCTGCCGGAGCACTCCAACCTGACGGTGCATCTCTTTAATTGCCGCGGCGGTGTAACGCACATAGTCGGGCGCGCCTTGCGAAAAACGGGCGGCAAGCGCTGAGTCCTGATATTTAAAATCCGGCAGATAGATGTCAACAACTCCATCAAGCAGCTTAATTACCTCAAGTGTTTCGTAACCGCTGGAATTATAGAGCAGCGGTACTGTGAGTCCGCCGGCAATTGCGATCCGCAGCGCTTTAATAAGATGCGGGACTAAATGCGTAGGCGTAACTAAATTGATATTGTGGCAACCTCTCCGCTGCAAATCAAGCATGATTTTGGCGAGTTCTTCGTGACTTGTCTGCGTTCCGTCGCCGCGATGCGCTACCTGCCAGTTCAGGCAAAAGACGCAGAGCAGATTGCAGTTTGAGAAGAAAATTGTCCCCGACCCGCGCCTGCCGCGAAGCGGGGATTCTTCGCCGTGATGGGGGCCGAATGAGGCGACCTTGAAATTTTGTGCGGCAGTGCAAGCGCCTGATTTGCCCTTCGCGCGGTTGGCTCCGCACAAACGCGGGCAGAGGCGGCAAGGTGAGAACAGCGCCCAAAGCGCCTTCTCGCGGCGTTCAAGTTCGCCGCTGCGCTCCAAATCAAGATATCTTAGAAACGGCGCGTTTGCGCTTTGCCCTTTTACCGCGTCAGAAACATCCTTACCGGCAGGAACACTCTCCGCGAACAATCCGCGTGCAATACCCAGCCCGCCAAGTGCAGCAGCCGCGGTTCCAACAGCCGCAAGACCGCCTTTAATGAATTTTCTCCGGGATAATTCTAATTCCATTAACTGTCTGCCTCTGTTCTGCAATATATTTACAAGAGATTCTAAACAGGCTTTCAACAGGTTTTGATTGACCTCGGCAAAACATTCTTGCCATACATAATATTATATGCTTATATTGGCTAATTATCAAGGCAAAACAGCTAAAAGCCTCTGCTTGACCAAAAGTCGAATGTCTGAACTTCTATACAACATTTTAAATTAAAAGCAACTTTTTTAAAAAATAGCTTGCTTTTTTAAATGAAAGGCATTATATTTTAATCGATGGTCAAAAACTTGTATTGTTAGCCAGTATTTTGCAGGGATGGTTCAGTTTTTGGTACTTAAGGCCAATTAATGGACTGATGGATAAGGAAAGGATAAAAAATGGATTCAAAACACGCAAGGCAGGAAGCAGTAAACTGCATGAAGCAAAATCTCATCATGGACGCCGCTTTAAAAGTGGTAGCCCGCGATGGGTATTTAGCCGCAAAGCTTGAGGATATCGCAGAAGAGGCGGGGTTCTCAAAAGCTTCTCTTTACCACTACTTCCCCGACAAGGAGGCTCTGTTTTTAAATCTCATTATTCGGGAACATAAAGGCGCTTTCGAGAGCTGTATGGAAATAGTGGAGAGGGATCTTCCGTTCTTGGAGACTCTGCGGGAGATAATTTATGTTACCAGTAAAAGAGTTACCGCTAACGCTAAAATGGCGGGGTTTGCCGGAGAGTCGTCAGGTCATCTAATGATGTCGGTTCTCGCCGGTATGTTAACTCGCAACGAAGCTTTGCTTAAAGATCTCCATGAAAGCAAAAATCGATTTGAAAATATGCTTTTGGAGCTCGTAGATAAGGCAAAACAGAGGGGAGTGCTCGTTACTTCATTAGAAAGCAAATCCGTTACTACTTTTCTTAGGGCTATTATTCACACCGTTGTTAAGGATGTTTATGAAAATTCTCAAGATATAATAAAAGATTACGACATAAGCAAAACTGTTAATGGAATTTTAGAACTTCTTAATCCTTGGATTAATGAGACGCCGGAGCTCGTTTCGGCAGAAGGGGGAGTGAATCGTGCTTAGATACTTAAAAGCATCTCTCTTTGCGGCTTTACTTTTTACAATTCCCGCTTTCAGCGCAATACTCACATCATCGGGGCCTCTCACTTTGGAGCAGTGCATCGCTATGGCTCTTGAGTCGAATTTGAGGATTGAAATCGCAAACGAAAAAATTTCCCAGCAGACTCTCGCGGTTAAAGAAGCGGACGCTTCGCGGATGCCAAGAGCCAGCGCTCAAGTAACCAGTACGATGCTCCATGAGGCTGCAACAGTAGCAGGACTCGCGCCGCTTTTTCCCGATCCTGTAACCGGTGTATCAACCGCTGTTGTTCCGTTTGAACTTGATCTCGGCAGATTCGCCTACACCGCAGGAGTTACTCTTACTCAACCGTTATATACGGGCGGCAGGATAACTACCGCAAGACAGATCGCCGAATTCGGGCTGAGCGCAAGCGAGTGGCAGAAAAAGTCAACCGTGCGTGAGGTAAGACGCGACGTCACCACCGCGTACTACAATGTACTCGCCGCGCGCAAAAGTCTTGTTGCGCTTGACAGTGCGATAGCAATGATGGAGGTGCTTACGCGTGATTTAAGTAACGCGGTTGAAGTTGGGATGCGCGGAGAACATGAACTCCTCCAGGCGCAGGTTCAGCTTCTTAATCAGCGTCTCTCCCGTCAGCAAGCCTCAAGCAGGGCAGACGCAGCGGCGCATTTTCTCGCTACGCTTATTGGAAGCCCCGTAAATGTACCGCTTAATCTCGTATCAGAGATTGAATCTCCCCAAAGCGTTGACATGCCGGAACTCACAGTTATGCAGGATAGAGCGCGCAGTTCATCCGCGGATCTCAAAGCGTTAGAAGATCAGTTAAACATAGTTGAAGCATCCGCAAAAATTGCCGGCGCAACCTATATCCCAACTGTGGCCGCCGTCGCAAGCTACAGCGGTCAGGGTACAACGTTTGACAGAGACGCTCCCGGCGGTTGGAAAAACGGCGCGAGCATCTCATTAGTCGCGCAGTGGGAATTTTTTGACGGCGGAGCCGCAAGGCAGAAGAAAAGACAGGCTCACTCCCAGGCGCGTCAAGTAGAACTCGGCATGGAAAACTTAAAAATCATGCTTGATATGCAGGTAAAAAACAATGTAACTTCGCTTGAAGACGCTTTTTTAAGTATCGAAACAAGCCGTCAAAATATTGAGCAGTCGAAGCGCTCTTACGCGATCTCTTATGACAAGTTTCAGGAGGGATTGCTTTTGTCAAGCGAGCTTCTCACTGCTCAAAACATGATTTTACAGGCTGAAATTTCATATTACGCGGCGTTAAGTAATTTTTATGCAAGACAAGCTGAATTAGACTATCTCGTCAACCCTGACAATTGATACATGAAAGGATCGGTAAACTTATGCTGATGCAAAAAATTAACAAAAAAACGATGTACTTGGCGTGCGCCGCGGCGCTTACTGCCGCAATTGTGAGCGGCTGCGGCAAAAAAGAGACGGCTTCAGATGTTGAAGTTGAAAAAATACTGATTCCCGTAAGAGCGGCAGAAGCAGTTAAGCGCGACGTCACCCAGTCGCTTAACTTTTCGGGAAATATCGACGCGTTTCGCCGCGCCACTATTGCGCCCGCGCTTGCTGGAAGCCGGGTACTGCGCATACATGTGGACGAGGGTCATACGGTAAGAGAGGGTCAGCTTCTTGCAACAATGGAAGATTTCCAGCTCCAGCAGTCCGCCGCACAGCTCGCGCAGCTTAGAGCGCAGCTTGCTCAAGTAGAGACTGATTTCAAAAGAGTGACAACGCTCCACAGCCGCGGAAGCGTAACTCAACAACAGTTTGATCAAGCCAAAGCCGGTTACGAGGCGCTCAAAGCGGGCTTCGATGCTGCTCAGGCGGGATACAATCTGCTCAAAAAATCGGTAGAGCTCCGCGCTCCGTTCTCAGGAACTATTATAGGACGGTATGTCAACGAGGGCGAACTCTACACCGGCGTGCCGGGTGTGGATGGTGTATCGGGAGTTGTAGCGGTTGCGCAGCTTGGCAGAATGAAAATTGAAGTGATGGTGCCGGAGCAGGATTTTGTGCATCTTAGGCCCGGACAGGTTGCTCACGTGAGAACAGAGGCTTATCCCGGGATGGTTTTTGAGGGCAAGATATTTACAGTAAATCCGGCTCTTAACAGAATGAGCCGTACGTCAAGAGTAGCTATAGAGATCAAAAACGATAAACAGTTACTCAAGCCGGGTATGTTTGCCAGAGTGGAAATTGTGACAAACACCCGCCCGAATGTACTTGCTGTTCCGGCGAGCGCAATTGTCATGCGCGATAATATGCCGCATGTTTTCACTGTGACAAACAATACTGTGCCTTATTTGACAAAGCCCACACTTGTGAAAGTTGAAACAGGGCTTGTAACCGACAGTTTTGCTCAGATCCTTTCCGGTATTGAAGAGGGTACGATCGTGTTGACAGATAATAATGTCAGCCTCTCTAATAACACAGACATCAGAGTCACCGTCATAGAACGCTGATCTTAAGGAGGATTAACATTATGAATCTGCCAAAATTTTCGGTCACACGGCGTGTTACAGTCAGCATGCTGATTGCGATCATAGTGCTGTTCGGCAGCATATCGCTAAGCCGCCTTGGGCTTGATATGATGCCTGATCTTGAGTTCCCCATGCTCACAGTGGCGACCGCGTATCCGGGAGCCGCCGCTGAAGACGTAGAGCAGCTTGTTACGCGTCCCATAGAAAGCGTTGTCTCCTCTATCAAGGGGATTGAAAAGATCACCTCCACCTCCGCTGAAGGTTTGTCAACCGTTATGGTTGAGTTCAAATGGGGGTCAAATCTTGACTTTGCGGGGCAGGACATTCGCGAAAGCATAAGCCGAATCAGAAGAATGCTGCCCGACGGTATAATTGACCCAATGGTAATGAAATTTGACATGTCGCAAATGCCGATATTGATGTACGGTATAAGCGGCATGAACAGCCCGATGGAGCTTCAGAAATATTTTGAAGACGCCGTTGTCCCAAGAATTGAGCGCGTTGAGGGTGTGGCAAGCATGATGGTTATGGGAGCTCCCGCTCGTGAGATAAACGTGTTTCTCAATAAAACACGGCTTGATCAGTATAGAATCGGCCCCGACGCGGTGATGGCTGTTTTGGGCGCTTCAAATATGAACGTATCGGGCGGTCACGTTACTGCCGGACATCAGGAGTATTTGGTTCGTGTAATGGGAGAGTTCAAAAATATAGATGATATCGCGAATACGATGATCACAAACATCAACGGCTCCCCTATCCGCATACGTGACGTCGCTCATGTTGAGGATACTCAAAAAGAGAGGCGCGGTTTTATGCGTCTTAACGGTAAAGACGGCGTTGTTATGATGGTGATGAAACAGAGCGGTACAAATACGCTCTCTACTGTAAAGGGCATAAGAGCCGCGCTTGATGAGCTCCGTCCCTTTATGCCCGCCGATATTGAGTATATGACAATTTTTGATCAGGGCGAGATGATTGAAAATGTTACCGGCAACACGGCCAAGACTGCCGTTACCGGCGGCTTTATAGCGGTTATTGTTCTGTGGCTCTTTTTGAGAAACTGGCGGCCGACAGTTATTATCACGCTTGCCATACCTATCTCAATTGTCACAACATTTATAGGCCTGTATCTCTTTGGCTATACTCTCAATATTATCACGCTGGGAGGTTTCGCCCTTGTGGTGGGAATGCTTATTGACAACGCTGTAGTTGTCATTGAGAATATCTATCGCCACCTTGAAGACGGCGCTCACAGAAATGAGGCCGCGATAAACGGCGCCTCGGAAGTGGGACTCGCTATAACCGCCTCAACATTTACCACTGTGGCGGTGTTTGTGCCGCTTACTTTGGCCGGTGGTTTTGCCGGAAAAATTTCGCAGCCGCTTGCGGTTACAATCTGCTTGGGATTGTGCGCATCACTTCTTGTAGCTACTACAATTGTCCCCATGTTTGCGTCAGTTTTATTTAAAAAGCGCAAATCCAAAAATCCAGAAGCTGACGCCAAGGGGGGTAAAATACTCACCTTTGTTCAGACAAATTATGAAAAGGCTATAACCTGGGTGCTTAACCACCGTGCTATAACTATGGGTGTAACGATTGTGCTGTTTGCGCTTACCATAGGGGGATTTGCAATTGTCGGAGGCGAGTTCATGGCGGAAGGCGATAACGGAATGGGCACGATGACCGTTAAATTGCCTGTCGGAACAAACGCGGAAGAGACAAACAGGCTCGTCTCTACAATAGAGGAGCGGTTTCTCGCAACACCGGAAGTACGCAGTGTAGCCGCAATGGTAGGACGTTTAAGTGAAGAGAGCGGCAGAAGCTCAAACGACGTCAATGAAGCGCAGATATTTTTCAGGCTCCAGTCGTTAGATGAGCGCACCCGATCTATGGATGAGATTACGGGAGAATGGCGCAAAGCTCTCCCCGAACTTCACGACGTTGTAATTGAGATTGGAAGCGGCGGTATGATGGGCGGATCGTCAAACCCGGTAGAGCTCAAATTCTTCGGCACAGATATCCCAACGCTAAAAGCGTATGCCGACAGCGCCAAGGCTATCATTGACAGGATGGAAGGTTTCCATGATGTACAAGTATCAATGAGAGAGGGTAAGCCGGAGCTTCGTATAATACCCGACCGCGACCGCGCGTCGCTTATGGGATTTACAATGGCGGAAATAGGAATGGGACTGCGCTACGCCAACTACGGTCAGGTAGTCACAACGTACAAGGAAGCCGGCGAAGAGTTTGACGTCAGAATAAGACTTGACAAAGACGACAGATCTACAAGAGATCAGGTCACATCTATTCCCGTTGTTTCAAGAGGCGGCGTGGTAACTCAGGTTGGAAACCTCGGTGATGTTGTCTATGAGCGCGGCCCAACCGAGATTAACAGAGAGAATAGAGTACGCGTTATCACCGTTAGCGCAAAGATTGAAGGGCGCGATGTTCAAAGCGCAATGGCGAGAGTTCAGGCGGAGTTAAAAGAGATGGAGGCGTCGCTTCCGCACGGCTATTTCATAGAATACGGCGGCTCTTTTGAGGATATGCAGAAAACATTCAAAGATCTGCTTCTCGCTCTCCTTATAGCAGTTGTGTTGATTTACATGGTGATGGCGGCTCAGTTTGAAAGCTTCACACAGCCTTTTATAGTTATGTTCACAGTACCGCTTGCGTTTATCGGTGTTGTGATCGGACTTTTGGTAACTGGACACCCGCTCTCTGTTCCCGCCTTTTTGGGGGTGATTATTTTAGTGGGTATAGTGCTCAATAACGGTATAGTTATGATAGACTATGTAAACCAATTGCGAGCGAAAGGGCTCCCTATTAAAGAAGCGCTGATCAAGGGCGCTACAATAAGACTGCGTCCGATTCTTATAACATCTATCACCACGATCTTTGCTCTTATGCCGATGACCTTTTCTAGCGGTCAGGGTGCGGAGATGTACGGCCCGATGGGAGCGGTTACCATGTTTGGACTTACGACCTCCATGTTTCTTACGCTGCTTGTGCTGCCGGTCATCTACAGTATAGTTGACGGCGTAGCGTTCGGAATAACAAGTTTCCTCAAGAAGAAAGTTCTTGGAGAGACTCATACGGCGAGGAATTAACATATCGGCCCCCGCAAAAGCGGGGGCCGTTTAACGAAAAAACCGCAGGTAGTAAAATGAGATCAAAAAACGTCAATAATGAAAACCGACTGTTATCCCGCATTATCAAAAATTTTGGAACCCGCAGAGAGTTTATATTCTATGTGATATGCTGGGTTATTACTGTAGGCACTATGGCCGCGGTCATAGTTACGTCTATAAAGCCGGGTGAAAATCAGGTTGAAAAGATGGTAGAGCACGTCTCTTTGTGCGTTGGAGCGCTTCTGTTTTTGAGTATTCCTCCAATAATGCACAAAAGATACAATTTCCATATACCGTGGTTCATCAACATAACCATCGCGTTTATGATTTTGGCGCATTTTGTTTTGGGCGAAATACACAGCTTTTACTGTAACTTTAAACATTTCGACAAATTTTTGCACTTGACAGGCGGTTTAGTCATTGCCGCGTGCGGATTCTCTATTGTCTATGGGTTCAGCAGAGGCGCGGCCGGCTACATGAAGCTCTCGCCGTTTTTCGCGGGCATATTCTCATTTTGTTTCGCGCTTACTCTCTTAGTCCTGTGGGAGATTCTTGAATATCTGATAGATACAATCGGCGGGTACAATATGCAGCGCTGGCAGACCGGACTTCTGCCGGGTGAAACAACCAAATTTGCGGAGACCTACATTGACGGTGTGAAATACTGGTACACAAGCACCGCCTACGGCAAGCAGGGGTCGGGTCTTGTAGACACAATGCACGATCTGATAATCGGCACCATAGGCGCGGCAGTCGTCAGCATATTCGGCGGACTATGGTTCAAGAGAAATCCCGGAAATGCCAAGTTTTTAATCAGAAGACCAAACTTGGAATTGCAGAAGAAAAACTGCGATTTATAATTGTCAAAATCAGCAGCCAACGCTTGGTTGGCGCTGACTCTGCGCTCTGCCGCCAGCGCTTGGCAGAGCGGCGCCGGGAGTTTAAAACAAACGGAAATCCGCTAAAAACCACAAAAATTTTCCGCTACAATAAATAACAGCTTGCCTATCATTTCTCAAAATGATATAATAATGTAATTACTACAAAAAGAGTAATATTCCAACAAACTACATTTAAACCAAACTGGTATCGGAAAAATAAAAATGCAGGTACAATGCTTAGACTGCGGATTTTGCGGAGCGTTTGATCCGGCTCGTGCGCCTGATCACCCGTTTACGATAAAATGTCCCAAATGCGCGGCGTCAATTCAAATGCCCGGTAAAGCCGGAGGAGCTGCCGCCACTATGATGCAAGCTCCCGCCGCCGCGCCGGTAAATCAAAACGCGTCCTCATCACAACCAAGCGTAAAGCGTATAGACGCGCTTCTAATCAGCATGGTTGAAATGAAAGCCTCCGACCTTCACATATGCAGCGACTGCTGCCCGATGGTGCGCCACGACGGCGAGATGGCGCCTGTACCGCAGTGGCCGGTTCTCAGCTCCGCCGATATAGAAGCGATGCTATGGGAGATAGTGCCGCCGCGTAATAAAAAACAGTTTGAAGAGTGCAACGATACCGACTGCGCCTATGAGATAACAGGACTCTCCCGCTTTCGCGTTAATGTTTTCAGAGACCGCAAAGGGGTGGGTGTTGTATTCCGGGTGATTCCGAGCAAAATTATCACCGTAGAAGATTTAAATTTGTCAAAAGAAATTCTAAACTTATGCCGGCTTCCAAAAGGTCTTGTTTTAGTGACAGGGCCTACAGGCAGCGGAAAATCCACAACACTTTGCGCGCTTATTGACTACATAAACCGCACCCGCAAAGACCATATGATAACGATTGAAGATCCGATAGAGTTTGTCCATGAGAACAAAGAGTGTCTCATAAATCAACGCGAAGTTCATGAGCATACCGGTTCATTTAAAACCGCGCTTCGGGCAGCGCTGCGCGAAGACCCCGATATCGTTTACATCGGCGAAATGCGCGACCTTGAAACAATTGCCATCGCCATAGAAACAGCGGAAACCGGTCACCTTGTGTTCGGAACACTGCATACGTCAACCGCGCCCTCTACGATTGATCGTATAATTGACCAGTTCCCCGGCGACAAGCAAGATCAAATTAGAATGATGCTTTCCGAAAGTTTGCGCGGTGTTATCTGTCAAATGCTCTGCAAAAAAACCGGAGGCGGACGAGTAGCCGCTATGGAGGTGCTCATTGTCACTCCATCCGTTTCAAACCTTATTCGCGAGAGAAAAACATTTCAGATTCAGTCTGTTCTGCAAACAGGAAAAAATCTCGGAATGTGCACCATGAACGACAGCTTTCTTGAGCTTGTAAAATCAAAGCAGGTAACGCCGCAGGAGGCTTACGAAAAAGCGCTTGACAAGTCGAACCTTTTGACAATGTTTGAGAAAAATGGAATTAATACGTCGTGGGCTGCCCGATAGTTTTCACTGTGATCAGCGGGATACGTGAGTTTGTTTTACTTGCAGATTGAACCACTCAACCATGCGTAAAAACCTTTTTTATTTTAACGCACTTTTTGATTTGTCAATGAGCGGGGCTGTACGCCCTGCGATTAAGAGAACGGCGGACGAGATGACCGCTCTTATTATTCCCATGTGTTCCGGCAATGATTTTTGTATTGTAAAGAGTGAATTCCCTCAAGATTATTCGTCATTTTTAAATGATCACGGCCTTGATTTACCGAAATTAGTCAATGTCAGCGAACGTTTTAACGGTGGATTGACCGCACATCCGTGGGGATGGGATGAATCAGCAAAAATAACGTTTGAAGCTATGGGCGCAGATACCTTTCATCCCGATTTCAATATTGTCAGACAGATTAACGGCAGAGAATTCTGCCATAAGTTCTCGTTGACAGAAAACAGCGGAGTATCCGGTTCTGCCTTGCTTAGTTCATTATCAGATGTTAACAATTTTTTTGCTGATAATCCAACATATCCGTTAGTTATAAAACCTGCTCACGGAAGCAGCGGGTTTGGCTTTATTCGGATGGATGAGTCACCGGATAAATCAACAATAGATAAAATATTGCAGCTTATGACAAACGGTATAGTTATAGCCGAACCGTGGCTTAACCGCGTTATGGATATTTCAAGTTCTGCCGATATTTCTGCTTCCGGAACACTTGGCGGCATTCGTCATTATCGCTGTTTTGTTGATTCAAGAGGGACATTTTTTGGTGTTTATCTATCAACGGATAATTCACAGTTAAGCCGCTGGACGCCGATTCTTGATGATCATGTAAAAATTTGCGCAGATCAAATCTACAGGAGCGGATATTTTGGCCCTGCAGGTTTTGATTCGTTTGTCTATTCACAAAAAGACGGCTCAGAATCGTTAGCCCCGATAATAGAAATAAACGCCCGCCATGTAATGAGCGATATAGCGCGGAGTCTCAAAAGTAAATTAGCGCCGGATAAGCATGTATTTTATCGATTGTTAAGCAGTAAGCGCGCGAATCTGCCTGAAAAATATTCAGCGTTAAAAAGTATCCTCGGAAAAAATCTTTTTTCCATCAACACAAAAAACGGAATTTTACCGTTGACCCCGCTGAGAAATACCACCGATATCACCCGTCAACCTTACAGAAACGCATTTCTCATAAGCGCAGACAGCGAGCAGGAACTTTTTGAGTTGGATTCTTTTTTAGTATCAAGCATAAGGTGCTGAATAAACAGAATTGTAAGAAAAATTCCCCGCACCCGACTGAGAAAATTATATATTTATAATAATGACGCGGAACTGTCAACAATAAATATCCGGCAAAATCGTATTATACTTGATCTATGCGGTTTCACCGGTTAATGATTAATAAATTATTTATGATGATGAAAAATATTAGAACCGTCTTATTCTTAGTCCTCTTGGCCGCGGGTACTCTATTCGCCCAATCAGAAGGTGCTTTCGGGCCTCAGCCTGCGGGTCACTCTGAATCTGCCGGACTTTTAGATCCGTCAAGAGTTTCTGTTAATCACGCTATGAGTTTTAGCGCTGGCGGCCCCAGCTTCTCTAACATGAGATCGCAAAGTATCTATTCTACCATGTTTCAGTACCGCTTTGACGCGCCTGTGGTGCTGCGGCTTAATTTTGATATGCCGCTTCACTCCACTTTCAACAGCGCCATGAACCTCAACGAAGATAACATCTCCTCTATGGATTATTTCAGAAACATGCCGATTGACGCCTCTTTGTCATGGCAGCCCGCTCATAATTTAATGTTCACGGTTGCGGTTATGAAACAGCCTTACTACTATTCCCCTTACTCGTTTTATCGTCAGCCGTCACCCTTTTTAAGACCCGGCTACAACCGCCACAGAATGCTGTTAGATCAATAAACGCATTTTTTTCGTAAAAAAGCACTCTTTTTGGATATTGATGGCGTAATCCAACCGTTCACTCAGTATCGCTTCGAATATATGAATGATGAGACCGCAATGGAAGAACTCTACAAAAAATTAGAAACTGAGTTTTGCGCTGATTACCGCGAATTTCATAAAGCCGATGTTACAGCGGTATATTACGATTGGGACAAGGACGCTCTTAGTGAACTTAAGCGAATTTTGGATGTAACAGGAGCAAAGATAGTCCTCTCGAGCGATTGGAGAACTGGGTTGATATGCGACTATATGCCTTTCCTTATGCGCATACATGATTTGCAAAAATATCTCCACGGCTATACGCCAATCTATTATTCCGGCAATACGCCCAGAGTCGGGATATATGAGAATATCAATAAAGATCGCGCTATAGAGATATTGGAATATTTGAGAGTACACCCTCACATAAAAAAATGGGTTGCCGTTGATGACATAAATATGGCAAACGATATCCCCGATAATTTCGTTAAGACATGGCCTAAACTTACGACTGCTGATGCAGACAAGTGTATTGAGATACTTGGAAAATTTGAGGACGAACCAAAATGATTATAGCACCCTGTAAATAATCTATTTTCAAGAATACAATTTACAGAAATTTATTATATGCCCACCAAAAAACCTACCCGAACATTGCGAAGAGAAATTCGCTTGAGTAGATTCGTATATGTAAATGTATAAAAAACGGCTTCGCTCCCGAAAGTTAATATCCGCTTGCGGAATAAAAGTATCTCCGTTCCATTACCAAGGGAAGTTCGTCACCAATTATCATGATTATGTGGAAATTACAGGTTTAGGGGATTAATAGTGGAACGGAATTGCATATTTTCTGAACGCGTATAGAACATATACGAAATAAAGTCAACTCCGCTCCCGGATTTTAACTCCGGATTACCAATCATATTCTTGAAATCTCATCAATAGTGAGTTTGGTTGTTTCCGCAACATCTTTGACGCCCATGCCTTTGGATATGAGCTTTTTAGCAATCTCCATTCTACCTCTCTTCTCGCCCCTCTCCTCGGCGGTTAGCAGATCTGAAATTCTATCCGTTTCAGCCATTTTCCGGCTTCTCAAACGGGCACGCTCGTGTTCGTCTTTGCTTATCTTCATAAGTACGGTAGCTGCCATACTAATCTCCTTGTTCTTATTGATAACACTATTTACCAAATCTCTATACTTTGGATCCGGCACATATTTGAAAAATAAAGACCACTCTTCGAGCAATACCATCTTTTCAACCGGCTTATTCAGCAGACTATTGAGCTTATTAAGTTCAATAACTGCCATATTAATTTGGTCACTAACTTGCTCGCCATTCGGTCGCCGCAGCGAAAATCGACTTATAAACTCCTGCCAAACTGGAAAAACAGGATAATCACAAAATGTCACCTGATACGTCCGTACCATATCACGGTATTTAACACCCTTCGATTTTTGTGATGAGTGCAAATCTGTCAGATAGTAAATCGACTTGTTGATGAAACTTTTGTGTTCATCATCAGTCAATTCCACCCTGCGCGATGCCTGCATCTCAACATCTACCTGATCACCGCCGTCTATAACGCAATTAACATCAAGACGCTCTGTTTTTTCTTCATCAGAAGTAATCGGCAACTCGTTGTTACGAATCAGCACCTTTTCAACAGTTTGCTCAAGTATCCCAGAAATGAGATTTTTTAGAGCGCCCTCAGCATCAGGATGCGTGAGCAGAGTTTTAAATATGTGATCATCGGACGGCTCCAAAATGTCCGCGTCTGCCGGTATTTCAGCCATTGGCTGATTCTCCCTTCTATTAGTATATATGATTTCGAGAGTTTCCGCAAGATTATTACCAACTTTAAATACCGCACTGAAATTCATGCGGTAATTCGGTAATCTTAGAGTAATGTTGAGATGTGTGAAAATTGAGATGTGAAAATTTTTTGAAATAGAAAGAGAGATTTAATGCGTCAAACAGAATAACTAATATAGTTTACGCTTATTATTCTTACAAATATTAACCGGAGTCGGAGTTGCATATTTTCTGAACACGTATAGAACATATACGAAATAAAGTCAACTCCGGATTTTGGGACGCGAGTTGCATAGATTTTGAATACGTATTGAACGTGTGCGAAATAAATGCAACACCGTCCCCGAGATCAAAATTAAAAATATTTAACTATATTTAGTATTGTAAGCACTTCAACAATTATTAATTATACAAATGATACTCGAAAATAAATAAATGAATCTCAGATTTCAAGGAGAATGCATGGATTTAAGCGATTTATCACCTTTAGCCCAAGAGGGAGCGCGTCTCAGCGCCCGGTTTAAGGCGGCAGGAGTATCCAGCGCAGATGTGGTGCGCGTGACCGGAATTCATTATTCCCGGCTATTTCAATTAAAATGCCTAATAAAAAAATTTTGAACGTAATAATGTTGTAAGTGTTCAAAGAGAAGCAATTCAAACCGCAATTGATACTTGATGACATTATCGACAGACTGAATAGGCATCCGATGATTATGTGGAAATTACAGGCTCAGGGGGATAGTTGACGTTGGCGAATTAACGAGCGTGTAACTTGCGCGACTTAGTCCAAGTTGATGGTTGATTTTACTCATTTCTGGACGCAACGAACCGATTGTTGATATCTCTTGCCACGACTACCGTAACCACTCACCCCGTCTACTGTTCCACCATGGTCAGGGTTTGGTGCATCATCAGAACGCATTTTCACAACAAAACTGTTATCGCCACCGTCTTCCTCTTCCTCGGTACCCCACCAGTAGCCAAATATGCCAATACTGCTGAATCTGCTAGAGTTAGGACCATTAGGGCCATATTCGCCGCCAGGCAAGGCTGAAAAGCCGTAATCGTCTGTACCGTTACCGTCATCACTCCACCCTGTCTTTGATTTTAATTTTTTACCGGCAATTTTTGATCCGCCAACAGTTTTAATCAAGTTACTCCAGTCATTTTCTGTTGGTAAACGCCACTCTGCCGGACAGGCTTTCATTGCAGTATTCCAGTCATAAAGCCGCCCATATTTTTGGCAATTCGCCTCGTTATTTTCATAACACAAGGAATTACTGATTTTATAATTTAGATTTTCCGCCATCCATGTTTGTTTACCTATTTTCACTGTGCGATATTTTTGTCCGTCACGTGGGTCGGTAAATGTTGACGTTTGAGCCGCTATTGGAAGCGAAAAGGCGAGGATAAATCCGCAAATACCAACTGATAATGTAATTTTATTCACTAAAAACTCCATTTTTGTTGTTTAAGTTTTTTTAAAATTGGCTCACTCCTGTACACAGCGCACAGATAGATCAGAATTCCTGCTGATTTCGCTCACACTTACACCTGTTGTGGTTATATTCATGTGATACGCTTGGGTACGTCCGCGATCAGAACCGTCAAAGAAATTTATATGTCTCTCGCCTGGTGTGGAGCTCCACCAATAGCTACCTCTGGCGTATTGACCATACTGGCCACTTGGTAGAGCCGAAATGCCATATTTGTCAGTGATGTCTCCATTCGAATTTTCCCAACCTATTCTTGCCTTAAGATTTTTCTCGGCTATATGCTCACCTCCAACCGTCTGAATCAAGCGGCGAAACTCTTGACGTGTCGGCAAACGCCACCCGGCAGGACAAGCGTTTCCGGCATCATCCCATTTATACGTTCTACCGTATGTTGCACAGATCGTCTCGTTACCATATTCACACTTACTGTTGCTTGTTGCGAAGTTGAGGTTTTCTGCCATCCATATCATGCCATCTACGTTTACGGTACGGTAACTTTTATTATCTCTTGGATCAGTAAAGAAAGAATACGTTATGTCTGAATTAAATTGACTGCCTGGCTTCATAATAAACTCGGCTTGAATCATCGTATTTGAGCTCAAAGTTACTGTCGTGGTCGCGGAATTTACATCGGCAATTTTAGCTTTACTTGTATCCGCCCGCCGCCACATAACAAATGCGTAGTTACTATTAGGAGTGGCCGATATTTTGATTGATTTTCCTATCGCATGCTTTTTTCCGCTATCTGGAATAACGGTACCGCCAATTCTATGATGTATTGTTATGTTAAGTGTGACAGGCCCCTGAACACAACGAACAGAATAGGCATCCCGTTCATTACTTAGACCGCCACAGTCTTTACGCATATCGGCGCTATTTGAGTATATGCCCCAGTGGCTACCATTCGTTCGGGCATTCCACCAATGACCGCCCTTGCCAAGACTGGTGAAACGACCATCATTACTACGATAACCACTTGGCAAAGCCGAAAAACCGAAATTATCGGTACCGTCCCATTGCTGCGGTTTTGCTTTAAGCCTTTCACCGATAGTATTTTCTCCACCGGTCGCTTCAATCAAATCGTTCCAATCAGTATCATCAGGCAAGCGCCATCCGACAGGACAGGCTTTCATCGCGGCATCCCAAGTATACAGTCTACCGTGTATTGCGCAGTTGGCATCATCATTACCATAGCACCAGCTGTTATCTGTTACAAAGTTGAGATTTTCCGCCATCCATGTTAATTCACCTATTTTTACTGTGCGATATTTTTTCTTGTCACGCGAATCGGTAAATGGCTTACCTTGTGAAGAATGCGGTTTAGGCTTGGTCTTTTTCGTCTGTTGTACGGACTTTATCCTTTTTTTTGGTTTGGAATACGTTGTACGCGCGATACCAATTCTGGGAATATCTACCTCTATAATGAGCGTTGATCTAGATATTTCAACAATAGTACCCATCTGTGTAATACCCATAAATGTTAAAACTAATCGCCCGTTGGCGGATAATTTCCACGTAAAACTTACTGTTTCGCCCTCTTTTTCCACCAATCCTGTTCCATCATTAAAAAATTCTATTCTGTCCTCAACCAAATTTCTGTCCACAGTACTTCTTACGGTTTCCCATTGTCCAATTAATGCTTTTGTAGAGTCACCTCCGCACCCAACTAAAACCAATATTGAAAAAAACGCCATCGCTAATGCGTTGACTTTTAATGCGAAAATGCTCATTTTAAAGCTCCGTTATACTTGAAAAATGTTTTTTATCCATTTCGGATTTTATTGTTGATAATATCTTGAATCTCTGAACCGTTTGAAACAAAACATTTATAATTTGCTCCTGATGCGTTAATCATTACCGCATGGTCGTATTCTAGATCTACGGATGTTATTTGGTTGAGGGCGAGATTAAAGCGTTTTGTTTTTTCATTACCACCCTTAAAAAACAATTTTGCTATCGTAAAATCCTTGTCTACAGCCATACCTTCAATTTTATCTTCGTAAACATTCACCATAGATGTTTCAATATTTCTTGATATAATATACCCAGCATACAACATATAAATGGCTCCAACGATACCAACAGCAATCATTACATAGGAGATTGTGCTAAATTCATAAACTGTACTAAAGGTAGGAGTAGGTATTCCCCAAGCTCCACGATATTCAGTACCGGAACGTATTAACTTACTATCACGGACACCAAATGCTATTGCTAACCAAATTAAAAAATTTATGATAGCCAAAATTTTCCCATAATTCCATGCTGTGGAAATACTCGGATTTCCCTTACCAGAACCTGATACCAATATTTCATTTGAATTACTCATACGTTACTCCCCTGATATTTGTAAATTTTATCTGCACCATTATCTTGTTTTAGCAGGAACGGATAGCGCAGTTGCATTTTTGCGTTATTCACATTTGTGAAATAGTGCAATTTCGCCACTCCGTTCCCCCGAAACCTATTTACGGTTTATCTTCTTGGGTAAATTCCAAAGTTACATCTTCTGTAATATGTACGTTGTTTTTTACGTAAGGTGCGCCTTGAACATCATCAATTCTTATGTCGTACCTATCGGGTCTAAGACCGGTGATATTACCCAACCAAAATCTGAACGTTTCTCTATTTGTAAAACTTCCTCTCCGTTCACCGGATTGTGTTGCGACTTCAGATCGATCAACCGTACCGTCCTCATTTAACCGAATAGTGAGCATATTTTGATCCGGCCAAGCCGAACCCGGATTTCGTAAGAAGACAAGATTTATAGTATTACCTGTATTATTCATTAGAGTTACTATAGGAGGCCTGTCTTTTTCAGTAAGTGTCAGAATAACATCTTCTTCACCAATCATTATTTCCTTATTGTATATAAACGTTCCGCTGTTATATGAAATAATTTGCTTGGTTTCTTGTCTGCTGTTTTCAAAAACAGACGGTTTTTCTTCTATGGGACGACCATTAAACGTCAATTGATTAGCAGTAGGATCATTTACTGGTCTTGCCGCTGTCGGCAAGCTTTTAGGATGACTTTTACTTCTGCTTCCATTAGCAACCGTTTCACTGAACGGACTGTTTATGGTAATAGGATACCCTGTATTATTTTGTACTGTTATTGTTGGCGGTCTGTCAGTAAATTGGAGAGTAACATGATTTTTTAACGCCACCTCTTTGTCAAATCTATAACCGCTAATAGAATATGAGGCGACTGTCATGTTGTCGCCTCTTAATTCAGGCACTTGATATATTGTACTGCCTCCATGCTCAACATGGGCTGCTCTTGGGCTTAAAACATTGATGGGAAATCCAGTATTATTTTGCATGGTTAATATAGGATACGCATCATCCTGAGTAATCACAATTCTTTCAACTAACGCTAAATCTACTCTATTCTTTCCATAAGCAAATCCCCGTTCATCAATAAATTTTACATCAACAGTTTTCATCTGTTGGATTTCTCCCGTAGGAGCACGTGGAATCTGAAATCTGTATTGATATGTCCCTCCGTGAGCTAACCTTACGGGATCATATATGATTCTTCCCTCCCAATCTGTAGCATATACAGTCCTAGTACCACCACCTTCAGTACGAACTTGTGTCGTTCTTGCCTGCTGTTGTTGAGCTCCCCAATCGGCTGTCCCTGTGTTCCTAATAAAGACTGCAACGATATTAGCTCCGGTGTTATTTACAACCGGTCGTCCGTGATTCATAGGCATACCCGCACACCCTGAAATCAATACTGTAGTCAATATTGGAACTACAGCAGCAACCGCCATTTTAATAATTGATTTTGGCCTTGTCATTTTTTTCAATTTATGTAAGGTATCATCAGGTGAATGGTGATTAGAAAAACGGAATGGAGAGGGAATACTGCTCATTGTACTGCTCCTTTGTATAAGTTGTAATAACTAAATTAAACACACCAACGGTTTATCGTGATAGGCGTATTTTATGATAAATTCAACTTTATATAGTTTTCTGCAAAATTTTATTTCATTGTTATAGTTAACTTTTCCAACTATTTTACAAATTCCACTCACTACCGGAACCGCTTTGTAAAATCACAGTACCGGTTCCAATATCCAACGCCCGAATCTGTAAACGGCGCGAAGCGCCGCTTCCGGTTATATTAACGATAACAATAGTGTTTGCCCCCGCGAAATTACCGACTCTTACAATATCTTCATCGTTAACAGAGCCTCCTCTTTGAAATATCAACTCCTCTGTAGCTTTATCAAGCATTTGCCGTTCAACAATAGCAATGCCATTTCTTGAGAATATAGAGATAATATTATCAACGACATCGTCTGCCAAATTTTTCTGATTGGATGCTGCATTGTTGAGAACCAACAATTTTGCTCCCGCAGGAAGAATTCTCTGCAATTCAACAACAGCATGGTTCGCAGCTCTTTCAACTTGATTTCGCGAGTCGGCAAATTGTGCTACACCTGCTTTTTCCCCAAGTTCCCTGTTCAAACGTGCAAGTACGTTTCTTGCCAATGGACTTCCGGTAACAGTAGCAACCTGTTGCATAAAAATCGCAGCATTTTGTGTCTCTCCCATTGCCTCGTAGAGAATAGAGGCATTTACTGCGGCAGCTACGCTTTGGTGTGATTCCCAAATGGCAAGATAAGCTCGGCGGGCAGCCGCATAATTGCTACTCTTTACATGCGCAAGCGCCTCATTCATTTGCGGCCTCAAATTCTTGTTGGGTTCTTTCTCTAAAGAACGCTGGATCATAATAGTGTATGGAGCAACGTCACGATTAAGACCCGCTAAACCGCTTTCTACAGCCTTCGTCACAAGCGTATTTACAGATGGAAGCTCTTCCGGTGTGTTTGCATTGGCGCTGCTTGTCCCCCTTTTGGTAACAGGACCTATAATGGCACCATCACGCGCACGTGTAAAAAAGTAGTTTAGCTCAACCTCTATCTGCCGTATGTAATAGGTATACGTTACCATTTCTCCGGTGTTCCTATCTTTATATTGCCCTTGATGAGGAGTTGTTTGTTCGTCTATGCGTGTTATCTTGCCTTTAAATTCGGCGTCAACATAGTTCTCAATGCCTCCGCCCCCTCTTCTGCTTCTTCTCGCATTGTTAACGGTTGCCGGGTCTATTAATGTGAAACGATTTGTTGCCCGAATCCTGTTGGTTGCTACATTGGTAGCGTGCTGCGCCGCGCTCTTGTAAACACTTCCACTGCCGTCAAATTCAAAAGGCATTATGGCTATACGATTAATGCCGGCGGTGTCTAATGTTGGGGTTCGTTGCGCTTGAAGGGCGATTGTTGTAGCACAACCTGATAGCACCAATATTGTCATTGCCAATTTGGCAAGCGTTCGCAATATATGTACATGAAAACGCAAATGTGAAAGTATCACGCTCTATCCAATCCGGTCAAGTAGTCATCGTAAATTGACATAGTATAAAGTGAGGAAAAATGTACAGGTTTTTCCTCACCCGAAATATTATATTCTTAACGTAGCGGATTTTTTATGTTAACGGATACAAAAATTGCGTAAATAGCTCTTTAAAGCGGTTTTTTGGTACTTAGAAGAATATTTTTAATCAATGCGCGTTTTTGGCTTTTATTGATGAAATAAGGGTGAGGAAAAACCTGTACTTTTTTCCTCACAGCTGTTTTTTTTCATCC